>Ga0315285_10007739_pt1 | contig 11035 bp, 8 predicted proteins | sample YL17G09_36_MG_FD_203698 | JGI IMG/M metagenome (GOLD analysis project Ga0315285, IMG submission 203698) | Sediment microbial communities from Yellowstone Lake, YNP, Wyoming, USA - YL17G09_36 | ecosystem: Environmental > Aquatic > Freshwater > Lake > Sediment | place: USA: Wyoming | collected... | reverse complement strand
AGGACCAAGAAAGTACCCTGTCACGTCTCCAGTGTGAACGTCTCCCCTGAAAAACCACGTGAGCGCCGAAGCCCCCGGCGGAATGATGAACGTCGTTCCATTAGGAGGAGGAACAACGAGAAGCGTCGACGAGTAGTATGCAATGGCAGTTAGGTTACTGTAAACCGTCGTCGCAAGAGTGTTTGATGTGCTTGCATCGCTCCAGTTTAGGAAGTCGTACCTGTAGCTGGAAGTCGTGACCATTGAAGGAGCAACAACAGTAACGAAGCTGGCGTTAAGAACCATTCCAGCGTAGGGAGTGATGGATGAAGTGCCGTTCACGGTCACGTTGAAACCGAGGCTGACGGCTCCGAGTGTTTGAGTGTCAACCGCTAAACTGTCGTAAAGCGAAACACTGCCGAAGTAGATTGAAGCGTTTGCTGCAGCACCCGAAACAAATACAATTCCTCCACCATAACTCCATCCGGTAGTTGCAGGTAACCCGTCAATCAATACCAGCGTTGGAGAACTGAAACCGCTGACTCTTTGGCTTCCGCTTCCAGAGCAGATCGTGTAGTTAACCCAGTCTCCAGAACTCATCGCCGTAACGAAGGACACGTTCACGTTTGACCACACGCCCACGCCGTCAAAGAACCACCACCCGAACCAGCTGTAGTTCGCGTAGCCCTCCATGTGAACGCTGCTGAAAGTAGCTGAAGCTGTGAAGTTCATGTATGCTCCATTCTGGAAACCCAAGTGCGTCTCTGGCGGTATAATCACTGTAGCAGAAGCCAAGCTAACGTGAACTGATAGAAAGGCGAACGCGAATACCGTTGCGATTAGGAGTGCCTTGGCTTTCCACATCGTTCAGCCTCACTTGGTTGCGGTTCCTTTTGCTAGTATCTCAGTCATTCATTCAGCCCCGCTTGCTTGATTCCCATTCTTCTTCAATCCCTCATGGAACCCAAGTGTATTTCGCGGTGTCACTGCAATTCCAGCACAGGTGAACCTGAGTGTTTGCTCCGACAGTCACGATGCCGTATTTTGAGGAATCACCAACGTTCACGCTGATGTAGTTATAGTCACTTCCCGCACCCTCAAGAATCGCATATTTACAATATGTGGCAGAGTTTTGGCGGCATATCTCGCCTACTAGGCAATTGTGAGAGCCTAAAGTCAAATTCACCGCGTTATAGGTCGCGTTCGCTGACACGCTGACTTGAGTAATCATGAAATTCAGTTGATTATAGTCTGACCCATCAGCCATGTATATAGCTAAATCCCGCTGATTATCACAACGCAAGCCTTTGAAGATGTTGTAGTCCGCGTCATACATGTAGAGTTGAGGATACCCAATGTCTGGTTCCCCGCCAAGATAAACGTCAGTAAGATGATTTGAGGTGGTTGCGCCTACCATCTCCAATCCGTAGTGAGTTTGACCATATACGTTTATGTCCTCAAAATCACTGTCGTAAACCTTGTTCAAACGAATGCCAGCATAGCCGTTACCTTCTATTATTCCTTTAACGATTGATGCCCCAAGTCCATAGAGGCTTATGCTACGGTTGCTTATTTCATAGAAGTTCAGTCGTTCCAAGACGCAGTAAGGTTTCACCAAATTTCCTCCGATGTAGGTAGGATTATAAAGGTCTACCGCATTGCCCTGCCCGCTCCAATCCTCATACAATCCGTGAAATGTCAAATCATGCACGTAAATGTGGTGATTGCCAATTGAGGTTCTATCGACATTTTGTATGATGTTCGTCCTTGTCCCCGCCGCCATGTAGATTGTTGCTGGTCCGCAAAGCTCTGTCCAGTTGCCAAGTTGGATGGGTGAGTCGCACGTGAAATTGCCCTTTAGAAGTATTTTTTCGTACCATGTTCTTTCGCTTGTCAAGTTGCCCGAGGCGAAGTTTATGACTTGGCTCGCGTTCGCGCTGCTGAAGTCTACCCTACCCGTCGAGCCGTTACGCATGAAGTAGCTGGCTCCGTTAGTGTAGACTAGGTAGCTGTAGCTGGAAACTAAGGAGTCAGCGCCAACTTGGTCGATTAGCCCATTGTTGCCGTGAATGTTCAAGTCCGTTACGGCTGCGCTCAGGTTCAAAGGATACGTCAGCGTCGCAGGCGTGAATGTGCAGCCCGAAACCTCAAGCTGATAAGTAGGATTCACTGTTTCGATTCCAACATCTGCATCTAATATTGAGCATCCAGTAATCGACATTGTTCCGCCTAGAATCCACACGTTCTTCATGCCCGCGGCAAGCGTGCTCATGCCGAGAGTGCAACCGCCCGTAAGGTGAGTATTACTTCCCTCATTCGCCACGTTATACGTGTTGTTCAGCAAGTGGATTCCGCTGATCGTGGTGTGGTCAGGCAGATCAGAGACATATGACTGAACATTTACCCCTGCGCTTCCCCAGCTACAGTTCTGAATGAAACCTCCAATTATCGTGTTGTAGTTGCAGAGCAAGGAAGTGTTCACCCCGCTTGGAGGGTACTCGTTGACTATGGCTATTCCCGCTCCGCAGTTGATTGCTCTCGTTCCAACCACTGTGCTGTGTTGAACGTTGCACAAGGCTATAGCAGTGTCTAGGCAGTTCGTGGCTTCCAAGTTAGTGATCTTAGGATTGGTGCTGTTGCCAATGAAAACCGCGTCACAAGAATATGTTGATGAAAACCCGTTATCAACAAATTTGCAATCACTGATCGCTATGTTGTCGCTCATCACGAGTCTAACGCCTGCGCCACAGTACAAGTCATGAATGTACAAATTGTACAGACGCAAATTGTTGGTTATGGTTCCGACTTGGTAGCCGCTGTAGTTGCCGCTGTATATCCCGCTTCTCATGTCACGCCAAGATGGTGCTGATTGCCCAGCCTTGTTCCCGTCTATCGCTAGGTCGCGGATGACAACGTTGTTAGCTGAGATCCCAGTGAAGCGGATAACGTTCGTGTCAGCTCCCGATGCTAGGTACAGGACTGTGCCCCATCCGTCTCCGTATGTAACTGAGTTCTCGCATGGGCTAATCCAGTTCGTCAAAGAGTAAGTTCCAAAAACAACATGAACGAGATGGGAATTGTTACCGTAAACGTTGGAGAAAACCGCGCTCGCATTCGTGCTTGAGAACATGAGTTTCCCATTAGTTGTGTACCTATACCAGCCAGCCCCGTCTGTTTCAACTACGGTTGCAATCGGGAAAGCATCAAGATAAACACTCGGCGCGGCATACGGATCAAACACCGAAGCGGAAGCGTCACCGCAACCACCATACAACGGAGAGCTAGGATCGTTGTCGACGACGTGAACGCTTAATCGAAGACCAGCGCAAGCCGTCAAGAAAGAGAAAGAGAAACTGTTGCCAGCATCGAATGTTCCGCTACCATTCCACCAAGCCTGAACCCCGTTCACCGAAACAGAAACGTTGACAGGAGTAAAGTAAGTCCACGAGTAGTTTAGTGGCTCAACAGCATCCGAGTAGTGAACCGTGAAGTTCTGAACCTGGCCAACAACCAAACTAACGTTGCTAGGAACAATGGAAGCCTCAAAGAATCTTCCACCATAAACGTTCGTTCCCTTGCCCATTTGGATGACAACCCCAGCGAAGACGCTGGAACAAACCATGCACAATATTGCAATTACGGCTACACCTTTTTTAGTCAAGTTCATTTGTGAATCACAAACATGAAACCTTGCTAATTGTAAAGGTTTCAGTTTCTTTTCTATGCGTTTCTTGTATTTATGCTTTCCAAATGGAAAGACCTATCTTTACGTTTGTCACAACTGCGCTTTCTCAGCCTCTATCCCGCGACACAAGTAAACCGTCAAAACCACGATCACGGGAGCAACCGCAAAAGAAAGAACCGTGAACAGGAAGTAGCTACAGAAGAAAACAAAGATCAGCCCCATCAACGCTAGAAACAGTTTCTCGTCCCAACCAAGCTTGGAACTCAACTGATGTCCCTACCACCAATGTACTCGATGAGGAACACGCTGAAGATGAAGCCGAAAATCGCCACCAGAGGAATCACAACAATCGTCCTCACCGCTGGATCAGTTATCAACTGGTTAAGCAAAACTGGGAACCCGTTGAAGATGCTCAAGATCGTTGGCGCAAAGAAACTCAACGCCAGGAGCGTGATGAGCCCAGCCCCGATAAGGTACGATCCCGCGAGAACGCTAATTCCTGCTAAGATGCCGGTTATGGCCTGAGAGATCCCGGTAGTGATGCTGAAGTTGCCCAGTATCGTTGCAACCGTATCTCCGTAGTGCATGTTGCCAGGCGACGTTTGAGGCTGCATACCCACGGGAAACCCGAACACCACGGGATTAACGATGTTCGGGTCATTCATGGCAACCAGCATCCCGCACGCGCAGTTGAAGCAGATGAAGAACAGCATCAAGTCGCTTACTATCCTCATGAAGGTCGTCTCCTGCTCAACGCCCATAACACGGCAAGGCACAGACAAATGGATATGGCAGTCCACGAAAGGGCAAGCCACTCAATGTAAGTTAAGAATGCCGCGAGACCGATGGAAAGCAAAAGCCCCACGTGAGCCTCTTTGACGGCGAAGCACGCGAACAGGAACATCACGAGAACAAAACCAACGAATTGCCTGCTTTCAAACGGGAACACGCCGAATATGCTGAGGTCCAACCCGCCTACTACTTCCGGATCAGGCAGCGGAAACGCCCAATGGAGCGCGCCATGCACGCTGTGAACAACGGTAACGTCGGCAACATAGTCCACGTACCTGTCAGCATCATACCAGTTATACGTGTAGCCACTCAGAGTTAACTCGGAGTCAGTCCAAAGCAGCGTCAACACATTGTTATCCCGGTAGTACATTTGCACAGTCACGCTTACAGTCTCGTTCCCAAAGTCAGCATACAAGATCTCAACCCACGTATCATTGCGCCTAACGACGCTGATGCTCAGGTTCCCGTAGGTTATCGTTTGAAACGGGAAATTCGCCGGGCTAACCGTGAAGCTAATCAGCAGCGACGGGTCGCCTGTTATCCAACTTCCAAAGTCATACGTGCCTTGCTGGCACCTTACTCTGAACCCGTACTGGGTGAACTCCGTAAGGGTGAACGGGATCTTGTTATTGAGGGTGAACGGGCGGCGCTCCACCGTGAATGTTGTTCCGTTGAGCGAAACGTAGCTTTCCACCGTCGCGTTCCTCATTCCGAGAAAGTCGGTTATTCCAACGTAGTACGTCGTGTACGGCGATTCTGGCTGGAAAACGTAGATTGTTTCCGTCGGGTAGACTGGCGTGTAGTAGCGGCTGAAGTTGTACCCGAGCTGTATCTGGAAGTAGGTGGGCATGTATTGCAGGTTGACTGTTGCTGAGCCGTTCACGGTTACGGAGAATGGAGAGAGGAAGGGAGAATAAACTGTTACCGTGGCGTTTCCGATTAGGAGCCCTGTTTGCTCGCTGAACGCTCCTAAGAATGTGTAGGTGTAGGGGTAGTATGGCGTGGTAGCGTTCATGTCCCACTGTTCAACGTTGTGCCAGCCTACCGCGTGGATTCCCATGTCCCATGTTTCAACGTCGTGCCAGCTTGAAGCCCCAGCTTGTAGAACAAAGAAAAAGATGGAAACGAGTACAATTATTGCTAAGAACGCGGTTAGGCCATGAGCGTTCTTCATCATCTACCCCTAATAGTATGCTCGATACAATACGGAAACTGTGTAGTTTGAGCTTGTGGTTGGAAGCCAAATAGGAGTAACTGGAGGGCTAAACGGATTGCTAGTCCAATACCACGTTAAATGCCAATATCCACCCCACAATGTTGCAGCGCCTGTAAGTGGCTCGGCATTAGTGGCTACTCCAGTCACGTTAATGTATATCGCTGTCTTGCTAAGAGCATCAGAAGAAGAAGATGCTAAACTCGCATTCAGAACCGCAAGCACCTTTATGACTGTCCATTGCTGTGCATTGATGGACATGTTAACCATGCTCGTATAGTTAAAGTCTTCAGCATCAGCCACGATGTTCCATGAGCCTGTGCCATTCTGCCAGAAAGAAATGCTAGATATAGAGTTTCCAAGGCTATCAGGTGTTCCAGTCGCATGGACAGCAATGTTACATTTCGGCACTAAGCCTTTGTCCATTAAAACGTTGTTGACCAAGTACCCAGAAACAACTAGAAGAGCGGACATGCAAACAACGAAGAACAGCTTACGAATATTCAAATCCAAGACCTCAACAGAAACCTATGCGTCATCTGGATATTTATAACTTTACATACGTGAACAAAACTATAGACCTACGTCAATGTACTCCTTACTCCGCGCACTAACGAAAGCCCAAGCGATGATCCCGAAAAGAAAAATCAGCCCACTCCAAGCGAAGATGTTAACCATCAAGTTAATCGTGCTACGCGCCTGAGGAGCCAGATCCGTCCCCAAAGCCCAGCTAATGAGATCCATCGTCGGCATCCCCAGCGTCCAGTACGCCACCCCGAAAACCAGAATAGACACTATCGCCACGAACCACACCTGAATGAACCCGCGGCAATCGCGCCTAAGGCTTCTCATAGCCCCATCGCCTTAGCCTTCTGAGCCTGAGTAATATTCCAAATCAGCAAACTAAAAAGGAACAACACGCCGAGGAAGCTAAGCACCTGCTCCCACAACGTCAAAGCGTTGCGCATCGGAGCAGGCCAACCAAAATCGTTTACAGCCGAGAATATTATTCCCATTGGAAAGTTGAGCACGAAGCTCATGATGCCGAATAGTATTATTGCGAAGAAGCTTGCTACCCACTGCCAAACAAGCCCACGCCCATCACGCCTAAGTGACTTCTTGCGCTTCATAGGAAACACAACGTCCCAGAGGCTCTTCTCTTCCCTCATCTTCTTCTACCACTGCCTCTCTTGCTTCTTCTGCGTGGCTGCCTAATCGTCGGTCCCTTCTGGATTCCGCGCATGGCAGGATGCACCCTGCTACCATACGTCATGCCAACCCTCATCTGTTTGACAGACATTGCGAACACGTCTTTTGGCAAGCGCACAGGCCACTTCCTGAATACGCCGCCAAACCGCTTGAAGCCGAAACCCCCAGCTCCGCCCCCTCCGCCGCCGATGCTCAATCGACCAAAGCCGGGAGGAATAACCACGGGTATGGGTATATTTGGTGTCGGAATATCAAGCCTTGTAACTGTTACCGGTACTTGCGCTGTGACAACTGAAGGAGTTTGCGCTGTGACAGGCACAGACGCCATGTCGGATATGACGAATGGTATTAAGCCTTCACGTTCTCGTGCGCCTAGATAGTCAGCTATCTTCGGCATGTAGGTTGAGCCTTCCCTTGGCTTCAGTCTCGCCAGTGGCGGAACTTGCAGTGTAGGAGTCTTGTATGCGCTTTCCCCTGCTTGCGACTGGAACAGTTTGGTTAACACACCCAAGTATTCCTCTACGTCAGCCTGCTTTGTTTCTAATCGTTGCCCTTGCCTACTCATCAAGACTTCGGGAATAACTGGGAACGCGCCTATGCTGGTTGGGAAAGCAAACTCTGAAGACAGCTTAGTGTTTATTGTTATTCTCGATGGAGCTTCATTTTTTCCATACATTTCGTTCTGTGCCTTAACGTATTCCTTCTCCGCTGCTGTACCTCTATATGAACCTAACAGTGGAAGCAAAACGCTCTCTGAGATTGCCTTAGTGCCTACAGGCCTTGCAGACGGAAGACTAACTCCAGCCGAGATTCCCTGAACGCTTGTCTCCATGAAGCTTGTTGACGGCTTGTTCAGAACCAGCTCCAGTCTATACGCTGATCCAGTGTCGGCTAATATGTTCTTAACCTCGCTAAAAACATTGGAAGCTTTCATGTACAGATGTTGAGGGGCAGAGCCAGAGTAACCCACTGGCAAGTCTCTGAATCCTGTGAACGGAGTCTCCCTTGGCGTGATAACGTTCTTGAACCCTAATTGCTCGAAATCAGATTGGATGGACGTGCTGTCTATCGCCGTTTTAATTTTTGGGAACATCTCGAACTTCGCGCTTGGGTCGCCCCAAGATGTGACCATCTCTGAAACATTAACCAAGCTACCGCCTATCATCTGGTAAACTGGAAGGCTTGGCCTCATGTACGCTGGGTCAGCCAACTTAGCCACGGAGAACAGCGTAGTCTTCGGGGTTGTTCCTAAACTCCACGCGAAGTCAAGAGCCTCAACAGCAGTTTTGTCGCTAACGTTAGAAAGAATATTAGGCAACGATTTCTCCGTTCCAAACGGGAGAGCACTTATCTGTGTCCCAAGTCTCGACGCTTGCTTGGCAGCGAACCCAGTGTAGGTAGTCGCCCCAGTTTCAGGATTAACTATCGTGCCTTTCTCGATGCTGCCTAGGAACTTCTCTGAGCCAGCCTTACCATAACGCAAATTCTCGTATAGCGAACTTACTTTGCCCCCTACTTTTCCTCCAACTTCTGAAACGGCTTTCCCAGTGAGCCATCCGAGGAAGATGTCTCCAGCCACGCTTGCGCCAGCGTACACTGGATGCTCCTTAAGGAACTGGGCTTGAGCATCAACGCTCGTTCTCTCTATGGGCTTACCAGTTAAGGCGCCAGTGTAGAAGCTTGTGGCTGCTTGTACTGGAACACCGAAAGCCGTGGGATTATACATCACCTTCTCCATCGTGGGGTTCTTAGCGAACTTGCCAACTAGCAAAACTAGGTTATCTATTGGGCTAATGAATCCTCCTATTGCTTCACCTACGACTCCGTAGTCAGCTAGAGCCATCGCGGCGCTCTTAGGAGGAAGCTCCAGCCCCTGGCCGCGAAGAATGTCAGCGCGACTGGTTTGCAGGGCTTGCAGTATCCCCGTCGTGACTTCTGGCTTGACCCCAATCACATCCATTGATTTCGTGTCCCGCGTTTGTCCTCTTATCCCCATTTCTGAGTAACCCGTAAGCGTAGTTTCAACATATGGGCTGGTTTCCATAGGCTTAACATCAAGAGATGTCTGGCCCCTCCTCCCAAAGGCAGAAGGTGCTGTCGTGAATACAAGGGGTAAGGTGATGGTGGTTTCTTGAGGAGAAACAGGGGGCGTTGTCACTGTCGGTGTAGATGTAGCTGTTTCCGTTGGGCTTAATGGAGGCTGAGTTGTTTCGCCTGCACCGCGTTTCCCAATCTGTGGGCTAGGAGGTAAGGAAGTTACTGGAGGAGAAGGAATGGGGGTTTGACTCTGAAATAAAGGCCTATCTTCACTTCTCGGCATAAACCAATCAGTAGTTCCTTAGACGTTCCTGTTATTTAAAATTTGCATAACCTTATATTTTCTAGGCTCCTAATTGCTAAATGAAATCAATATCTTTACGTTTGTAGAGGTGAAGCATGTGGGAAAAATCGAGGAATGGGTTCTGAACAGGCGATTCAAGAAAGAACAGGAGAAGAAGACACGCGACGCACTTAGGCCAATCGAGTACGCAGAGGAACAAGGAGCCTACAGGAAAGAGCGCTTAAAAATCGCGCATGAAAGAGGAAGAACGAAGGCTAGACAAGACGCGAGGGGAAGAATGGCAAGAATAGGGGATGTCTTCGACGCCGTAAATAAGAGTGCCGAGGCTGGCAACATGCTGATCTGGGGCAACAAGAAAGGCAGATCAAAACGTAAAGAAGACGATTGGTGGTGAAGCAATGCCGATCCCTAAGAAACTCAAACAGTGGAACCAAGACCTTCAAAAAGAAAGGCGCGAGCACCCGACGTTGCCAACGTGGGCAGTCAAGCAGATCGTGCGTGACCACGAAGCCGTAAAGCCCAAGCACAAGCAGCGAAAACGCTAAGACAACGAATGGTGGTGGATGGAGGGTACCATGAACTACGCTGATGAGCACGATGGCATCGGGCAAGAACCCCGAAAAGTCTGGATAAACAAGCTACTCAACAAACTCGATGCAGCGTGGTACCCGCTTTTCACAGGCAACGTCCTTGGAGCAATAGGCCCAATGCGCGGCGTAATACAAGAATTGGATGCACACTCAAAAAACCAAGCTCTTGAATCGTTGCTTAAACAACTAGAAGATTATGAAAGGCGAGCTCCTACAGACAGGTTAGAGCTTGAACGCATCTATGGTAAGATTCTGAGTTACTTGCACAGTCACCAACTGAAAGAGTTTGATCGGGGCATTGACGAAACTGATTTTGAAAAGCTTGAGCGCAAAGGCGAAACAGGCGAAGAAGAATGACCGTCCTACTGCCACCGCGCTACCGAGTCAACTGGGTCAGAAGCAAAGACGAACTAGACTTCAACAAAGCCTCAGTATGGTTCGCTCAAGGCATAAGAGGATCTGGCAAAAGCAGCCTCTTAGAAAGTATAGGTGAAAGTTCCCTTGAACATGGACACGGCATTCTAGACCTCTTCGGATCACGGGATGGCGAAGCACTTGCCTGGCTACGAAGCCCTTGGGCAAAAGACAAATCCATACTATTGCTGAAGGGCGAAAGCGTAGATGTGCAGTGCAGCTACCCAGTCAAGCTTGCAGATGCACTATGCCTAGAAGACTTTGACAAGTACGACATCATCATAAGCGCAAGCCCCCTCTACCTCAACATAGACCAAGAATTTGCAGACGCAGCCAAAATTGAGGATACACTCTTTCGTCGCCTGCACTATAAGCGACTCATCTACTTATGCTGCCGAGAAGCCGCAAACATCTATTTTTCTCGACTCAAGGTAAGCGATAACCAAACCTACGCGAAAGCGTATATGGTTTACCTTATTCGTGAATCAAGGCACATGGGCGTAAGCTTGGGCCTAGACACAATCCGCACTTATGCGATAGACATTGACATACGGGAATTGAGTGACTACTTGCTTTTGAAGGCTCAAGGTGTACGTGGCCTTAGCAGAGACTTACGCTGGCTATATCGCTTTGTAAATCCCAGCCTGCTACGAAAGCTAACCCCAAACAGGTTTATCGTCGTAACTAAGACAGGAGCAATAGGATACGGCACGTTTCCAGAGGTTCCTTGGCATAAGCAGGAGAAAGAAGATATACTCAAAGAGGTTGGCGTGAACGTGCAGTATGGAACACCATCTCTTGAATCTCTGTAT
>Ga0315285_10007736_pt1 | contig 11036 bp, 9 predicted proteins | sample YL17G09_36_MG_FD_203698 | JGI IMG/M metagenome (GOLD analysis project Ga0315285, IMG submission 203698) | Sediment microbial communities from Yellowstone Lake, YNP, Wyoming, USA - YL17G09_36 | ecosystem: Environmental > Aquatic > Freshwater > Lake > Sediment | place: USA: Wyoming | collected... | reverse complement strand
TCGAGCAGGTTGTTGTTTCGTTTTACCGCCGGTTTTGGTTTTAGCCATATCAGAACAACTTTAATGATAACAAGATTTTCACGGTTGTCAATGGGAAATCTCGGTGATTTGGAGTTTAGTCAAAAGTTCCCGATGGCCTTTAACCCTTCGGTATCTTGATTTCGCCTTGTAAGTCGCCACTCTAATCTTTTCGCCCTTTAGCTGCTCAAGAATCTTGGCCTTGACTTTTGCTCCCTTAACTTGCGGCTGACCAATTTTAACTTGTTTATCTTCAACGATAAGGAAGACTTCGTTAAATTCAACTGCCTCCCCTTTCTTACCGTCTATTTTCTCCACTTCCAACTCCTCCCCTTCAGCCACCTTAAACTGGAATCCACCAATTTTAACGATTGCGTATTTTGCCATGACGTCTATTTTACCTCGCTTCCTATCTAATTTCAACCACTTCTCTTTTTCTGTTTCTTCGAGCCACACTTCCCACTAACCCCAAGCTAATCATCGTGCTCACTAAAGAGCTACCTCCGTAAGAAATCAAGGGAAGGGTAATGCCGGTAATGGGTAGAAGGCCTAGGTTCATGCCGATATTAACGAAGACTTGGAAAGAAATCATCGAGAAGATCCCCAAACAAATTAAATACCCAAAAGGGTCTTTGGTTTCTCTGGCAATGACCAAAATTCTCCATAAGAGGAAACCGAAAGCCGCCAGTAAAATCATCGAGCCAATAAAGCCCAATTCCTCGGCAAAAGAAGCAAAAATAAAGTCAGTCTGCCTTTCTGGAAGGAACCGGAGATGAGACTGGGTACCACGGCCAAAGCCTCGACCCAATAACTGGCCTGAACCAACGGTAATTGTCGCCTGAATAAGGTTATAACCTGCCCCCAAAGGATCGCTGAGGGGGTTGAGAAAAGAAAGCACCCTTTGGCGCTGATATTCCTTTAATAATCGCCAAAGTAGGGGAAAGCCTATAACAATAGTCGCCGTGCCTAAGCCAAATAGTTGCCAAGCAAGGCCGGCACCCAAAACAATCCCCAACCAAGAAAAGGCAATGACTAAACTGCTACCGAGGTCGGGCTGCCAAACAACAAGAATAAAAGGTAACAGCAGTAGGAGTCCACCGGCTAAAAATCGCCTAAGATTCATCTGGGAATGACTAAAGAACCAAGCAAAGAAGACCACTAAAAAGGGCTTAACCATTTCCGAGGGCTGGACCGTAAATCCGCCAATTTGAATCCAACGAACTGTGCCTCGGGTAATCGTCCCAAACAAAAAGGTTAGGAGTAAAAGACCAATCGAACCTGAGAAAATAAAAAGGACGAGTCTTTCTAAAACGCGATAATCAAGTTGACTAAAAAGAAAAAACAGGACTAATCCCAAAAAGGCATAAAGAGTTTGCGGGAGAAAAAGCTGGGGGGCAACACTGGCAATAGCAAAAAGGCCCAAAATTAGGAGAATGAAAAGGGCCATTAAGATAGACCAATCAAGGTTAGAAAGATATTTTTTCATGCGGAGCTAATCTTTAGCTCTTTCCCCAGACGCAACTCCTTGGCTAGAGTTTCTTCTTTGACGTATTCTCTTAACGAATCTTTCTTAGGTAAGTGGGGTCCATAAACTACAATCTTTTGGTCAAGTTTGCAATCTGTTTCCTTTCTTAATTCTTGAATCTGACGGACTAACTCCCTCGCCTCCCCTTCTGCTTTGAGTAGGGGAGTCGTCTTCGTGTTTAATTTAACGCCTAAATCGCCCTTGCCTTTCTTAAAGACAACCTTCTTGACGTTTAATTCGTCTTTGATTAACTGCCCTAAATCTTCCCCCACCGATAAGGGGCAATTGTTGACGGTTAATTGCGGCAGGGGTTGGCGGACTTTAATTCTGGCCTCTTTTCTGGCGGCATGCCCCAATTCACAAATCTTCCGTACCATGGCCATCTGTTCAATTAGTTTCTTGTCTAAGGCTTTTTCGTTTCTCGCCGTTGGCCAATCAGTGAGATGGACTGAATCCTTAACTTTTATCTTGCCCCCATTAACTAAGTTCTGATAGATTTCTTCCGCCAAATAGGGGGTAAAAACGGCCAAAACTTTAGCGAGGGTTACCAAAAGACGGTAAAGAACGACGTAGGCAAGGTCTTTGTCTTTCTTGTCTTGAGCCGTAGGACCAACCCGGCTGCGCGAGCGCCGAAGGTACCAAAGAGAGATGTCTTGAACAAAATCCTCAAGGGCTTGGGCGGCCGTGGCGGCGTGGTAATTCTCCATGGCTTCAGTCGCCCTAATCAGCGTCTCATCTAGTCTCGTCAAAATCCAAAGATCGAGTTTCGTCGGTTTCGAGGGTAAAGATTTTTTTGGCTGCCAATAATCAACGTTGGCATAAGTAACGAAAAAGTTATAAACATTCCAAAGGGTTAAATGAAAGCGCCTTCTAGTTTCATCGGCCAGATGATAGCCAAAAAGGAGGTTATTGGCTGGGTTTTGGATAACGTACATCCAGCGCATGACATCAACGCCAATTTTCTCGGCCGCCTCATCGAATTCAATCGCATTCCCCCACGATTTATGCATCGGCCGGCCGTCTTCAGCCAATAAAGTGGCATAACCTAAGACGGCCTTAAAGGGTGCTTGGTTTTCCAAAACCGTCGCCATGGCAATCAGAGAGTAAAACCAATTTTTGAACTGACCCGGGAATGATTCGGTAATAAAGTCAGCCGGAAACCACTCACGCCAATAACGTTTGTCGTTCAGATAACTCACCTTGCTGGTTTTGGGATCAACGAGGGTGGAAAAGGAAACAATGCCGGCGTCTAGCCAGGGATTACCCACATCAGGAATGCGACTGGCAAGCTTACCACAAGACGAACATTTAATTTTAACTTCATCAATCCAGGGGCGATGGGGGGTATGGCTCTTGAATTTCTCCCAGCCCTTAACGGCTTTTTTCTCCAGTTCCTCTTTTGAACCAATCACCTCAAAATGACCGCCGTCACATTCCCAGACTGGCAGAGCCAATCCCCAATAACGCTTCTTGGAAATTAGCCAATCTTCCATATTATGGAGCCAGTCTAACTCCCGCTCGAGGCCAAAGGAGGGCAACCAGCGAATCTTTTTCACCATCTCTATCATCTGCTTTCGGTAGTTCTTGGCCCCCTTCTTATTGGTATCATCCATGGCAATATACCATTCCTCGACCAATCGCCAAATAAGCTCGGTTTTACAGCGCCAGCAAACGGGATAGCGGTGGGTGTATTCTTCCGTTTTGAAGAGGTATGCTCCCCCATCCTTCTTCTGAAGATAATCAAGGATTAACCCGGGCGATTCTTTGGCACTTTTGCCTTCCAGCCAGTCATAACCAGCCAGATACCTTCCCGATTCATCAACGGCAGGAAAAATAATCTCCTGAAAACCAAGGTCTTTCACGACAAACCGATAGTCTTCTGTCCCAGTTCCCGGAGAGATATGCACCAAGCCGGTCCCTTCGGCTTCGTTAACCAACTCTTTAGAGAGGACAAGGGTATAGAAATTGGGTTTTTTATTGACTTTCTGAATGGCTGGTAGGTCGGAAAAAGGCGCTTGGTAATGCCTGATTTTCTCTTTTTCAAGCAACTCACTACCGCTGACCTTTTTGACAATTTTTGCCTTTTGGCCGAAAATTCGAGAAACTAAACTGGCCGCCAGCCAATATTTTTTCTTCTCGTTTTCTACTAAGGCATAAACAATCTCCGGATTGGCGGCGATGAGGGCGTTAGCGGGAATTGTCCAGGGAGTCGTCGTCCAAACTAAAAGATACTCCTCTTTTTTACCAACAATGGGGAAGCGGAGATAAACGGCCGTATGGGTGAGCTCCTGATATTCTTCGGTAAGAATCTCGTGTTGGCTAATCGCCGTGCTGCAGCGAGGACACCAGGGAACCGTATCCCAACCTTTGTAAAGATTGCCATCCTGCCAACATTTCTTCAAAAAAGCCCAAATCATATAGTTATTCTCGTCACTCATGGTGTAATAGGAATTGTCCCAGTCCACAAAGTAGGCCAACCTTTTCGACTGGTCAGTTTGCACCTTGGCATATCGATGGACTCTTTCTTTACACTGATTGACAAAACGAGCAACTCCGTATTTCTCGATGTCCTTTCTCGTTTTGAAGCCAAGCTCCTTCTCGACCTCAACCTCAACCCAAAGACCTTGGCAGTCAAAGCCGTTTTGAAAACGTTGTTTGAAGCCTCTCATGTTGAAGAATCGCTGCCAGATATCCTTGTAGGTTCTCCCCCAGGCATGGTGAGCCCCCATGGGATTATTGGCGGTAATCGGACCATCTAAGAAAGAAAAGCGAACTTTGGCCTTATCATTTCGATGAAGGTATTCCTTGACTAAACCAGACTGATACCACCAATTGAGGAGTTTTTCCTCCATCTCGACGAAATTAACCCGTGACGTGATTGGCTTAAAAAACGGTTTCTTTTTTCTCATATCGCTAGATAGTATCTATTCTACAAAAAATCGCCCTTGATTTTAAGGACGACTTTAGGAGTTATGGCCAAATAGCCACAACTCCTAATGGCTAATAATAATCTTGGTGACTAATTGTTTAATTTTCTTGATTAATTTCTCCATTGAGAAGATTTTAACAAATTATTTTCCTTGTCGCAAGAAGGCGGGGATTTCAAACTCATCAAACTCTTCAGGAGGTAGTTCTTCTTCGGCTGGCTTGGGTTTGGCTTTTTTCTCCTCTTCTTTTTCTTTTTCCGCCAACGGCTCGCTGACAATCCCTTCGGGTTGAACCATTCTTGGTCTCGCCGTCATCCTAGCCAACCTGGCCCGGGTTTCATCGAAGCCGGTGGCAATAACGGTAATTTTGATTTGGTCAGTCATATTCTCATCGATAACTGCCCCAAAGATGATGTTGGCGTCAGCGTCAGCTGCCTGGGAGACAAGCTTGGCGACTTCATCAACCTCACTCATGGTCAGGTCGGGGCCACCAGTGACATTGAAAAGAATCCCTTTGGCTCCCTCAATGGAAATATCGAGGAGGGGTGAATAAATCGCCGTCTTCACCGCAATTTGAGCCCGATTCTCCCCAATTCCCGTCCCAATGCCTAAAAGAGAAGAGCCCGCATCAGCCATAATCGCCTTCACATCGGCAAAATCAACATTGATTAATCCAGGAACGGTAATAATCTCGGAAATACCTTGAACTCCTTGAGAGAGGACGCCATCAACCACCCTAAAGGCCTCAATTAAGGTCATCTTCCGATCAACGGCATCCATAATCCTCTGGTTGGGAATAACAATCAGGGTGTCAACCTTGTCTTTTAGTGCCTCTATCCCTTCTTCGGCAATGACCCGTCTTCGGGCGCCTTCAAAGCCAAAAGGTTTGGTGATGACGGCAACGGTTAAGGCACCCGCTTCTTTGGCGATTTCGGCAATCAGGGGCCCCCCGCCGGTACCCGTGCCTCCCCCCGCACCATAAGCGAGAAAAACCATGTCCGAATCAATTAAATACTCCTTTATTTTCTCTTGCGATTCTTCGGTGGCTTGCCTGCCAATTTCTGGATCACCGCCTGAGCCTAAACCGCGGGTGAGATTTTCACCCATTTGGATTTTAGTCTCCGCTTTGTTAACCAGAAGCGCCTGGGCGTCGGTGTTAATGGCAATGAAGTCGACTCCCTTGATTTGACCTTGATCAATCATGGTGTTGATGGCGTTACCACCACCACCACCAATCCCTAATACTTTTATTCTGGCAAAGCTCGCTGCATCTGGCCTAACAAGAGCCATACTTTAATCCTCTCTCTGGGCAGGAGAAAAAAGAAGTTAGATAGTTTCCCTAAGGTAGAAATGATTTTACCACGTTAATCAATTTCCCTGCAACTCCACGAACAGGTATCTTCTGAAGCCTCTTGCCAATTTGGGTAAAAGAAAAGCTCGTGCCGGGACTGACTTCAGTCCTAACGCCGTAAAGAACCAAACCAATCGCGGTGGCAAAATCTGGTGTCTCCACATCATCAATCAACCCGCCCACGCCCTGGGGAATACCGATTCTGACGGGCATCGCTAAGGTTCTCTTCGCCGAATCGACAATTCCCACTGTCTGGGCGCCACCACCACAAATGACTATCCCCGAGGGAGTTAATCCGGCCGCCCCACTCTTTTTGATTTCGGCACCGACCAAAGTGAAAATTTCGTTGAGGCGGGGCTTGATAATGCCTTCAGTTAAAGTCTTTCGCGAAACGCTCTTGGTTTCTTCTTCAATGTTCAGCTCTTTGAGGTCAATTTCGTCTTCATCTTTCTTATTCAAATCGTCTTCTTTCTCTTCTTTTGCCTTAGATTTCATCTCTCCTGGCAAGACAGGTTTCTTTTTTGATTTAGAAAGGTCCAGTTTAATCTTCTCGGCGGCATCGAGAGAAAGCCGGAGGCCGATGGCGATATCATTGGTGACATTCTTCGCCCCGATTGGCAGGACGGCAGCATAAAAGGGCGCGCCTTCAATAAAAATGACGATGTCGGTAGTGCCCCCGCCAATATCAACAAGAACCACCCCTAATTCTTTCTCTGTTTCCGTCAAAACGCTTTCGGCTGAAGCCAGGCCGGCGGTAACCAAGCTTTGAACATCAGCCCCCACTTCAGAGACACATTTCACTAAATTCCTAATGGCGGTGGTTGAGCCGGTGATAATGTGCGTCTCCACCTCAAGCCTGATACCCGACATGCCCACGGGGTCTTTAATGCCTTCTTGGCCATCGACAGTAAAATCGCGAGGAATCACATGGACGACCTCTCTGGAAGAAGGTAAAGAAACAGCCCTTGCCGCTTCGATGACGCGATTAACATCCTCATTATTAATTTCTCCCTCGGGCTCGGCCACAGCGACAACTCCTTTGGAATTCTGAGAAGCAATATGGGGACCGCCCACGGAGACTAAAGCTCGACTAAGATTATAACCAGCCATTCTCTCCGCCGACTCAACCGAATCAATCACTCCTTCGGCCGCCTCCTCAATGTTAACAATCTGCCCTTTCCGCATGCCTTTTGAGGGAACGCTGGCGACACCGATAACTTTCAGCTTCTCTTCCTCTTCAGAGGCAGAAGCAATCACGGTCGCCGTCTTTGAGGAGCCGACGTCAATACCAGCAATAATTTTCGACTTAACCATAGGTAAGTACCGGCTTATCGAAACGCAAATCAATCCGCTTAAGCTTTTCTCCTTCTATTTTAGCCCGAGAAAAAATTAATTGTAAAGAGTCAAGTTGGATTTTTAGATCCTTTTTAGCGGAAAAAAGCACCTGGACGTCATCTTCTAGCCAAACCTCAATCTCTCTCTCGGAAACTATCTTGGCCAGTCGCGGCTTAAGGAGGCGCCACTGAAGGTCAACCAGGATGGTAATGGTGTCTTTGGCCACGCCTTCCTCAAACTTATTGCCAACGGCGAGGTCAGGTAATTCTTTAAGGAAAAGTAAGGGGAAGTCTGGGGCGTTATTGGTTTTCTCTACCAGCACCCCCTCTTGGTCAACTAGATAATATTCTCCTCCCGGTTCGTCTTCGGCGGTAATGGCCACCTGAGGTTTTCTCTGTTCCAAGCGAAAGACGAGTTCGTCGGGAAAGCGCCGTTGAATTTTTATCCCGGTCACCGTTAATTGGCTCTTATTAATTTTCTCAATCGCCTTAGCGGAAGAGAGAAAAAGAAGGTTCTCCGTCTGAAAGAGCCTCAATAGGGCCGCTTTTAATTCAGCCGGGCAATCATGACTATTTAACTGACAGGTAACTTTTTTCACCCGCCAAAAATCACTCTTTAAAAAAAGAATGCCGGCAATAATAAAGAGGAGAATACCTGCTAACAGGGAAAGGGTCTTGAAGACACGAAAGATAAGTTTTTTCCTCCGTCTCACTGGGCTTGCTCCTCGACCAAATCAACGATTCTTTTAGCTGCATCCAGCTTCACTAATTTCTTTCCTTTAGGGGCGTTCTTTTTATACTGATTGAGGTTGGCGAGAATCTTCTCCACCAATTGAAGTAGGGCACGAGAGGATAATTTTTCTTGGGGGAGAATCTCTGCCAGTTCGACTGCCGTCAATATTTGGGCGTTCTTTGTTTGTTCATCTTGATGAAGCCAAGGGAAAGGAATAAAGAGAGCTGGTTTCCCTAAAGCCGCCACTTCTGTCAGAATATTAGCACCAGCACGACTGATAACAAGGTCTGTTTTATTTAAAAGAGTCCCCATTTCCTCGTTGTTTAGATATTTCTTAACGTGATAGCGTCCTTTGAATTTTTCGGGAAGTCCTTCCCTCCTCTCCTCTAGCCTTTCAAAATCGCCGCGCGCTTGGAGGTGACCAGACTGATGAAAAACATTCGCTTTTGCTATTAACTCCGGGAGAATTTCTTCTACGGTCCGATTAATAAGATGAGAACCCTGATTGCCGCCGGTAACAAAAATCAGCGGTAGCTGTTTGGGAAATTTCAAAACCCGCCAGATTTCTTCATCAACTTGGAAAATCGCCCGTCTGATTGGATTACCGGTCAAAACGGTCTTATTTTTGGGAAATTGCCCCACTGTTTGGGGCCAGGAAACAGCCGCTTTTTTGACAAAAAGAGAATTAACTTTATTGGCCAAACCACGAACGCTCGCCTGCTCATGCGTCACGGCAGGAATTCTTAGAAACCAACCGGCAAGAACGACCGGGACACTGAGATAACCGCTAAAAGAAAGAATCACTTGGGGCCGAACTTTTAATAAATGCCAAAGCGACTGGAAAAAACCCAAGGGTATTTTGAGGAGGGAAGGAACTGTCCGGAGGGTAAACTTCCGTTGCACCCTACCAGCATCAATCGGGATAAACCAAAGGCCTTTTTCGGTGATAATCTCAAACTCCATGGAGGGCGTTTTTTCTTCTTCAGAAGCATACCGCCGGCCGAAGAAAAAAATCTCCCAATTACCTCGTCTGATTAATTCTTCAATTACCGCCAGGGCGGGAGTCAAATGTCCTCCAGTAAGAACAATCTTTCTTTTCATCCCCTACTATTATAACATTGAAAATGATGAAAGCTCGCTACATGAACGCTATCTTCACCAAGCACGCCATTAACCGCCTCTATAATCACCGCATCGCTCAATCCGACGCCTGGTATGCCTTCCAGCACCCTGACGGTAGTCTACCCGGTAAAACCCCGGGCTCAAAAAAATTTTACAAAAATTACGGTCAACAAAAAATTGAGGTCATCGCTAAACAAAACGAAAAAGGAGAGTGGATTATCCTTTCCTGTTGGTCGAAACAAATCGGTGATGGCAGACCGATTTTCCCTTATAAAGAATCATTTCTGGAGAGGATTATCAAGAAAGGCCTTGGAAAAATTGGAAAAACAATCAAAAAAAGAGAAAGTCAATCTTCTATCTGATACCCAACCTTTGCTTCAGCTCCTCTCGGACCACCCCTCTCTTCCCTTGAGGAACATAACCAGTCGCTAGCTTAACAGCGAGCTTCCTTAGTCTTAGGTAGCTCTTCTCGTCCATACCAAACTCTCGGGCAATCTCCCCCTCCTTTTGAACAACAACCGCCTGAGCCAAGATATCAACATAATCTTCAATCCTTTCTCTGGCTAAAACCAACCTTTCGCCAGCACGGCTATAAATATCAGGGTCTGCCTTTCTTGAGGCAAAAGTAACTAACGTTTGCGCTAAAGGAGAGACCCATTCTAATTGAGGGGCTTTTTCTAACCGAGAGCTTCTTCCCAGCAAAGTCGCCCTTATTAAACGCGCGGAGGCGTCTGGGGGTAAGGCGGTTAGATAAGAAGCCAGCCTGCGCTTGGTTAAGGGATTGTTCCCCTTTTCTCTCAAAAATTGATGAGCATACATCCCGATTAACCTGCCGTGATGGACGACCTGATAAGGTTTCATTTTCGCCTTAAAAGAAAGGTCAACTCTTTGCTCGTCTGTTACTTGATAATTGGGGTTAAAAATTAAATTATCTGTCGCTATACTGCCAACCTCCAAAGGTATTTCATAGTCCTCGGTGGATATCTCGCCCATGAAATTGACTCTTCCGTTACACCACATTTGAGCTCCAAGCCCTTCGTTTAACCGGGAAATGCCGAATTTTGCCACTCCGTCAAGAAAGCTAAGGCAAACCCCCCAATCATCTGGCTCAATCCTGCCGTTCTCTATCAATCTCGTGAGGACGGGGTGCTGGATTGCCTGATAAGGATTGAATGGGTCCCTATCGCCTATTACTGTCTGAAGAGAATGATAATCTTCGTGGTTGATCTCCATTTCCTGCTCACTTCCTGAGCGAACAACCAATAGTGAACTTTCTCCTGCGCTCGTAAAAAATCCCTTAAGAAAACTGGGATATTTGGATTCGCCAAAAAAAATCCTCATTAAACTATAAAATGTGCGCCTTTTGGCCACATAGGCAAAATTGAATAGGCCCCATTTGATTTTTATCTCGTTTGTCTTAACTTTACTTTTCTCATCAGCTGCCAAAAGGGCTGAAGCCACCACGTTTCTTTTGAACCCTTCGGGGTCTTGGGTGTAAATTGACTGACGTTCGGCCCGCCTCTCCATGGCTCTAATCATCGCCTCAACGTCTCTATTTATTCTTTCCTTATGGTATGGGGTTAATAAGGCTCTACCTGGCGTCCTCTGAAATATCGTCCTGAACTCATCCCAGGAAGGAACGAAAGGGGGCTCGTTCATCGCTTGTTGGCAAAGATTAAGGCCCTCAAGATACATCTCAGCAGTGATGTGAGTGGATCTCAAAAAATTCTCGACGCCAGGAAGGCTTTCTTCTCTTGTTCTCTCAACGTCCAGCATATTTAAAAACTTGAAGGCAGGGGGAAGTTTAATCTGTGGTCATTATATCACGAATCCGAAACGAGATCGGCAAAGTCAACTCTCATTCGCTTAATCGCTCGATTGAGAAAATCTGAATATGATTCTTTTGTTAAGGACTTTGCTCTATTTAAAACCTCAAGGGTCCTTAAAAGGTCTACTTTCTTGTCATATCTTAATTCAATCAAGGGAAGGGCAATACTTTCTGTGAGGGCCTTTGGCGAAGATAAAT
>Ga0315285_10007735_pt1 | contig 11036 bp, 7 predicted proteins | sample YL17G09_36_MG_FD_203698 | JGI IMG/M metagenome (GOLD analysis project Ga0315285, IMG submission 203698) | Sediment microbial communities from Yellowstone Lake, YNP, Wyoming, USA - YL17G09_36 | ecosystem: Environmental > Aquatic > Freshwater > Lake > Sediment | place: USA: Wyoming | collected... | reverse complement strand
GTTCAGCAGCCCACCACGGCACCGCCGATCTTGCCTGATCCCGATTCAAACCCCTAAAAAACCCGAGGGCAGCCGACGCACCGCGCGTCTCTGCCCTCGAGCCCAGTGTCTCTTCGCCCCTACACGAAGAGGCTGGCGGTCACCGCTGCGCACCCACAGCGTTTTCCTACAGTTCGTTCAACTTCGTCGTGCCGTCCGTGGTCGTACGGGCGTCCGTCAGGTTGGCGCGGAACTCGCCCGACACGGTGTTGAACCACCACCCGCCGTCCGCCGCCGGAGCCGCGAACGCCGTCGCACCATCCTGCACCACGGTCACGGTGTTATCCCCTGATACGGGATTGACCGGAATCGTTTGCAGATACGGGCCGTACGGGAAGTCGCTGTCCGGCATCGCATTGACGTTGCCGTCCACGTCTGTGTAGCTGGTCATCTGGTCAGCGAAATCAGTGCCGTCTTGGCCCGCAGTCGACGCCGGCAGGGTTTCCAGGTGCTGCGTCTTGTAGAGCAGCAACTGGCTGCGGATGGTCTGGAGGTTCGTCATGAGGTTGGACACGCGGGCTTCGCCCGACGCTTCGGTAAACTGCGGAATCACGATGGCGGCCAAGATGCCCAGGATGATCACGACAATCAGAATTTCAACCAACGTAAAGCCTTTTCTTGCGATACGGTTCATTGCCAATCCTCCTTGCGTTCCGTTCTTTCCTCAGGGTTTCTTGAATTCGTTTCGTCTTCCGGCCCTTCGTGACACCGCCCACGAGCCCGTACGGGCGTGGCGACGGTCAGCCTGAACACGCACGTGCGGCGCTCGAACCGTTTCTCACCCCTTTCCAGGGCGCCGCTAACCGGGCGGCGGCACGACGGGCCGGTTGCCGTTCTTGCCGCCTGCCTGCCTCAGAAAGTCCCGTATTCATCATTCCCCTGTCCGTCCAAAGGTTTGATGTTACGGAACCTTTATCGGCCGAACTCCCAATGACCTGCAGAAAAAATTGCCTAATCACGCCAGACCTCCTATCTTCACCATTCTGCCCAAAAACACAGGGCCGCTCTTCCGGTCCCGCTTTCAGGCCTTTCCAACACAAAAAGTATAGCCGCCGGTCGGCTTCTGTCAAACTTCCAAGAAGCCATACCCGGCGGTTCCGTCGCCACAACTACCATAAGCCCTTGCAGAATAGGCAGTTACAGTGTTACGCTCTCGGCTGGCACCTGTTCCGAATCCGCGCGGCATGTCCCCGCACAGCCGCCCTTTTCGACCGATTTTTTAACCAGCCCCCGGCCGACCTCCAGAAACCACATGGCTCGTCATGGCCCCGAACCGCCGTTGGCTCCCGTCCGCCAGACGCAAGATAAGGCCATAGTCAGGATCCAGGTCCACCACCTCCCCCTCGTAGACCTCTCCTCCCTCGGCCAAGGTGATTCGTCGGCCGACGGTCCGGCAGCGCCTGGCCGCCTCGTGCCGAACATCCTCGCCTTCATCAACTCGACCCGCGCCGCCACACACACGATCCAACCGCTCCAGGAGCGACCGCGCCAACAGCGTCCTGTCGACCTCGGCCCCCAGCATCCTGAGGCTGGCCACATGCGGACGAATGTCCGGCGGAAACGCCTCCGGCCCCTGCGAGCCGTTCAGCCCGATACCGATCACCACGGCGGTTGTGCCTTCGGCCGCCGGACGCGCTTCGACCAGAATGCCGCCCACTTTACGGTCCTCGACGACAACGTCGTTCGGCCACTTGATGCCGGCCGCAAGGTCCGCCTGTTCTTCAATCGCCTCAGCAGCAGCGACGGCGGCGGCGCGCGTCAGGAGGGCCGGAGCGGCTCCCGCGCGCGGCATCCAGAGGACAACGGAGCAAAGAATTGCCGTGTGCGGCGGCGCGAGCCAACGGCTTCCGCGGCGTCCCCTGCCCGCGGTCTGATGTTCCGCAAAGATGGCCAGGCCGTCGGAGGCGTCCCTCCCCTTCGCGACGGTTTCCCACGCCAGGTCGTTCGTGGAAGCCGTCGCCTCGACGCACTCGATGTGCCGACCGACGCGATTCACCGCGAGTTCGCACGCCAATTCCTCCGCCAGGAGGCCGGCCGGCGCGCCGACAAGACGCAGGCCGAGCATCGGGTGCGCCTCGACGACAAAGCCGACCTCCGAAAGGTCGTGGACGGCTTCGGCGAGGCGGTGCGGCGCCAGACCCAGCGCCGCGGCCAGATCCGCCGGCGGAATGGCATGCCCGTGCCGTCGCCGAAGTGCTAAGGAAACTCGCGGGTCCACGGTGGCCCTTTCGGAAGGCGCCGTCTCACTTCCGCTGGATCTCCAGTGAGATGTCCAGGATCGGGGCGCTGTGCGTCAGTGCGCCGACGCTGATGCGGTCGACACCCGTCTCGGCGACGGCGCAGACATTGGAGAGGTTGATGCCGCCGGACGCTTCGAGGGCGGGTCCGGCGTCGCCGAAAAGGCGGTCGCGGTGGGCCACGGCTTGGCGGAGTTGTTCGACCGGCATATTGTCCAGCAGGACGACGTCGGGGGCCGCCCGCAGGACTTCCTCGAGATAATCCAGGTCTTCGACCTCGACCTGAATGGGGATTTCGGGCGAGACGCGTCCCCGCGCTTCGCGGATGAGTTCCGCCACCGTCTCGCCGACATGGTTCGGCGAACGGATGGCCAGGTGGTTGTCCTTGATGAGAACGCCGTCATGAAGGCCCGTGCGATGGTTGATACCTCCGCCGACGCGGACGGCGTATTTCTCGATGTACCGCCAGCCGGGAGTGGTCTTCCGCGTGTCAAGAATCGCGGCACCGGTGCCCTTGACGGCATCCACGTACTTGCGCGTCAGGGAAGCGATGCCCGAGAGGCTCTGAAGGAAATTAAGCATGGTGCGTTCGGCGGCGAGCATAGGTCGAACGGGGCCCGTGATGCGACCGAGGAGCCGGCCGGCCTGGATGCGCGCCCCGTCCCGGACGGAGGGTTTGAATCGGAGCCGCGTGTCAACGCGGTGCAGAATGGGTTCGACGAAGAGGAGGCCGGCGACGACGCCGTCGGCGCAGGCCAGGAGTCGGCCCTCCGCCTCGGCCTCGGTGTCGATGAGGACGTCGGTCGTCAGGTCGCCGGGGCCGATGTCCTCATCGAGAGAAAGGGTGAGGAGGGGCTGGAGGCTTTCAAGGGCGCGGGCTTTGAGGCGATCCGTGGGGATCGTGCTAATGGGGCGTTTGGGTTTCATGGAGGATTTCCTCGATGCGGTCGCGGAGTTGAGCGGCGCGTTCGAATTCGAGCCGCTCGGCCGCCCGGTGCATTTCTCCTTCCAGTTCGCGGACGAGTTCGGATCGCGCGAAATCCCTTTCGCTCAGGCGGACGGCCTCGCGTGCCGCCCGCCGGCCCTGGACCTCGGCCTCGATGCCGGCGCGGACCGCCTTTCGGATGCTTTCGGGCTTGATGCCGTGCTCCCGGTTATAGGCGGCTTGTTTTTCGCGGCGTCGGCGAGTCTCCTCGATGGCCCGCTGCATGCTCGGCGTGACGGTGTCGGCGTAGAGGACCACCTGGGCGCTCGCGTGGCGGGCGCAGCGGCCGATCGTCTGCAACAGGCTCGTTTCCGAGCGAAGGAACCCTTCGCGATCGGCATCGAGGATAGCGACGAGGCTGACCTCCGGCAAGTCCAGACCCTCGCGCAGCAGATTGATGCCGACGACGACGTCGAACTTTCCGAGCCTGAGGTCCCGCAGGATTTCGCTCCGGTCGAACACCTCGACCTCGCTGTGCAGGTACTCGCATTTGATGCCGGCGCGGCGGATATATTCGGCGAGGTCCTCCGCCAGCCGCTTCGTGAGGGTCGTGACGAGGGTGCGCTGGCCGGCCTCGACGCGCTTCCGGATTTCACCGAGAAGGTGCTCGACCTGACCGCGTGCCGGCTCAATGCGTATCTCGGGGTCCACCAGGCCGGTGGGGCGGATGACCTGTTCGACGACCTCGCCACCCGAACGCTCGATCTCCCAGTCGCTCGGGGTGGCCGAGACGAAGACGGTCTGGCCGACGAGCCCGAGCCACTCGTCAAACTCCAGCGGCCGGTTGTCGAGGGCCGAGGGCAGGCGGAACCCGTGCTCGACGAGGACGGCTTTTCGGCTGCGGTCGCCGGCGTGCATCGCGCGGATCTGGGGGATGGTGGCATGGCTCTCGTCGACGAAAACGAGGTAATCCTCCGGGAAGTAGTCCAGGAGGCAGTAGGGCCTCTCGCCGGCCGCCCGGCCGGCGAGGTGCCGGCTGTAGTTCTCGATGCCGGCGCAATAGCCGACCTCGCGGAGCATCTCGAGGTCGTACTTGGTGCGGGCCTCGAGGCGCTGGGCCTCGAGCAGTTTGCCGTCGCGACGAAGTTCCTGGAGCCGCTGGGTCAACTCCTCCTCGATCCGCACGCACGCCGCCCCAACGCGGTCCTCGGGCAGAAGAAAGTGTTTGGCGGGGTAGACGAACACCTGTTCCTCGGAACCGAGGATCTCGCCCGTGGTCGGGTTGATCCTCGCGAGGCGGTCCACCCGGTCGCCGAAGAATTCCACGCGATAGGCGAACTGCTCGTAGGCGGGCTGGACGTCGACGCAATCGCCGCGGACGCGGAATCTGCCGCGACCGAAATCCATGTCGTTCCGCTCGTACTGGAGGTCCACGAGACGCCGCAGAAAATCGTCGCGCTCGATCGCCAGACCGGTCTCAAGCGAAACGACCATGCCCTCGTAATCCTCGGGGCTTCCGAGGCCGTAGATGCACGAGACGCTGGCGACGATGATGACGTCGCGCCGGCCCATGAGCGCGCTGGTAGCCTGGAGGCGCAGACGGTCGATGTCGTCGTTGATCGAGGCGTCCTTCTCGATGTAGATGTCGCGGGCCGGGATGTACGCCTCGGGCTGATAGTAATCGTAGTAGGAAACGAAGTAGGCGGCGGCGTTGCGGGGGAAGAACTCCTTGAACTCGCCATAAAGTTGAGCGGCGAGAGTCTTGTTGTGGCTGATGACGAGCGTCGGCCGTTGGACCCGCTGGATGACATTGGCCATGGTGAACGTCTTGCCGGAGCCCGTGACGCCGAGGAGCGTCTGGAAGCGCTTGCCCGCCTCGAGGCCGGCCACGAGGGCCTCGATGGCGGCGGGCTGGTCGCCCTTCGGCTCAAAATCGGAAACGAGTTCAAACCGGTCCATAGGCCCGGAACCCCTATCGGCAAAAGGGCATCATAGCACAGCGGGGGCAAGGCGGCAACGGCGCGGCCACTCAGGCGGGAAAAGGGGACGGGAGTATTTTGTGCGAAGCACCCGAAGGGCCGTTCCGGCAAAATACTCCCGTCCCCTTTTCCCGCGGGCATCGGCGACAGTGCCAGAAAACCTTGACGCGGGCCTCAGGGGGCGTCCCGAATCTCCATCTCGACGGGCTCGCCGTCGGCGTTGGGGTCGCCAAGGGAAAGGTAGGGTCGGAGTTTCTCGAGCATCTTCTCGCCGATGCCTTTGACTTCAAGCAGGTCATCGAGGGAGTCGAATCGTCCCCCGCGGGCGGTACGGCGCGCGACGATTTCCTCGGCGAGGGCCTTGCCCAGCCCGGGGACGAGCGAGAGGGTTACCCAGTCGGCCTGATTGACGTTGATGCGGAAGGTCGGCCCTTCGGGGGGAGGAATGACCTCGATCGGCTCGGCGCCGATCCGCCAGTAATCGACCGCCCGCCACGCGACGCCCGCCACCACCGCCAGCGCGAGGACGACCAGCACCACCTGCTCGGCGCGGGCGACGAGGGGCGACGGTTCCGGCGGCGGCGTTTCAGATGAATCGGCCATGAGCGACATTATGCCGGCCGCCGACCTCGCAAACAAGGCCGAACCCGCTGAAGACCCTTGAACTGCGCCGCACGTTCACGAAAGGGTCGCCACCGACAGGGGTGAGCATGTGCACGCGAAGATTTGTTTCCGGCCAGCGCAACGAGTTGGGCCAGAACCGGCAGGTTTTTGCGTTTACGGTCGACATCCTGATGAAGAACCCGAAGTACGCCGACGATGTCGTGAAGAAAATGGCCGCGTTCGACCCCGGCAGCCTGGCCGCGAGGCACGAGGCGCACAAGCGGTGGTGGGCTGATTTCTGGGCCAAGAGTTGGGTTGAGATTCCGGACAAGGTGATCGAGCGGCAGTACTACCTGGCCCAGTACATTCTGGCGGGCTGCTGCCGGGACAAGAATTTTCAGCCCTCTCCCCTCCGACACCGCCGGGTATGCCCGGCACACCAGGCTGGGCCTCGTCGGACTGCATGGTCACGGCGTCTCCATTTCGATAACCACTTCGTGTCTCTTGCCATCGTAGCGCGCCGCCGGGATGGCCGGCCCGCTGACGGGCGCCTTGTCCACCGTGATCTTCCGGACGCGGTCGCCTTGACCCTCGATGCGGATATCGAAGCGAGTTCCTCGATACAGCAGGTCGCGGATCTCGATTCGCCCGCCCACCTCGGGGACCATCAGCGGGCGGAAACGCAAGTCCTCGCCTTCCTCGACACCGGCCACGCCGTACAGCATCGCCGCGATCAGCCCGGAAGCCGAATGGATCTCGTTCACGCCCCCGCGCATGTTCGCGTTCCAGGGGTGTCCGGTCACGGGGAAGCACTTGTGCCGCTGGACAATCCTCTTGAACTCGAACAGCACGTGGCCGAGCAATTGCGGGTTTCCGGCCTTGTTGGCGGCCCGGGCGATGAGCGCGAGTTGGTCCACATACATGTCCCCGTTCTGATAGCCGTAAGGCGCCGAACCGACCCACCCAGGCAAGGGGGGGTGAACGTTGGGGAAGCCGCTGCCCGTGTACATCGCCTCGATCTGTCGGCAAACGGCCGCCGCCTGCTGCGGGTCGGCCAGCCCTGAGATGATGGCGCAGCAATTGCCGGAGAGACACAGATGATCCGGGAAATCGAGGCTGAAACTGTAGAACTTCCCCCGCCAAAGCCGCTGGTTTGCCGCCTTCTGAATCTGCGCCAGCCACTTTTCGTAAAAGGCGGCATGATCGGGTTTGTTCAGGTGCCTGGCCATGCGGATCATCGCCCGCAGCCCATCGCACGCCACCGCCTGGGCCTTGGTCATCACCGGGCGGTCATCGCCCAGTCCGACGGTGAATATGTCGTATGGCATCGTCAGCATTCGCAGCAGGCCGTCCGGCTCGGTTCGACTCTCCTGCAGCCACCGAAGCGTGTTGTCCAGCACCGGATACATCTTCTTGAGGAACTCCTCGTCCCCTGTGGCTATCCACACCTTGCAGACGCCCTGGGGCCAATAAAGCATGTTGTCATACTGCATCCGCCAGACGCCGCACTTCCGCAGCCGCTGCGTCTGTGGGTCCACATCGTACAGCAAGGCCTTCTTGAACAGTTCGGGGTCGTAAATCGGCACGTCGAGAATGGGCACGATCGTATCGTCCTGGTCGTAGTAATTCTTGTACCCGCAGACTTCGGCGCGATCGGGCCGGCCCCAGCCCCCCAGGTCTCCGGCCACCCGGCCGTCCGGCTCCCAGTTCACGTCCTGCGTGATCGCGGCATAGCGGAGGATGGGGTTGAGGGCCGCGTTGCCGGTCTCGATCGCCGGCAGCCGCCGGGTCCAATACTCGTCGGTCTTACGGACAGCTTCGGCGGCCTCAACGGCAAGCCCCTGGCGGGCATTGGCCACGGCTTCGTCGGCCGTCCTGCCGAATGCGATCGCGTACTTGAGCGTCCGCGCCTCCTTGGCCCCGAGCGGGAAACTCTGCGACCACAGTCCGATCACCCCCCGCGGCCCAGACAACTGGCGAGGATAGCTTTTGCCGGAAGCGAAAAGTTGCGGCTGCCGGGCGTCGCCTTCGGCGGCGAGCACGTGGCCGGCCACCGGGACCCCGAGCATTAAACAGGCGAAGTATTGCGCGGGCTTGGCGGCGCGAACGTCGCAGCCGGTTTGGGCCACGATGCAACGGTCCGCCTCGCGGTATTCCGCTTGGAACTGCACCAGTTTCACCAGCCTCTGGTACTCATCATCCGACAGTCTGGGGACCTGCGGCACGCCCGCCTTCCCCCCGCTGTGAAAGTCCGCATACCAGTTCAGTTGATTGCGGTTGGTGCCCACGGGAGAACGCAGGTCCATAGCTACGGCGACGGAGACTCCCTCGTCCGTCTGGTCCGTGAGGTTGCGGATCTCTACCTCATCCACAAGGCACCACTTCGACCCCACGAACCATGTCTGGCGGACCTCGACCGTCGAGGCCTTGGCCCGTAGCGTGTCGTAAGTCAGCGCTCCGACCGAATGCTTGACGCCGAAGGTCTCCGTATAGCCGGCTTGGCGGACATCTTCGAGAAAAACACCTGGCTTGTATCGCGAGTACACCGGGACATAGTTCCCCCATCTCCCGACCAGCGGATCCTTCGAACAGAGCTCTGAGAACAGGTGCAGCCCCGTGCTGCTGCCGGCGTTCACCCACGTCCGGCGGATGTCGCCGTCCACAAAGTGGATATCCCCGGCCTCCGCCGTCGCGGCATTAATGACGAGCATCGTGTCGCTGCTGCAGACCAGCGGCCGGCCATCCATCGTGATGCCTTCCTCACAGATGGTGCCGTCCTCCGAGGTCCACCAGTAACCCCCGTATGTCCGATCAAGGGATTTGCCCAAGTCGAGGTGTCTGTAGCCGTGGGGAAAAACCCCCAATTCTGCGGCCGGATCGGCGGCGAAGGCATCGCTCGCCCAGAGAATCACCCCGAGACAACCGCCCAGCATCAGAACCATCGCCCTGCCGTTCATCGCCCTCCTCCTTCGCTTGACCGGTAACCGTTCACGGCCTTGTGTCCGTTCAATCTCCCGAAGAGCCTGAGGACGAGTAGAGTATACCCCCCAAAAATGCAAGGCAAAACCCAAACGAAATTGCATCTGCACCTGCCATCGGTCCGATAAGTAAGGCGGGGGTAACCCGCACCGGCTGTTCCTGGGCGCGACCGGGAGGAGCGACATGACCGGGCTCGACAGGCGTTCGTTCCTGAAGTGCAGCGCCGCCGGCACGCTGGGATGCATCGCCGGTGCGTGGGCGCGTCCCGCCATGGCGAAGGAGGAAGAGGCGCCGCCGAAGAAACCGAACTTCGTCTTCTTCCTTGTCGACGACCTCGGCTGGCGCGACGTCGGATGCTACGGCACGAAGTTCTATGAGACGCCGGCCATCGACCGACTCGCTTCCGAGGGCATGCGTTTCACCGACGCCTACGCCGCGTGCCCCGTCTGCTCGCCGACGCGCGCGAGCATCCTGACGGGCAAGTACCCCGCGCGGCTAAACCTGACGGACTGGATCCCGGGCCACAAACCCAAGGACCCCAAGCTCCTTGTCCCAGCGTTTCACCAGGAGTTGCCACTGGCCGAGGTCACGATTGCCGAGGCCCTCAAGGCCGCCGGTTACGCCTGCGCCAGCATCGGCAAGTGGCACCTCGGCGGCGAGCCGTATTACCCCGACAAGCAGGGCTTCGACTTGAACGTCGGCGGCACGGCGAAGGGGCAACCGCCCCGCTACTTCTCGCCCTACGGCATTCCGACGCTTGCAGACGGCCCCAAGGGCGAGTACCTGACGGACCGCTTGGCCGACGAGGCCGAAAAGTTCATCGAGCAGAACCGCGACCGCCCGTTCTTCCTCTACCTGCCGCACTTCGCCGTCCACACGCCCATCCAGGGCAAGGAGGAGATCACCGCGAAGTATGCCCGGAAGCCCCCCGACGGCGACCAGAAAAACGCCACCTACGCCGCCATGATCGAAAGCGTCGACGACAGCGTCGGCCGCGTCATGAAGAAACTCCAGGACCTCGGCCTCGCCGACCGCACGGTCCTCTTCTTCATGTCCGACAACGGCGGCCTCGCGGGCGTCACCTCGAACGCCCCCTTGCGCGGCGGCAAGGGAACGCTCTACGAAGGCGGCATCCGCGAACCGATGATCGTCAAGTGGCCCGGCGTCGTCCGGTCCGGCACGACCGCGAGCACGCCCGTCACGAGCACCGACTTTTATCCGACGATCCTTGAGATGGCCGGCCTGCCGCCGAAACCCGAGCAGCACGTGGACGGCCTCAGCCTCGTGCCGCTGCTGAAGGAGAGCGGACCGCTCCGTCGCGACACGCTTTACTGGCACTATCCGCACTACCACCGGACGACCCCGGCGGGGGCGCTGCGACACGGCGATTGGAAACTCATCGAATACTTCGAGGACGGCCGGCTCGAACTCTACAACCTGAGGGACGACATCGGCGAGCAGCACGACCTGGCATCGGCGATGCCCGAGAAGGCCCGCGAACTCCAGAAGATGCTGGCCGACTGGCGAAGGAGCGTCAGCGCCCAGATGCCGGCGCGCAAGGAACCGACGAGGCCCGGCGCAAAAGGATGAGCCCGACGACAAGACGCGGGTTTCTCAGACGGACGGCCGGCAGCCTCGGCGCCCTTGCTTTCACGGGAAGCCAGGCGCTCCCCGGCCTTGCGGAGGCGATCGCGACGGAGGGCGGAAAGAAACCCAACGTCATCTTCTTCCTCGGCGACGACCTCGGCTACAGCGAACTCGGCTGCTACGGCAACACGTTCAACGAGACGCCGAACCTCGACCGTCTGGCCCGGCAGGGCATGCGGTTTACGGACGCCTATGCGGCCGCGCCCGTGTGCTCGCCGTACCGGGCGGCGCTGATGACCGGCCAATGGCCAGCCCGCATCGGCATCACCGATTATCTCCGGCCCAATGACCCCAAGCATCTTGCGCCCGGGTACACAACGATCGCTGAGGTTTTCAAATCCGCCGGCTACGCCACCGGCATGATCGGCAAGTGGCACCTGACCGGCTACGAGCACGACGGCGCGGTGGAGGTCCAGCCGACCGACCAGGGCTTCGACGAGGCGATCGTGTCGGAGCGTCGCGGCATCGGCGGCGGCTCGTATTGGTACCCGTATCACTTAAACCCGGCCATTGCGCAGCGCCTTCCCGGCAAGGAGTACCTGGTCGACCGTGTGAACCTTGAGGCCGTCGATTTTGTCGAACGCCACAAGCACGAGCCGTTCTTCCTCTACGTCAGCCACTATGCCG
>Ga0315285_10007734_pt1 | contig 11038 bp, 9 predicted proteins | sample YL17G09_36_MG_FD_203698 | JGI IMG/M metagenome (GOLD analysis project Ga0315285, IMG submission 203698) | Sediment microbial communities from Yellowstone Lake, YNP, Wyoming, USA - YL17G09_36 | ecosystem: Environmental > Aquatic > Freshwater > Lake > Sediment | place: USA: Wyoming | collected... | reverse complement strand
CTTAGTAAGGACAGAACACTGTTCTGTCCCTACTTATATATTTTTTTCTATTTCAGTCAGAGATACAAAAGTGATATTTTTCTTTTTAGAATATTCGATTTTACCTTCACGTGCTAACCACCCTAATCCCTGATAAACAGTAGCGGGATTTTCATTTAAGAGTTTAGGTAGTTGTGCAATACTTACTTCCTCTTTTTCTTTTAGCTTTTTCCAGATCTTACCGGCTATTTCTCCAATTTTGTTTTTCATTTTACAATCCTCCTTCATTCTCAATATTTTTGTAACACGAGATTTATCTCGTGAATACCTTGCGACATAAATGTCGCGTTACAGTTTTATCAGTGATGTAAGGAACGCATAATAAACTTCAATGAAAATTTGTTCATAAATAAAACAAATATAATGTGGAGTTCTGTAGATGTCATTCCGAACTTGTTTCGGAATCTCATTGAAGATGCTGAATCAAGTTCAGCATGACAAAAAAGGGAACGCATATATGCGTTCCCTACAACACTAATTTAAAAATGATAACTCCCAATGGTGGCAGAGTTAAAGATAAAGAGTGATATTTTCCGTGATAAGGAATAGGCATAGCATTTACTCCACCGAGGTTTCCAAGTCCACTCCCTCCATATTCTTTTGCATCGCTATTGAGAACTTCTTTCCAGAAACCAATTTCTGGGACTCCGACTCGATAGTTAATTCTCGGAACTGGAGTAAAGTTGCAAACAACCAAAAGTAAGTCCTTTGTAGTCTTACCTTTTCGTATAAAACTTATAATACTACTATCAGCATCGCCAAAATCCATCCATTCGAAACCATTGTTTTCAAAATCAAGTTCATAAAGGGCGCATTCTTTCCGATAAAACCAATTCAGGTCTTTTACCCATCTTTGTAAACCTTGATGAGGTTCATATTCAAGGAGATGCCAATCTAAACTTTCTTCATGATACCATTCTTGCCATTGACCAAACTCTCCACCCATAAACAATAGTTTTTTACCCGGATGAGTGAACATATATCCGAACAACAGTCGGAGATTGGCAAATTTTTGCCATTCATCGCCAGGCATTTTATTCAGGAGAGACCCTTTGCCATAGACGACTTCATCATGTGATAAAGATAAAGTAAAATTTTCTGAAAAGGCGTACCAGATACTAAATGTTAACTGATTATGATGATATTTACGATGAATCGGCTCTTTGGAAAAGTACTCGAGTGTATCATTCATCCATCCCATATTCCACTTCATTCCGAAACCCAATCCACCTACATAAATCGGTTTTGTAACCATAGGCCAGGCGGTAGAATCTTCTGCTATCATCTGCACATCAGGAAAGAACTTATAGACTGTTTCATTAAGACGTTTAATAAAATTAATAGCTTCGACATTCTCACAACCACCAAATTCATTTGGAATCCATTCACCTTCTTTTCTTGAATAATTTAGATACAACATTGAAGCGACCGCATCTATTCTAAGACCATCAATATGATATTTATCAAGCCAATAAAGTGCGTTACTGATTAAAAAGTTGCGAATCTCATTTCTTCCATAATTAAATATGTAACTCTCCCAATCCGGATGAAATCCTTGTTTTTTATCAGAATGTTCATAGAGATGAGTTCCATCTGCGTAAATCAGGCCGTGGATGTCCGAAGGAAAATGGGAAGGAACCCAATCGAGTATAACTCCTATCCCGTTCTGATGAAGATAATCAACAAGATACATAAAGTCTTGCGGAGTCCCATATCGACTTGTCGGAGCAAAATAACCGATTGTCTGATAACCCCAGGAACCATAAAAGGGATGTTCCATAACAGGTAATAACTCAACGTGAGTAAATCCCATTTCTTTGACATAATCAGCCAGATAGTGAGCCAATTCCTTATATGTGAGAAAACGATTGTTTTCCTCAGCGACTCTTCTCCAGGAGCCTAAGTGAACTTCATAAATAGAAAAAGGAGAATACAGGTTATTAGATTTATGACGATTCTTCATCCATTTTTTATCATTCCATTTATAATCCAGTTCCCAAACAATCGAGGCGGTCTTTGGAGACAATTCCCAATAAAAAGCATATGGGTCTCCCTTATCAACTTTGTAATTATTGTGTTTTGAAACAATATGGTATTTGTACAAATCCCCTCTTTCTATTCTCGGAATAAATCCCTCCCAAATCCCTGAAGTGTCCCATCTTACACCCAGTGGATGTGTTCCCGGATTCCATCCATTAAAATCCCCGATTACAGAGACATACTCAGCATTAGGAACCCAGATGGCAAAATATGTGCCTTTGAGATCATTTACATTCAGTATATGAGAACCCAATTTTTCGAATAATTTGAAATGATTTCCTTCCCTAAAAAGATAAATATCCTGCTCAGTAAGCAAGGAAATATCATTTCTCACATTGCCTACAATTTTTTTTGATGGTCCTTTCATATTCTATTTATCTTTCGACTCAGAAAAAGTTTTGGATAAATTTTAATAAGTAATTGTTTAAGAACCATTAAAGGTTGAGATTGCTTAGTTGTCTATGACTTCTCGTAATAACACAGCAAAAGCCAGCATATTTGCATCAGAAAAGGCAATGAGTGTTATTGCAAGCGAACGAATGTGAGCGAAGCAATCTCCTCCGTTTGTTTATAAAAAGGGTTTTTAAACAGTCACTTAAGATACTTACAAAATATGTTTAATCCCTTTTATAAAAATAATAACCAAGTTTGGTCAATCATTTAATTCATAGCCAAATTTATAATTGTTTTTTCTAAAAGTAAAGCATTAAATACGAGATTAAATTTTTTTGAGTGTTTTAGGGGAAAAAGGAGAGTATCCAGTCGCTTTTTACTGGCGAGATTTTGATTTAACCAATTAGTAATTTTATGCCTTGGCTCTTTTATCAGGGATATAGATTTCTGGAAAAAGATTCTATTTGCTTCAGAAAGCAAAAGCAATTTTTTGCATTACTAAAAATTCTTTGTGAATGATATTTCTGAAATTTTATAATTTAATGGCGGAGAGGGAGGGATTCGAACCCTCGGTGCAGTTTCCCACACACACGCTCTCCAGGCGTGCTCCTTAAACCACTCGGACACCTCTCCTGATTTTATTCCGAATAGTTTCATAAGGATTAAGATATGTTTGAAATTAAATTTCAAGATATTTTTTGGATTCAAAACGAATTAACTATAAAGGTCACAGAGAGTATTTATTCAGAATTTTTTAAGTTAAACGGCAAACTTCGGTGGAATTAGTCAGTATTGATTTGTAATATAAAAATAAGAATATGTAATATATCTTACATATTTTTTATCCTATTTTAAAAGAGACTTTTATTGGTTTCTGTTCATTTTAATGAGTTAATAATATATTAATTCTAAATTTATCATCGTTCAAATTTATGTTCTTACCTAATCTTAACATCTTGTTATATTTCATTTTATTTTATGAATATCTCGATTATTAAATCATATAAATATTTTTCATCATAGGATATTAAGCTTTTTGGGTGGTATAAAAATATACCTGAAAATTGAGGTGAAATGAATGAAGAAGAAATTGATTTTGTTTTTATGCACAGGAAATACCTGTCGTAGTCCAATGGCGGCAGGTTATTTTCAAAAATTGTTGGAGAAGAAAAGAATCAATTTTATTGAAGTGAAATCAGCAGGGGTTTCTACCATTGCGGGTTTGTTGGCTACTCCTGAAACAGTTCAGTCATTGGAAAAGGAAGGAGTTGATTTAAGAAAACATAAATCCTGTCAGGTCACTGAGGATATGATTATAAAAGCATATTTAATTCTCGGGATGTCCCCCTATCATGTTCAATCAGCCATCAGGATGTGTCCTGAAGCCAAGCCCAAGACCTTTTTATTAAAGGAGTTTACTAAAAGTGATAGGTCCAATTCTCAGATTCAAGACCCGATGGGATGCACTCAGGAGGTCTATAAAAATGTTTTTAATGAGATAAAAAGAGCGATCGGTATCCTTGCCAATATGGATGTTGTTAAAAATGCTGATAGATATAAAGTTCTTCCCGATGGGGCGAAATAAATTTCAAAAGTAGCATTCGCCTTTATAAAACATAATTTGTTTGATGAATAAAACCGCCACAAAGTCAGCTTTCTTTAACTCATCAAAATATTTTTCTTGAATTTACCTTGAAAATGCCATTAATTTTTCTACCATTGTTTTTAATCCATAGTGTCGAGGGAAGAATTGTTTGATTTAGAAAATGTCGATAAAGAAATTTTTGATGCTATAAATAATGAGATTAAGAGACAGAACGAGAAGATTGAGCTTATAGCATCTGAGAATTATGCGAGTCCTGCTGTATTAGAAGCTCAGGGTTCAGTCTTAACGAATAAATATGCGGAAGGTTATCCGGGCAAGAGATATTACGGTGGATGCGAATATGTTGATGTCGGGGAGAGTCTTGCCATTCAAAGAATAAAAGCAATTTTTAAATCTGACCATGCCAATGTCCAGCCTCACTCAGGTTCACAAGCAAATATGGCTGTTTATTTAACGGTATTGAATTTTGGTGATACCATTTTGGGGATGAACTTGTCCCATGGGGGTCATCTTACTCACGGACATCCTATAAATTTTTCTGGTAAATATTATAAAATTGTTCCTTATGGTGTGAATCGGGAGACAGAACTTATTGATTATGATGAGTTGTTGAAATTAGCGAGAGACTCTAAGCCAAAATTAATTATTGCGGGTGCGAGTGCTTATCCAAGAATAATCGATTTTGAAAAATTCTCAGCGATTGCGAAAGAAGTCGGAGCGATATTGATGGTTGATATGGCACATATTGCGGGATTAATCTCTGCTAATCTTCATCCGAATCCTGTTCCGTATTCTGAATTTGTCACTTCTACTACTCATAAGACAATGAGAGGACCTCGTGGTGGATTTATACTTTGTGAAGAGAAGTATGCAAAAGATATAGATAGAACAGTCTTTCCAGGAATACAAGGTGGACCGTTAATGCACGTCATAGCAGCAAAGGCAGTAGCTTTTAAAGAGGCTATGACTGAAGGATTTAAAGAGTATCAAAGACAAGTTGTGAAGAATGCGGTTCATTTGGGAAAATGTTTGGTAGAGGAAGGATTCAGATTAGTATCAGGTGGGACGGATAATCATCTTATGCTTGTTGATTTAACCCCGAAGAATCTGACAGGTAAAGAGGCAGAAGGTGTTCTTGATAAAGCAGGGATTACCGTGAATAAAAATACAATTCCTTTTGATACTCAAAAACCGTTTATTACAAGTGGGATTCGGATAGGGACACCAGCAATAACAACTCGTGGTATGAAGGAAAAAGAGATGGAGATGATTGCACAATTCATTTCACGTGCATTAAAATATAAGGATAATGAAACAGAATTAATTAATATTAAAGAAGAAGTTAGAAAATTTACATCGACATTTCCTCTTTTTAGTGAGCAGTAAACATTTATATCTGTTCACTACAATTTGAATTTTTTTGTGTAGGAAATTATGAAAGCTATCATTCCAGCAGCAGGAATAGGAACACGGTTAAGACCTCATACACACACGATGCCTAAGGTGTTAATGCAAGTCGCTGGTAAACCAATTATTGGTCATATTCTTGATGAGTTGATTCAACTTGGTATTGATGAGGTCACAATTATCATTGGTTATATGGGTGATCGTGTGAGAGAATATTTGAAAAAAAAGTTTAAACAATTAAAAGTTAATTATGTAGAGCAAGAAGAGAGAAAAGGTTTAGGTCACGCCATTTATTTGTCTGCTAAATATCATCCCAATAATGAACCTGTATTAATCATTTTGGGTGATACAATTTTTAAAGCCGATTTAAGAAGTGTAATTAGTAAGAAAGAAACTTATATTGGTGTTAAGGAAGTCGAAGACCCGAGAAGATTCGGTATTGTGGAATTAGATGGTAATAGAATTGTGAGATTAGTTGAGAAGCCGAGTGAACCGAAAACTAATCTTGCTATTGTAGGGCTTTATTATATCTGGAATACAAAATTACTTTTTGAAGCTTTAACTGAAATTATAGCTAAGAATATAACTACAAAGGGGGAATTTCAATTGACTGATGCCTTGCAGGTGATGTTGGATAAAGGGGAAGTGATGCGAGTTTTTCCAATTGAAGGCTGGTATGATTGTGGTAAGGCTGAAACCTTATTACAGACTAATAAAGTATTGCTGAGTCAATCAAAATCCTCTGTTTTTAATAAAGATAATATGAAGCAAACGGTTATTATACCGCCTGTTTTTATTGATGAATCAGTGAAGATAAAAAATTCTGTGATAGGACCTTATGTTTCTATAGCAGAAGGATCGAGTATAGAAAATTCGATTGTCAGGGATTCTATCATCAATGAAGATGCGGAAATAAAGAATATACTTTTAGAGGAATCGATAATCGGCGATAATGCCTGTGTTTCTGGTAATTATTATAGGCTAAATGTAGGTGATTCATCAGAATTTAATATTAAATGATGATACTATTCAGACTTCAGGGAACGGTTTAAAACTGTTTCCTACTTAATAATGGGATTATGGAGGTATGAAATGAATTCGAAAAGAAGATATTTATTTACATCTGAATCGGTCACAGAGGGACATCCGGATAAAATTTGCGATCAAATTTCTGATGCTATTCTTGATGAGTTAATAGCTCAAGACCCCAAAAGTCATGTTGCAGCAGAGACAATGGTTAAGAATAACCTTGTTATTGTTGCAGGTGAGATTAAAAGTAATGGAAAGATTGATACATCTAAAATAGTTAAAGAAGTAATTAAGAATATTGGTTATAATGATCCATCTTATGGATTTAATTGTGAAAACTGTACTATTCTACCCTTTTTAGGTGAACAATCTCAGGATATTGATAGGGGGGTAAGTGGAAATAAAATAAAAGCAGGTGATCAAGGAATGATGTTTGGATATGCTTGTAATGAAACTTCTGAACTTATGCCTTTACCAATAATGTTAGCTCATAAGTTAGTTCGAAGACTTACAGAAGTGAGAAAGAAAAAAATTCTTGATTATATTAGACCTGATGGTAAGTCACAAGTAACAATTGAGTATGAGGGGAAGAGGCCGCTTATGGTAAAATCAATAGTAATGGCTGCACATCATCATCCTGATGTCTCACAAGATAGGATTAAAAAAGATATTATTTTGGAAGTAATTAAAAAAGTCATTCCAGAAGAATTATTAGATAAAGATACTGAATATCATGTCAATGCGACAGGTAGTTTTGAGACGGGAGGACCTGTTGCTGACAGTGGTGTTACCGGACGGAAAATTATAGTGGATACCTATGGGGGAAGAGGATCTCATGGTGGAGGATGTTTTTCAGGGAAAGACCCAAGTAAGGTTGATAGAAGTGCAAGTTATGCGGCACGATGGATAGCGAAAAATATTGTTGCAGCCGGTTTAGCTGATGAATGTCTTCTTCAATTGGCATATTATATTGGTGCTGATAAACCTGTTTCCATTATGGTTGAAACTTATGGCACAGGTAAAGTGAGTGAAGGAAAAATTGAAGATGCAATAAAAGAGATTGTTGATTTATCACCCGACGGTATTATTAAAAAATTAGATTTATTAAGACCAATTTATCTCAAGACTGCGGCTTATGGTCATTTTGGAAGAGAAGAAGAGAAATTTACTTGGGAAAAGAAAGATCTTGTTGGTGAATTCAAAAAGTTGTTAAGGTGAAAATACATTAAAATTATAATTGACAATCTAATTGATTTTTATTTTTGTATTTTAACAAAGTAAGAAAATAAATAGGTTTTTTTCGCTTAATTCACTCCCAAATTAATTCTTGTAGCGTGAGATGTCTAAAGAATATTTTATCTCACGCTTTTTTGTTTAAGTGAAGTTGAAAATTTAGAAGAATGTAAAAACAACCCTTGCGTTATCTACTCCATATAAATAAATTTGTAGCATTAAAAATGGATATATGATGATGAAAAATTCGGATAGAGATTCTGATGAAAGGAAATTATTTTCAACCAATAGTGAAGTCGAGGCTAATCTTATTTCTGATATTCTTTATAAGTATGATATTCCAAACTTTTTAAAAAGTGAATCTTTTGGAAAAGTGGCTGGTATTACAATAAACGGTCTTGGACAAATTGATATCTATGTAAGAAGTGAGGATTATGAATTGGCTATGGATGTATTGAAAAACCACATAGATAAAGGTAAAAAGGATTCCGAGGTTTAGCAATGAGAGCACTTGATATAATCATCAAGAAAAGAAACGGTTTTGGATTAACGCGAGATGAAATATCTTTTTTTATAAGAGATTATCTTAAAGGTGAAATACAGGATTATCAGATGTCTGCGTTATTGATGGCGATTTATTTTAAGGGTATGTCTGCAAAAGAAACCTCTTATTTGACAGAGGAGATGATGAATTCAGGTGAGGTATTTGATTTATCGGAAATTCCGGGTATCAAAGTGGATAAACACAGTACCGGAGGAGTCGGGGATAAAGTGAGTCTTATTTTAGCTCCTCTCGTAGCGAGTTGCGGTGTGCCTGTGCCGATGGTTTCTGGGCGAGGTTTAGGGCATTCTGGTGGAACGCTTGACAAATTAGAATCCATTCCGGGATTCAATACGAAATTGACGAAGAAGGAATTTATAAAAATAATAAAAAAGAATGGTTTTGCGATGATGGGACAAACAGAAAATTTTGTCCCTGCTGATAAAAGAATGTATGCTTTAAGAGATGTTACAGGAACAGTGGAGTCCATTCCTTTAATTTCCGCAAGTATAATGAGTAAAAAGTTAGCAGAAGGTGTTGATGCGATTGTATTTGATGTGAAAACAGGTTCAGGGGCGTTTATGAAGACATTTGATGATTCTGTTGCACTTGCTTCTTCTCTGGTAAGAATTGGAACGGAAATGGGACGAGAAACTGTGGCACTCATAACAGATATGAATCAACCTTTGGGGAGATATGTGGGTAATGCATTGGAGGTAAAAGAATCAATAGAAGTTTTGAATGGTCAAGGTACGGATGATTTAGTAAATGTCACGATTGAATTAGGAAGTTATATGCTTATTCTTGGGAAAAAAGCGAGGGATTTGAATTCAGCAAGAAAGATATTGCGAGAAAAATTAAATAATGGTGATGCCCTTAAATACTTTTATAAAATGGTTGAAGTGCAAGGTGGAGATGTGAAATCGGTAAAGGATATTTCCAAATTACCGATTGCGAAGAATCAATATGAACTCAAAGTAAATGCACAGGGATATATTCAAGCAATGGAGACCACATTAATTGGGAATTCTGCTTGTATATTGGGCGCAGGAAGGCAGAAGTATACAGATGTTATTGATCCAGCAGTTGGATTGATTTTTCATAAAAAAATTGGTGATAAGGTAACAAAAGAGGATGTGATTGTAACAATAGAATATAATGAATCAAAGAATCTCAAAGAAGCTATTGAATTGCTTGGAAAAGCAATAAAGATTGGGAAAAAGAAAGTAACGCAACCTAAATTGATTTATGCTATCATTGATAAAAAAGGAATAAGGAAATTTTAAGAGGGAAGATATTATTTTTAGTTGGTAAATATTTTGGGGAATAAACACTTACATAAAAAATTATTGTTTGACAGTGTTCTTAGAGATATATTAGTTTACAATCCCATTAATAGAAAGAAAAATAGGGAACAGGCATGCCTGTTCCCTACATCTTAAATTAATGGATTAATTTTTATAAAAAAGATGAGGGGGAAAATGAGCGATATTCACATTATAGGATTTATTCCCGCAAGATATGGCTCTACTCGCTTTCCGGGTAAACCATTAGCCGATCTTTGTGGGAAACCAATGATTCAATGGGTTTATGAACGTGCCTTAAAATCGAAGTACATTCAAAAAGTCATCGTGGTTACTGATGATATGCGAATTTATGATGCTGTGGAGAAGTTTGGAGGAGAAAGTGTTTTGACTAATCCTGAATGTCCTTCTGGCACGGATAGAATAGTTGAAGCATCGCATAATCTTAATTTTAATGTTGCTGTTAATATACAAGGGGATGAACCGATGATTTCACCCTCTTCTGTTGACCTTGCTATCGAAGCAATTTTGAAAGATCCTGATGCAGATATTACAACTGCTATGATTCCCATTTGTAATCTTGGGGATTTTAAGAATCCAAATGTTGTAAAAGTAGTTTTTGATAGTAATAATTATGCCTTATATTTTTCTCGTTCTCCCATTCCGAATCTTGAAAGGGTTCAGGATCTCAAGGTGTTTATAAGTGATAATTTTTGTTTTGGATATAAGCATTTAGGTCTTTATGTTTATCGAAAAAACATATTGGAGAGATTTTCATCTTTAAAACCGACGAAGTTAGAAATAACCGAGCAATTAGAGCAATTGCGTTTTCTCGAAAATGGTTTCAGGATTAAATTGGTTGAGGTTGAACGTGATTCCATCGGAGTTGATACTCCGGAAGACCTTGAAAGAATCAGAGAAATATTCACCTATAGAAAAGATGAGACGGAGTTTTAGTAAAAGCGTATTGCTTCACACTAACGGATTCCGTTAATTTGTAGGGAACAGGCATGCTTGTTCCCTACATTCTGTTAGTATTTCAGATGTATTAAAATGGGAGTATGAAGGGTGACGAAACACATATTTGTAACCGGTGGTGTATGTTCCTCATTGGGCAAAGGAATAGCCGCCGCATCCATAGGCGCATTGTTGGAGGCTTATGGATTAAAAGTGACTCTACAAAAAATTGATCCCTATATCAATGTTGACCCTGGAACAATGAGCCCTTATCAGCACGGGGAGGTGTATGTGACTGATGATGGAACTGAGACAGACCTTGATTTAGGGCATTATGAAAGGTTTACAAACGCCACCTTATCAAAATTAAATGCGGTCACTACTGGTCAGATTTATCAGACTGTTATTAGTAAAGAAAGGCGAGGAGATTATCTGGGGGCAACAGTTCAAGTTGTTCCTCATATAACAGATGAAATAAAAAATCGCATT
>Ga0315285_10007732_pt1 | contig 11041 bp, 11 predicted proteins | sample YL17G09_36_MG_FD_203698 | JGI IMG/M metagenome (GOLD analysis project Ga0315285, IMG submission 203698) | Sediment microbial communities from Yellowstone Lake, YNP, Wyoming, USA - YL17G09_36 | ecosystem: Environmental > Aquatic > Freshwater > Lake > Sediment | place: USA: Wyoming | collected... | reverse complement strand
CCGCTAAGGTAAGCCAGATGGTTTTCAGATTCATATCAACGGCCTTTTTAAACTCGTCCGAGGTTAATTCAACGAGTTTTTTTTTCTCCTCGGGGAAATCTTGATTATTCACGAGGATATCGATTTTGCCGCCGCCTGTTGATTTGGCAAATTCGATGAATTTGTCCGCATCTTCTTTCTTTCGTAAGTCACCGATAAATTTCTCGCCCGGTACGCCTTCTAATTTCGCATCAGCATCGTCTTGAACAATGACTTTAGCGCCTTCGCTCTCAAACAGCTCGGCCGTAGCCTTTCCTAAGCCACCGCCGGCATATGCTATTACTGCGACTTTTCCATCTAATTTTCCCATGTTTTCTCACCTAATTTTCGAACAATTTAATTCCAAATTAAAACCGACGTTTTTAACGTACGTTTTAACGATTTTTCCTATGTCTATTAAATATTTTGTGAAAAATTTCTTCGAAAAAATCAATTATAGATTTAATGTCCATTGACAAGGCTTTTTACGGAACGAAGATATGACGTTTTATGGAGCGAATTTAGTGGGAAAGATTAAATATCTTAAACTGAAAATCTTGATTTCATATCTATTTCTAATAAATTCAATCCTAATCGCAAAATTTGCATGTTTTTTAGGTTTGAACCTGAAAATCGGATTTTATTTTAAAGATTCGTACAGTTAATATCTATTTTTTTAAAGGAAATAAATTAATGGGAAGAAGATAATGTAGATATATCATTTTTTGATTAGTGGATGGTTATGGTGAATTGGTCAGATTTTATGCAATTATTAAAGATGGGAATTCTTGCATTTCGGACTTTCGTTCAACCCTTTGGGCTGTTCAAAGCGAATAAAGAAATTAAGGGACTGAATGAAGCGGCAGGTCCTTTACCTGCTCTGGCGAAACTCACCATTGATGCAGGAATCATCGAAGCTGAGATTGATCCCCTCATTTACGGGGGGTTTATTGAGGTACAAGGGAACTGCATTTATAATGGTATCTGGGATGAGAACAACAAGAATGTACCGCTAATACATGGGGGCTTGCGGCTGGATGTAATCAAAGAAATTCGTGCCTTGAAGTTATCGGTCATCCGATGGCCTGGTGGCTGTTTTTCCGATGTATATCATTGGAAAGAAGGCATAGGTCCCCGCGAACAGCGAAAAACGCAGAAAAATGGAGCTTGGCATTTTTGGGGACCGAAAATAGGACCCAATCATGATAATCACTTTGGGTCCGACGAATTCATGCAATTCGTAAAAGAAGTAGAGGTCGAACCGTTAATAAATGTCAATTTCGGTACAGGCACCCCGAAGGAAGCTGCGCAATGGGTTGAATATATGAATGGCGACAAAACAACAGAATATGGCGAAATAAGAGCGAGGTATGGACATCCCGAACCTTATAATATTAAACTTTGGGGAATCGCTAATGAAATTTTTGGAAATTGGGAAAAAGGATTCCTCCCAGCTAAGGCCTATGCGCAACGCTATCTAGAATTTGCCCGGGCCATGCGGACCGTTGATCCTAGTATTAAATTAATCGCAGTTGGGACCGATTTTGCCTATCCAAATTGGAATCGCCAACTTCTTGAAATTGCGGCTAATCAAATAGATTTCCTTTCTTTACATGTATATATTCCAGGCAAAATAGTTGCCACGCTCCCTAATCGAGCCAATGCTTTCTACAATATTGTTTCCGGGGCTTTTGAAATAGAGCGGCGCATTCAATGGGTAGCAAATTCAATCAAAAAAGTCTTGGGACAAAAAAAGGATATTCCCATTATATTAGACGAATGGGGGCCTTGGTGGAACGCTCGCCAACTTTATGAAGGATATTACACATTACGTGATGGGATATTCGCTGCATCGGTACTCGAAGTCCTCCATCGTCATGCTAGAAAAGTCAAAATAGCTAACTATGCCCAGCTTGTCAATGTTATTCCCATGATCGTTACGAATTCCTCAGATATTTATCATAATCCTATCTATCTTGCCGTTCAACTCTTTTCTAATTATGCGGAACCGTATCTGGTATCATTCTCTGTGAGTTGTGATAAACAACTTAATGCCAAATATGGTAATATTTCCCAAACTGAGATTCCTTATCTTGGATGTTCCGTGACCACGAATCAGGCGAAAGATCGGTTGGTCATCATTACTATTAATCGGCATCACGCACACGAAATTCAAACCACCATTTCTTTAAATCACTTCAGTCCCGAAGCCCCTGCGCAAATTTTTGAATTAAATGGACCAACGCACTCCGCTTACAATCATTTTGAGAAAAAGGAGGAGGTAAAAATTCATCAGAAAGAATTCTCGTTCCCCTCAAGCCAATTTACCTACTCCTTTCCTCCTCACTCTGTGTCCGCGCTAATATTACGGAAAAAAACTGATTAATGGTCATGAATGCAATGGTGCAGGTTGCAGTCGTGCGGGGCACGGACCCTTATGAAACAACCTTAGCAGCGCTCAAGCTCATTAAAGATAATATTAAAATCCAAAAAGAACCTGTGGTTCTAAAACCAAATTTATTAGTAACGAAAAGAGCTCCGCTCATCGTAACAGCGCCCGAGGTGTGTGCCGCGGTTGCAGATTTTTTAACGGAAACTAAAAAAATAAGAAAGATTATTTTGGCAGAAGGCACTACTATTGGGAATCCCCCGGATTCTTATGGGGCAATGAAGAACAACCGGTATGAACCATTTCAAGATCGCTGGACCCCTCTTAATCTTTCGTCAGATGCGCCTTCAAAATGGTTTCCCATCTATAGTGCCGGTTATGCTGGTAATTGGGAATTAGGGATTGCGCGAACTATTAGTAATTGCCCCTTTTTAATATCCATCCCTAAATTTAAAACGCATGACGTGCTTGGTTTAACCCTCTCCCTAAAGAATTTAATGGGCAGTCTTGTGGCAGTTCGCGATGCAGATACCCAACAGATTATTGCACGAGAAACCACCAATACTACTTCTTATATGCACGGATTTGGACCAAAAAAGCCAGATGCGTTATCTGATGCATTAAATACGGGTCCCTCTAAGGTTGCGTTAGCGATCAATCTAATCCGCCTCGCACGGACCATACAACCTCAACTCGCAATTATTGACGGAATAACGGCTATGGAAGGCGATGGACCCACCAAAGGGACCAAAAAAGACCTCAATTTAATCATTGCGAGCACTGATTTCATTGCGGCAGATACAATCGCCACCCACATCGCTGGAATAGATCCCCTCCATATTCAATACATCTATCAGGCAGGGTTAACAGGTTTAGGAGAGTATCGCCTCGATCACATTTCAATTGTCGGTGAACCGGAGGCCATTTCACCTTTTACAACTCATCATTTATATCAGCAAGCCAAATTTTCTGAATCCCAAATCTCCACTCTTGTAAGTAATCTTCCCTGAAAACATTTCGTGTTGTCGCTAAAATAACGTAAAAAAAAGGGGATCAGATCGCATCAGGAAATGCATCATGATCTAATGATGGTTATAAATTTTTTATTTAGTTTTGTTCAATAATTATAACGACATTTCCCTTTTTATGACCCAATTCTACATATGCGTGTGCTTCGGCAATTTTCTCCAAAGGATATCTTCTATCAATAAATGGTTTTATTTTTCCGCTTTCAATCAACTCTTTCAAAAAAATTAAACCATCGACATGTATCTTTGGTGTCCCTTCATCGACTGAAAAATAAATTCCGTTAGGAGATAGCATGGATTTAAACTGCAGTTTTGAAGACTTGCTTTTTCCTACAGCATCGAAAATAAAATCATAAAATAAGTTAATTTTGGTAAAATCTTCTTTGGTGTAATCAATTACCTTATCAGCTCCCAGTGATTTCACCAATTCTATATTTTTGGCACTACATACGCCAGTGACTTCTGCCCCATAATATTTCGCGATCTGGATCGCAAAAGTACCATTTGCGCCAGAAGCTCCATAGATAAGGACTTTTTGCCCATTCTGGATATTTCCTTTTCTAAGAAAATGTAATGCCAGACTTCCCCCAAGAGGGACTGCAGCAGCTTCTTCATAAGTTAAATTAACTGGTTTTATTGCTAAAATACCATCTTCAGGAATACATATGTACTCTGCATAAGCACCAAAACTCATTCCAGTATATGCAAAAACTTGGTCACCACATTTAAACCTTTTAACATCTTTACCTATTGCTTTAATTTCTCCCGCTAATTCCATTCCCAATATTCCCTTTCTTGGTCTTCTGAAACCAACAAAAATTCGCATTGGGATCCATAATGAAGCTTTTACTTTACCACTTCTAACAATACAGTCCGAAGCTGTAACAGTTGTCGCATACACTTTTATCAACACTTCATTATCTTTGGGTGTAGGTTTTTCCACTTCTTTGAGTTGAAGTACCTCTGGTGGTCCATATTTTGTGCATATTATTGCTTTCATAATAATTCCAGTTTATTTTCTGTACTGTAAGTTAAAGTATTTAGATTAATATAATTTTTGGAGGTGAGCACCAAGTCTTCGATGAGACCCTCTCAAGTATTGGTAGCTGGACCGTCGCACTCGCTACGATCGAAGATTTTTTCGCCATAATACCGAAATAATTTTTGTCTCAAGTGCTTGAAGAAAATAATTCAGCCATTGCATGATATTGCTAATAAGCCCGCTTTCCGAAGTGTTTATATACGCTCTTGGCGCTCCTCCTCGACCCCTATTTAACAAATTTGCGTTTAATTTGGCTGGTTTAATCTTTATAGAGCACTTGGGAAATGTAAGATATTGAGAATAAGTAATAAGGAGAGGAAAAATCTTATAATTATAAGAAAATAAAATAGAGGATCAAAGTTACGCCATACAAGGGATGAGAAGGCAATGGCAGTCATAGATTATCAAGGTCTCACTGAATTTATAAAAACCACAAAATTCACGTGTGGCTATGAACTAATTGTCTTATTCGCTGCGGTAAAATTAAAAAATGCGGAGGGCGGATTCGATAAGGCGCAATTAGCACAGTTTTTCATTGAGTTTTACCGCCTTAGAAAAATCAATGATTTAAATTTTGAAAAGGAATGCGATCCCCTTCAATCGGAGGATCCCCGCGAAGTAATGCACTTGCTCAATCGAAATCCCATCGCTCATCTACTTAAGGTCGGGATCCTGAAAACCTTCGAACGCTTCAATTACGATCTCTTCAAAATCAGTTTTGATAAATCCGAAGAGATACTATCTACCCTTAAGGACCAAATTTTGAAATTTTATCCCGAATCTTCTGGTGATTCCAAAAAGATCATGGAAGTAATTTTATCCAAATGGGAAAAGGATATCAATGAGACTATTAAAAAAGATGCACTACAGAAAATGTCTAGCTCCATCGAAAAAATTAACCTCGAATTCATGTTAAAATATCTCTATCAATCCTATAGTCTGCCTGCGTTTAATAAATTCCTGAAATCCTTCCAAATAAATGAACAAGATTTTGAAAAATTTTTTACTGGCAGAGTGGAAGATTCCTCCAAATTGTTCAAGGCTATCGCACCAGAGGAAGAACCCGCTGTATTGAAAGAAGAATCTCAACTGGAGAAACCTCCCCCCAGCCGTATCCAGGACTTAACGAACTTTTTCCAAAAAATGATCGATGAAGCCGAAACAGAACAGAAGCAAGAGAAAGCAAAAAAGAAGCCAAAAAAGTAAATCCAATCCTCTTATTTTAAAAGATATTTTATAAAAAACTCGTCTATTCCCTAAAAAAAAACTTCTATAGGCTTGGGGGAATATCCGCTAAATCCTATTCCGTTTTTGATCGAAAAACTGGAGCCCATAATTTCCTCCATTTCACCCCCCTCACTTGTACAAGCAAACCTAATTCCCTGAAGCCGCCCTATCTACCCTTTACAGTATAATAACATGAAAATATCGCATTAAACTAGATTCAAATGGATATTCTAGAAAAAGATCAAAACAATTTTAAATCCGTTTTCATACAAAAATTTAAAATGAAATTAAAGAGGTATAAAAAATGCCGTTTAGCGAAGATGATGCAGTAGAGCTTGCTTCGGCTACAAAAGAGGCTCAGGCTTTTGAAGCAAAACATCCCGACTGTGTCTGGAATGTTGAAAAGATGAAGCCAAAAGACGTAGACACTTGGATTAAGAAACATCCGAAGGTAACCGGTTTAACTACAAAACCGACGCCGCCTAAAGTACTTTGGCTTGTTGAGATAGAGGAGCTTGATACTGAAAAATTGGTCATAGTCATCAGTCCGGAGACGAAGAAAGTAGCGGATATAACGACCGAAAAATTGGAAGCCGAAGTCGAAGAAGAGGAAGCAGAAGAAGCAGAAGCAGCAGAAGAGGAAGAATAGATTCCTTCTTTTTTTATTATCTTTTCTCTTTTTATGTTCAATAATTTAATCTGATTCTGGTTCTAGATCTGTTTTTTGAGTTTCAGAATCCACAGACCGCAATACAACGAGTAATTTATATTGCGGATCAAGTTCATCCAAAGGAATAGCATCTAATTCGCGTTCGAAAGCAGTGCTTTCCTTTGCCAATAACTTGTCTTTGGAGATATCCGCCGGCATGATGGTAATTCGCTTTTTCTCCCCTTCTTTGTCACCTTTCTGGAAGGTCGGAATGGTCTGCTTAATTCGTTCAATATCTTTCTTAATGGTCTCATTCAAGAAATCCATAATCATTGGGCGGGCTTCTTTTGAAACCCGCAAGCCTTCGTCAGTAAAGGCACGATGGACATAAGTCGGACGCACGAAAGCCTCTTTCTCCCCCTGTTCTTTTTTGGCGGCTTTCTTTCGAGGCTTGGATGTCTTGGGTTTTTCCGTTAAATCGGGAATTTCTTCCTCCACATAGGAGATGAATTCTTGATAGGCGGAGGTGAATTGGGACAGGAACTCCTCAACGAGCCCTTCTAGTTCTTCCCGAAGCTCGGCGCTCGAATATTTATCGAGATGTTCTGATAACTGCCCAACTTTGGTCGATAACTGCATTCGGAGCGAATTCTGTGCCGTTTTCAAATTTTCATTTAATTTCGTAATGAAGGGTTCGAGAGTCATCTGAATCACTCCAGCAAATTTTAATAAATACCAAAGAATTGGATTAATTACTAACTAGAGTATTTGGAAAATTGGAATTATTAAAGAAATTGTTTGTTTAACATATGATTGGGGTAGTATCTCATGGTTCTAAAAATCATTTTATTAGGATTATCCAATGCCGGGAAGACCACCTTAATTCGGCATATTTTAGAGGGGAAGGAGTTTGAGGAACTGGAGAATTTGCCACCGACTGAAGGAATCAATACGAACGAATACCGCTATCGGCGTCTGGTGGAAATTGCCATTTTCGATTGCGGCGGCCAGAAACAATTTCTCGAGGGCTATTTCAGCGAAACGATGGAACGCACCGTGTTTTCGAATGTGCGCGTCTTTTTTTGGGTGGTGGATGTTTCCGATAAGGATCGACTGGATGAATCGCGATCGTGGTTCAAAAAAGCCTTTGATTCGGTAAAAAAATTCTCACCTGACGCCAAAAGTTATGTCCTGGCTCATAAGTACGACAAGAAGGACAAGATTCCCAAGGAAAAGTTGAAAGACTTTTTTACCGAGAAGGATCCCCTAGCGGGTGTCTCCTTCTTCACCACCTCCGTCCGGAGCAAGACCGCCCGGACTGTCATTTGTCGGATTTTAAATGGGCTAATCGAGAAAACGGAGACCCTCCGGATGAAAAATTTACAGAAAATCATCGATGGATTGAATGCCCGCCTGAATGCAAAATTGACAATGCTCATAAACAAGGCTGATGGGCTCGAAATTACCTCGTCCCTCGCCCCTGAAATCGAAAACAAACTCATCGATAAAGAAGCCGGTGAATTTCTTCAGTATCTAAGCGTGAAGACACTGATTTACCCGATCAATATTGCCACAGAGTTGATCAAGCAGTTCCAGGAAAAGGGCTTCTTAAGTTCAAAAACGATTGAGACCACCATTTTCAAATTGGATCAGGAATATATCGTCTTGAAGGACATTCACCAAGCCATTTCAATCTTTATCGCGACACCCATCATGCACTTGTCCATCGATAAGTTCGAGCAAGAGATTGCTAAAGTTACGCCAAAACTGCTTGAAATTTTAAAGGTATAAAACCAATTTCCGCTTTTCGAGGGGCTCTATGGGAAAAATCCACGTTGAACCGCTGGCCGCCGAAAGTTTTGGCGTTCGTTCGATGGCGATTTATCTTAAAACCGGTGATATTTCTCTAGTAATTGACCCCGGATGCTCCTTAGGACCCCGGATGCGCCTAGATCCCCACCCCAAAGAATATTTAGCCTTGTATCAGGCGAACCAACGGCTGATTACTGCCTGTAAAAAGGCGGATATTCTCACGATCTCCCATTATCATTATGATCATTTGAAACCTACCTTTACCGATTACCATTTCATTCTTTCCAATTTAGAATTGGCCGAGTTACTCTATACAGATAAAATTATCTTAGCCAAAGACTTTCGGGAGAATATCAATTCCAGCCAACGCCAGCGGGGGTATTTCTTCAATAGATTTGCGAAAAAGAACGCAAAAGAAGTGATTTGGGCGGATGGGCAGCGCTTCGAATATGGAAATACCATCGTCCAAATTTCACCCCCCTTGTCGCATGGGGAAAAAGATTCCAAACAAGGATTTGTCGTTTTATGTGTAGTGCACTACGAAGATGAGGTTTTTCTTCATGCAGAAGTGCAAGGGCCCATCGTACCTGAGACATTAAGTTACATTCTTGCGCAGAATCCCACCATTGTATATGTAGGTGGTCCTCCGCTCTATCTAAGCGGCTATCGCATTTCCGATGCCATTTTAACCCAAGCTAAAACGAATATGATTGAGTTAGCAAAGAGGGTTTCATCTTTCATTGTAGACCACCACCTATTACGTGATCCCCAATGGTCTGAGTTTCTAAAGCCTGTATCAGATGCAGCTGAAATCTCAAAGCATTGGATCGGAACCGCCGCCGAGTTCTCCAAAAGTCCCGTCGAAACTCTAGAAGCACTCCGCAAAAATCTTTACAACAAGTATCCCCCCACCGAAGAATTCCTTCAATGGACGAAGCAGTCTGATGATTACAAGAAAAATGAACTTCCCCCCACTCTTACTTCGCCTTTTTAATGGCTCCAACCAGTTCTGATATCTTAAACCCTTTAAAAGTGGGATTAGTCCTTGAAAAAGCCCTATTGCAAATATTTAAATAGCTCACTTCATGTTCTTAACTAAGGATCGATTGAAATGATTAAATTAAAAGAGTTAACCGCGCCTCCCAAGTTACGCGCCCCTATTGTCTTAATCGGAATGCCCGGAATTGCCTTAGTGGGGAAGATAGCGGCTTTAAGTGTCGTGAATAATTTAAAGAGTACTCTCTATGGGGAAATTTATTATCATGACCTCCCTCCTCACGTGATCATCAATGATGCCCAGATAAATATGCCCAAAATCGTAGTGTATACTCATACCCTTCCCAAGGCGCAAGATCATGATTTAGTGATTATTACGGGCGATTATCAACCCACGACGTCCCTGGGCATATACGTACTGTCCGATTATATTTGTAATCTCTGCAAGAAATTTGAGGCGCATTTAATCGTAAGCTTAGGCGCCTTTGTCCCAGAATCGGTTGGCGATAAAAGGAAGGTCTATGTTTCCTCCACCGAAAAAAAATGGATCGATTTCTTCTTAACATCATCCACTCATACCACGGTAATTCTGAAGGGTGGTTACATCAGCGGGGCCAATGGCATTATTCCCGCTTGGAGTGCAATTCATTATAATATGCCCGGGGTCAGTATCCTTGCCGACACACTCCCGCTCTTACAAATCGACCCCGCGGCTAGCCGAGAATTGATTCGAGTCCTGAATGCGCTGTTTCAACTGAATGTCGATGAAACCATCTTGGATCAGAAAATCGATCTGCTGGAAGAGCAGATGGGCGAACAAGAAAAACGGGATGAGCAAGAAAAGCCCCAGCCTTATATCGGTTGAACCCATTCCGCCTATTCCATTTAACTTTTAATCCACTTCTATTTTCAAAAAATCTTTCCCAAAAACGATTTTCCCCTGGAAATTCGTGCGGATATCCTTCAGCATTTCGCGTTCTCGCCCCGCACAAACGGGATAAAAATGCGTTAGCACTAATTTCGCGACATTGGCTTGTTGCGCAATTAAACCGAGTTCCAGAGGGGTCGTATGGCCATCGGTGCCTAAAGCCGTTGGATAAGAGCACTCATGGATCAATAAGTCTGCATTTTTGGCGGCTTGGATTAATTCCTCGCAAAATCCCGTGTCGCCGGAATACACTATCACCTTTTTCGAGGTGACTTTGAACCCGAAGGCTTCTATGTTATGGCGAACCGGGATACACTGGACCCGCCACCCCTAATTTTCAATCAAAGACCCGCTCGTAATTTCTTCGATGTCAAGTTGGCTTAAAACTTTAGTGAGATAGGGATATATCTCTGAAAACCAGATTTCTAGTTTTTTCTTGATTGTCGAAGGCCCGTATATCTTGACGATATCTGGATTTTTCCGCATGATATTCGCTTGCATTAAGATCTATCTGCCCCTTCTCTAATTGCCGTAAAACCCCATTCCCACAATCGAACAATAAAAAATCTTCATTAATTTGAACAATTAATTCAGATGCGTTTCGATTGTACTGGGGAAGCGTTGCCCCCGTGCCTAAAAGCATTACCTTCATGCTTAGCCCTCAAAAAACGTGAAGAGAAGATCGAAAAGGGGGGTGAGGAAAAACAAAATGAGAACGATAATTCCCCCGATCCCAATGCCGAAGCTGACCTTGTCAACTCCAACCCCGCGATCCAAACCAAAACAGACGAGGATTCCGCTAACAAAACTTAGTAACGCTAAATCTGGCTTCGCAAAATCAGGATAAGTCCCGAGGAATGCAACATATACAGAATTCCCAAGCAATTCGAAAAGTAGTTTAAAGAATAATAATAAAATGAAAGCCAACAGAAAGATTTGGACTATCTTGAGG
>Ga0315285_10007731_pt1 | contig 11041 bp, 12 predicted proteins | sample YL17G09_36_MG_FD_203698 | JGI IMG/M metagenome (GOLD analysis project Ga0315285, IMG submission 203698) | Sediment microbial communities from Yellowstone Lake, YNP, Wyoming, USA - YL17G09_36 | ecosystem: Environmental > Aquatic > Freshwater > Lake > Sediment | place: USA: Wyoming | collected... | reverse complement strand
TGCGGTAACGATATACGCCCCCCGCGGCAGCCTGAACAGTACGTCGCTCTCGTTAGTCAAGCGCGAATCGACACGATGGCCTGCGAGGGAAAAAATCTTTATGGCATGTGCGGAATTGTCCGGAAAATGGACCTTGATCCTGCCGTTAGCCGAAAAGACCGACCACGTTTCGCCAACATGCTGTTTTACCTTGTAATCATAAGAAATGCCGCTTGGAGCACTCAGCGGTAGTGCGACCCTTAATGTATCAAGAGGGAGCGGCACCTTAGGAGTTATGTTTTCCCTGTTTCTGAACACGGCAATGATGGTGTCATTGTTCCCGCGGTATTGTAAAACAGGCGGTTGTTCGTCGATGTTCGCCGCTCCCGAAACCTGCCGCTTGAATTTGGCTGAATAACTCCTGTTGCTCACCCAGGCAAGCGGTATGCGCTGGTGGTCGATTGGAACAATGCTGTTGTAAAGGTCTATAGACACATTGTCGTACCCGTATTTGGCAGTGCCGGAATCGAAAGTGAAACAGAGCTCTACCGAATCCATTGTATCGGCTATATACTGGATAGGATTGTTCCTGTAGCGGAAACTTAAATCACGGTCCCATGTTTTGACATCGAATGAATCCCGTACAGGACTCCAGGCGCCGCCCGTATGGGCCTGGGTGCTGACATTATAATCAATATCAAGCCTCGTAGAGCCTACATAACGATTATCCCGGTATAAGTTATATGTGAGATCTACGCTGACTGGAGTAATCTGTCCTATGAGCGGAAACATACTCATGAAGATATACGCGGAGTCGCCGATCCGGTAGACCGGGGTCGCACCGCCAATGGAAATCCCTCCGGGCAGTGTCATGTAGGATGTCACGATAACTTGCCAAACCTGCGCGATCAATATCGTCGGCAAAGCCACTGAATTGCCTGCCCAGTAGGCGCTTCTTGTCTGGCATCCGCTGTCCGGCGCTGTTGTGGTATCATAGCCGTTGACCCAAATATTGCGGGTCATGGTATCAATGTTGCGGAGGCCCCAACTGTTTTGAAGAGTAGCAGAGCCAGGAAAAAACACAGAAAAAGTTGTTGGAACATCTCTAACGCTGTCGCGGAAATACCAGGTCGCGTCTCCGCCCGGCGCGTTCGCCTCGCCGTCAGAAAAGAAAATCACGTATCGACCGCATCTGCCCGCCTTTGCGATCATCATTGCGGATTTTGCCGCATCAAAACCCGCAGTGATATTACAGCCAAGCCCTTGCAGGACCGTGTCGGTGGGCTGATAGGTCAGATTGACATATTGATCGGCGCCGGTATCATACGTGCTTACCGTTAATATCGATTTTAGAATCTGGTATCCGTTCTGGTTTCCATAGGCAGTGTAAATGCTGTCAAACTTAAGAAGCGGAACATAGGCCCCTTCTGCCTGGGTGCTGCATCTGGTGAAATAGGACCGGTCATTCGGGTCAAAATAGAGATGGGTGCCGAAAACGGCCAGACCCGCTTCCCCTCCGGGATATTTTGCCTGTACCGAGTCGATATATGCGCTTGCGATTGCAAAACGACGGCCGCTGCGGTCATTCCCCGGACTGGTCTGCATGCTGCCAGAATTATCAATTACCAAAAATATCGAGGGCGTTTCAGTGGTAATGATTGTCGTGTCCCTGCTTGACCGCGAGAAGATTATTTCCGACATCGCAACCATGGTGTCGCTGATTTCAATGGTCCTGCCGTCAAGATCCTCGGGCTGGCCCCGGAAGCAGAACTTCCCCACCCGCGCAGCGGATAAATTCCCGGTTGTCGCCGCAAGGGTTGCCAGCATAACCCATCGCAGGACACGGCAGCCCGTTCTTTTTCCTGTTCTTTTGCCTCTCATAACAACTCCATCCGTAAATTGACTGTGTCAAACAGCCGGTGTTCTCCGCCGTGTCTCCATTTAGTAATATAAGGGCGCTTTTAAAAAATTGCCGGAATTTTTGAATATTTATTTTTCCCGCCCAGATCTTATTTACTATAAATAGCGGCATCCATCGATTCCCTCTCCTTAGGTGCCTGCATTATATTTATCGGTACTATTAAAACAGGCTAAAGCCGTGAAACCAAAACCATCAGCAACAAACGACACGCCGGTATTTGCCCTGACCATGGGCGATCCGGCAGGCATCGGGCCGGAAATCGCGCTCAAGGCGCTTGCGTCAAAAAAAATCCTCCGGCAGGAATACCGCGTGGCAATCGTCGGCGATCTCGCTGTTTTGCAGCAGGCGGCTAAAATCATTAAAATATCCCCAAAGTTCAATGCGGTCGCAGATATCCGCCTTTCCGTACCGGGAAAAATCAATGTCCTTGATTTAAAGCAGATCGGCCCGGCCGATTTTACTGTCGGCAGAGTCTCTGCCGCGTGCGGCAGGGCGGCATACGCGTATATCCTGAAGGGGATCGAGCTGGCAAAGGCCGGCATCGCGGCCGGCGTCATCACCAATCCCATCAACAAGGAAGCGCTTCGTTCGGCCGGGATCAACTACCCCGGCCATACGGAAATTTTCGCGGATGAGACCGGCGTCAAGGACTATACCATGCTTTTCTACCTCGACGGTATGGGTGTGGCGCATGTGACCACGCACTGTTCGCTCAAGCAGGCGATCGACCTCATCTCAACGGAGCGCGTGCTTTTGAACATCCGCCTGCTTGACAGGGCAATGAAGCGGCTCGGCGTGCCAAAACCCCGGATCGCGGTCGGCGGCCTGAATCCTCATGCGGGTGAAAACGGGCTTTTCGGCGATGAAGAGCTTCGGCATATCATTCCGGCAGTCAAGCAGGCGCTCGAACAGGGCATCGACGTCCAGGGCCCCTTTCCGCCCGATACGGTGTTCATGCGCGCGTTCAAAAAAGAGTTCGACGGCGTGGTCTCCATGCTCCATGACCACGGTTTCGTGGCGCTCAAATCGCGCGACTTCGAGCACGGGGTGAACATCACCATCGGTCTGCCCATCATCCGCACCTCGGTCGGCCACGGAACCGCATTCGACAAGGCGGGAAAAGGCGTTGCCTCGCCCGAAAGCCTCCTCACCGCCATCAAGGCCGCATGGCTGCTTTACAAAAACCGCCCGACGTGATTGCCTAAAGGCCTTATAAGGATAACTGCGTTATACTTAGAACGGCCGAAGCCTGCTTCAAGCAGGTAAGGCGGAGGGCGCCTGCCACAGCAGGCAGAGAGCGAGGCAATCTTCGGCAGCTCCCGAGTATAAGGGTTACATGAATTCCAGCCTTAAAATTTAATCGCAGAGGGTTACAGGGGTTTGATCTCTGGGGTGAATATTTTTACTAGAGCCGGTTCTATATGGATGAACCCGGCCGCGATGGAAAACCGTCTGGTCTCACTACCCTTGACGATACGTACATCGCCGGGAACAAGCTGCGCCAGAAGCCTTGTATGGCCGGGCAGTATGCCGAGCTCGCCCTCGAAACCCGGCGCCACCACAAACTCCGCCTCGTCGCGCAAAAACACCTTCTCGGGCGTGATGATCTCGCACGGCACGGTTTTCATCAGGCAAGCTCCCGCGCCTTCTGCGCAACCTCTTCGATGGGGCCGGCCATGTAAAACGCCTGTTCCGGAACACTGTCGTGTTTGCCTTCCAGTATTTCCGCAAACCCCTTGATCGTGTCCTGCACGGACACATACGCTCCCTTGATGCCGGTAAAGGTCTCGGCAACCGAAAACGGCTGCGAGAAAAATTTCTGTATTTTCCGTGCGCGCGCCACGATGAGCTTGTCTTCGTCCGAAAGCTCCTCGACGCCGAGGATCGCGATGATGTCCTGCAGGTCCTTGTAACGCTGCAGGATGCTCTGGACGCTGCGCGCCACCTGATAGTGCTCCTCGCCGACAACTGCTTTGTCAAGCATTTTGGACGACGACTCCAGCGGGTCGACCGCCGGATAGATGCCGATGTCCACGATCTTGCGTGAAAGCACGATGGAGGCGTCGAGGTGGCCGAACGCCGTGGCCACGCCCGGATCCGTGATATCGTCGGCCGGCACGTAGATCGCCTGCACGCTCGTGATGGAGCCGTTCTTGGTCGACACGATGCGCTCCTGCAGCTCGCCCATTTCGGTGCCGAGGGTCGGCTGGTAGCCCACGGCGGACGGCAGGCGGCCTAAAAGCGCCGAGACCTCGGCGCCGGCGAGCACGTAGCGGAAAATATTGTCAATAAAGAGCAGAACGTCCTGGTTTTCGGTGTCGCGGAAGTATTCTGCCTGTGTCAGGCCCGTGAGCGCCACGCGGAGGCGCGATCCCGGCGGCTCGTTCATCTGGCCGAACACCAGCACGGTCTTGTCGATGACCTTCGATTGCGCCATGTCAAGGTACAGGTCGTTTCCCTCGCGGGTGCGCTCGCCCACGCCGGCAAAGACCGACACGCCGCCGTGGTGCTTGGCCACGTTATGGATGAGCTCCATTATGATAACGGTCTTGCCCACGCCCGCGCCGCCGAAAAGCCCGATCTTGCCGCCTTTTTTAAACGGCGCAAGCAGGTCGATGACCTTGATGCCGGTTTCAAAAACCTGCGATCGCGTCTCCTGGTCGAGGAAACCGGGCGGGTCGCGGTGGATGGGAAGCGTGGTTTCCGACTTGATGTCGCCCTTGTAGTCGATGGGACGTCCCGCATAATCCATGAGCCGGCCGAGACACGCTTTGCCCACCGGCACCGAAATGGGCTTTCCGGTATCGATGACCGGAAGACCGCGGCTCAAACCCTCGGGCGGGCCGAGCACGATGGCCCGGGCCGTGTTGCCGCCCATGTGCTGCATCACTTCGAGGATCACGGACGAGTGCTCTCCGCCGGTCCCCTTGTCAACCGTGAGTGCGTTGTAAATAAGAGGAATTTCGCTTTGCGGGAATTCGACGTCGACGACCTGACCGAAAACCTGGGTAATTGTTCCTGTGGCCATTATTTTACCACCTCGTTGGTTGCGATGATTTCCGACAGTTCCCTCGTTATCACTGCCTGACGGACTTTGTTCATTTCGAGCGTTATGGAATCGATGAGCGACCCGGCATTGCGTGTGGCGTTGTCCATGGCGCGCATGCGCGCGGCAAGCTCTGCGGTAAACGAGTCGCGCAGGATGCCGTACATCTTTGCTTTCACATACATGGGGAGGAGCGCCTGCAGCACCGCTTCTTCTTCGGCCGGTTCGATTATGGTACTCCGGAACAGGTTGTCCCGGGGAGAGGGTTCAACGGGCAGGAGCCTTGTCATGGTCAGATGCTGCTTGATCATTGACTTGAAGTGGCTGTGTACGATCACATATTCGCATAAACTTTCATCGCAGTATAGTTTGAGCGCCTCCTGACCGATCGTGTCGGCAGTGCCGAAGTCGAACCGGTTGAAAAACTGCTGATGGTCGATTTTATGCGCAATCTTCGCGTTTTTATAATGATCGACCGCTTTGCGGCCTATGGCGAAAAGCACGGCAATGCGATCGCCGTTTTCTTTGCAATATTTGTCCGCCTCGCGCAGGATGCCGTTGTTAAAATCGCCGCACAGCCCCTTGTCCGCTGCAACGACCACGATCCCCGCCTTTCCGGAACTCCCGGGTACGCTGCAGAGGGATGCAAGCCGCCCGCGCGGCTTGCCGGAAATAAGTAAAAAATCAAACAGCAGCTTCTGGAGTTCCGCCTCATAGTAGCGGGCGTCATTCATCTGGCGCGCGGCGCGCGCGAAACGCGCCCCCGCCACCATTTTCATCGCCTTGGTGATCTGCCTCGTCGACGAGACCCCTTTTATTTTTTTTCTCAGTTCAGCTAAAGAGGGCATTAAAAGTCTTTCTTGTTAATCTTTGACCTCACCCTTTCTCCCCCGACCCCTCTTCCCCTCTCCGATAGGAGAGGGGAAGAGGGGTGCCTGCTACCGCGGCAGGCGGAGTGATGGGGTGAGGTCCTCCTTGGTATTATGCCGCTTTCCCTTTAAATTCCTTTATCGCCGCTTCGAGCCGCGTCTTGATCCCGTCATCGATCTGGCGTTTGCTCCTGATGTCGGCCAGCACTCCCGCATGCTTCTCGTTCAGACAGGTAATGTATGATTTTTCCCACTGGCGGATGCCGGTCACCGGCACGTCATCCACGTAACCGTTGACTCCTGCAAAAACAATCGCGACCTGGGTCTCCACGGAGAGCGGCTGGTACTGGTCCTGCTTCAGGAGTTCCATGAGCCTTTCGCCCCGGGCCAGCTGCGCCTGCGAGTGGCTGTCGAGTTCGGACGCGAACTGCGCAAACGCCGCCAGTTCGCGGTACTGGGCAAGGTCAAGGCGGACACGTCCCGCGACTTGTCTCATGGCCTTGATCTGGGCGTTGCCGCCGACGCGTGACACCGAAAGACCGCTGTTGATTGCCGGCCGCTGTCCCGAGAAAAAGAGCCCGCGCTCCAGAAAAATCTGGCCGTCCGTGATCGAGATGACGTTGGTCGGAATATAGGCCGAAATATCGCCGGCCTGCGTTTCAATGATCGGCAGGGCCGTGAGCGAGCCTGATCCGTTTTTTTCCGATAGTTTACACGCGCGCTCGAGCAGGCGCGAATGGAGATAGAACACGTCGCCCGGATACGCCTCGCGGCCCGGCGGACGGCGGAGCAAAAGTGAAAGCTGGCGGTAGGCCTGCGCGTGGCGGGTAAGGTCGTCGTACACAACCAGCACGTCCTTTCCCTGCCACATGAACTCTTCGCCCATGGCGCACCCTGCATAGGGCGCAATGTACTGGAGCGGTGCAGGGTCGCTTGCGGTGCACGAAACGACGATCGTATACTCGAGCGCGCCGTGACGTGCGAAAATGTCGACGATCTGCGCGACCGTGGACTGCTTCTGGCCGATCGCCACATAGATGCAGACAGGCCTCTTTGCCTCGTTCTTCTGGTTGATGATCGCGTCGACCACGATCGCGGTCTTTCCTATCTGGCGGTCGCCGATGATGAGTTCGCGCTGACCGCGGCCTATCGGAATCATGGAGTCGATCGCCTTGATGCCGGTCTGCAGCGGCTCCTTGACCGGTTGGCGCTCCATGACGCCCGGCGCGATCACCTCGATCGGCCGGGTGGTTTTTGCCTTTATTTCTCCCTTCCCGTCAAGCGGCTCGCCCAATGGGTTCACTACCCTGCCCAGAAGCGCTTCGCCGACGGGAACAGCCATCACGCGCCCGGTCCGGCTCACCTCGTCACCCTCTTTGATTTTTATGGCATCGCCGAGAAGAATACAGCCCACGCTGTCGCTTTCGAGATTGAGCACCATGCCGAAGACCTCATGCGGAAAGCTTATAAGCTCGCCGTAGACCGCCCTGTCAAGACCGTACACCCGCGCGATACCGTCGCCGACCTGCATCACGTACCCAGTCTCGCGCAAATCAAGCTTTGTCTCGTAACTTTTCAGCGTTTCACGTAAGATCCCCGTGATCTGTGACGAATCAATTGCCATGCTCGCCGTCCTTACGTTGAAGAAACCGTCATAAGCTTCTGACGGATATGTTCGAGTTCCGTTCTCATCGAATTATCAATTACCGTATCGCCTATGGTGATGCAAAAACCGGCTAAAAGCGCCCCGTCCACCGCGAACCGCATTTTTACCTCGCCCGCGAGATAGGCTTTCATCCGTTCGGTGAGCTTCATCCGGAGGTCTTCCGTGAGCGCCGCCGCGCTCGTGACCAGCACCGAATGGATATGGCGCGCCCCATCCGACAGCCGTTCCATTTCATCCGCAATGGCAGTAAAAAGAAACGTCATTCTCCGCTTAATGATATCGCCCAGCACACGCCCCACCACGGGACTGAACCGCTGCGGTGCAGTTAACTCAAGGGAACGCAGCTTTTCGGAATCAGGAATGGCCGGATGGTTGAAAAAGTCCCGCAGGTTTCCCGCCCGCTCCATCGAATTCCCGAGCCTGCGGAAATAGGACTGGATTGCCGCCCGCTCATCCGGGGCCAGCCGGTCGAGCACGCGCGCATATTCCCGGGCGAACGTCCTTTCGTTTTTCATGGCCCTCATGATGATTGCTGTGTTCCTTTCAGCCCCTTAAGGATGTCCTGAAATTTCCGGTCCTGTACCAGTTCCGGCATCGGCCCGTGCAGCGCCTTTTCGGCGATTGCCATGGAGAGGCCGATAATCTCGGACCTCATGTCGGTCATAAGCTGCCGGCGGTCCTGTTCGAGCTGTTCATGCGCTTTTTTCCGCAGCTCCAGGGCTTCTGCCTGCGCCGCCCGTACAATCTCGTCCTTTGTGCGTCCGGCGTCCTGCCGCGCAATTGAAATGAGTTCGGCCGATTTCCGCTCGATCTGTTCGAGCTTTGCCCGGTACTCGGTTTCCAGCCTCGCGATCGCCTGCCGGGAATTCTCCGCATCGTCAAGCGTCTTTCTGACCTTTTCCTGGCGGTCGCGGATAAGTTTCATCAGGGGCTTCCACGACACTTTCCATACAATGACAAGCGCAACGATAAAGGTTATAACCTGCGACAACATGATGTGCCAATTGATTTCAGGCATAATATTCCTCTCTGGGCGTTTGGAGCTGACCGGAACCAGTGTTCTTCCGACCGACCCGTGTTATGCTTTCCGGCGTTCCTTAAGAATGGTTATCGCTCCCGCTTCTCAGCCGATGAGTTTCGTAAACGGATTTGCAAAAAGGAGAATAATGGCGATAAAGAGCGCATACAGCACCTGCGCTTCGATCAGGGCGAACCCAATGAGCATGTTCAACTGTAATCTCGATTGAAGTTCAGGTTGTCGGGCCATGCCCTGCAAAGCGCTGGCGATGACAAGCCCCATGCCCACACCGCACCCGCCGGCCGCAAGGCCGACACCTACTCCCGCCGCTAGCACCGTTGCCCCGAAAAACGTAACGCCGTGGGGCAGTTTAACGGCTTCTGCCGCAAAGGCAACACCCACCGGCGCCATCATCATCAGCGCACATCGTATCCACTTATTCATAAAATCGTTCCTCCTTATTATTTAATGGTGTTCCTGCATTTGTATGGCGCCTGCGATATAGGACATCGAGAGTACGACAAAGACAAGCGCCTGGATAAAACCGATAATTATTCCTAAAAGGAGAATGACCGGCCGCAGTAGCAGCGGGGCGATCGTCAAGGCATTTTCGGTCATGCTCTGGCTTGTCAAAAAGCTCAGTACCAGCATTGCCAGTATGGCAAGAAAGAGTTCTTTGGAGAATATATTACAGAAGAGACGAAGCCCCAGGGAAAAGGGTCGTATGAAAAAAGAGATGATTTCGGTAAGGCAAAGAAGACACGAAACCGGCAGCATGTACCAGGGAAGTTTGGGGCCGACGAATTGTCTGAAGTAGGCAAGGCCGTTCTCCCGTATTCCGCAAAAGTTGAAATAGAGAAAGACCATGATTGCTAATCCGAAAGTCAACATAGGGTCGGCGGTCGGGGAATATAAACCCGGAATCAAGCCGATGAGATTTGCAATGAGGAGAAAAAAGAAAAGCCCGATGAACAATGGGTAAAATCTATCCGCCTTGGGACCGATGATCTCATCGGCGAGGCCGCAGATATACTCAAAAAGCATTTCAAAGACCGCCTGTATTTTCCCCGGCACATTCTTCATGGTGCGGGCGACGATGATCGAGGTGATGATAATGCCTATCCACACAACCCAGCTGAAAAAGAGGCTCGTCGGCACGTGGGGGAGATGATACTCAACGCTTTCCGGAACCATTGCGGCCGCCAACATAGTGTTCACGCCTCCGGAGGCTGGGAAGGGGTACGTCTCATTTTAAAGAGAGAAATGATTGTTGCCGTCATCATGCCGGCAAAAATGCCGGCCAAGACGCTAAGCCCGTGGATCTTGAGCACGAATACCACGACGCAGAAGGCGCCGATCATGACCACATACCGTGCCACCGCGCCGGGGAGATAGTTCTTTGCAAAAGAAAATTGTTTCCCCGGGCGAGGGATAAACAGGACGTAAAGCAGAAACCCCACATAGGCGACCCCGATGCCCCATATAATGCCGGTCACCGGAGAGTCTTTTCCCAGCGTGATCAGGATAGCGGCCGCACCGCCCGCTATCGGCACAAAACCGGCGAACAGCGCCGCTGCGGTGTTATTGCTGTTCATGCTTCTTTTCTTCGTCTCCAAGTTTACGCACTTCCTTAAAAATCTGCCTGAACCCGGCAAAGGTACCGATACAGAAGAAAAGGATCGTCATGATCGGCGGCGTCTTTAGCCACTTGTCAAGGTAATACCCCACGACAACACCCACGGCGCCGGCAAGAACGAGATTGATACCCAGCGTCGAAAGCCACAGCATATCGCGACCCAGACGTGAGCTTTTTTTTAAATCGGGCGGTTTCCCGTCACCCATGCCAGCTTCCCGGCCGCCGGAGGTATCCGTTATACATATATGGAAATTAATTTTCGGGCACCGTCCCGCCGTAATGCTCCGGAGGCAAGCCTGATTATTATAATTTCCGAGCCCCATTGCTGCAATATCTTTATTTGCAGGGACTGCGCCGACCGAACGAGTCTTCCATATTATATTTTTATTTTCAAGCCGTATTGGAAATGAGGGAAAAGAGCGGGGGAAGGGCACTATAAGCCGCCGGTCCGGATAACAACCCTTTTTATAATTTTTTTACATTCAGCTATTGATTTTTTTTGTCGTTGAATATATTTCCTATAGTAGGCAGTAGAGTGCAGGTTAACGGTTAACAACATTTAACCCTTGCAGGAGGTTGTCAGATGGCAGCAAAAAAGAAGGCTGCGAAGAAGAAGGCGAAGAAGTCGGGTCGTAAACCCAATGCCGCATTCATGAAGCCGATGAAGCCGGATGCAGCGCTGGCGGCCGTGGTCGGTGCCAATCCGATACCGCGGACCGAGATCACCAAGAGGCTGTGGGCCTATATCAAAAGGAACGGTCTGCAGGATAGGGTCAATAGAAGAAACATCAATGCCGACGACAAACTTAAGGTGGTATTCGGCGGAAAGGGCGTCGTCAGTATGTTTGAAATGACGAAGCTCGTCGGCAAACATATTTCCTGAAGCCTCTGAAGTTCTCAGTTTCT
>Ga0315285_10007730_pt1 | contig 11041 bp, 16 predicted proteins | sample YL17G09_36_MG_FD_203698 | JGI IMG/M metagenome (GOLD analysis project Ga0315285, IMG submission 203698) | Sediment microbial communities from Yellowstone Lake, YNP, Wyoming, USA - YL17G09_36 | ecosystem: Environmental > Aquatic > Freshwater > Lake > Sediment | place: USA: Wyoming | collected... | reverse complement strand
TCTTGTGAAAGTGAAAAATTAGGTATATTCGCTGACCTGGTTGGATATCTTTGCGCCCTTCCAGATAAGCCTCATCCATTACCAGGGCTCCTTCCACATCCGACACGGTCCAGCTCCGCGGAATCTCTTCAACATCAGCGGACACATAGCCTATTGGTTTCATTTCAATGGTCATAATATTTTCCTCTTTATAATTTACTGTAATAATGATCCAAAATTTTTAGGCCTAAATCTTGAAGACCTTCTCCATAGTACTAGCCCCGATCATGTTCGCTCCCTGGTGGCGCGGATGCTTTGCGCCGCGCCATCGAAGCTGCGGATTGACATCCGCAGTAGGAGCCAAGGCAGTGCCTAACACTGATCGCTGCAATGTCATCAACAAGCCGCTCAAAGCCAGAGGCAGATAGGAAGAACCAGGGCAAAGAAGGAGAGGTAAGGCCCAGGAACCTCTATCGCATGAGGCGGAAGGCTTCAGCCAGACGCACTCCCCATTTAGCTCCTGCCTGCTCAGCCATGCGGCGGAAAAAGCCTTCCAAGTCAGGCTGTTTTCCCCACTGACTATCGTGGGCCGCAATAGCTGCTACTTTGACATCGAAAGTGTGACTGATGTCTATGTAGCCATCTGCGGTATCGCTCATCACCAGGTAAAGGCCGGCAATCTGGTGAGGCGAAACGCCAGCGGCGATCTGGTCGGGGTAAAAGAGTGGTCCTCCAGCGCAGAAGAAAGCAGCCTCAAAGACGGCCTGACCAGTTGCCCGGTGATCCGGGTGCAGATGACAAACTCCATAGCGGGTCAAGCCAGCGAAAGGGTCGTGGGTAACAATGACCTCTGGGCGTTGTTGACGGATCAGCTTGGTCAACTGGCACCGCAATGGCTGCACATTGTAGACTAAATCGCCATCGTCGTAACGCAAGAAGGTAATGTCAGTCACTCCCAGGCGCGCCGCCGCAGTATGCTGTTCTACCTCGCGCAGGGCAGCCAGTTGATCGGAGGTCATGGCCGGATCGCTGGTTCCCCGGTTCCCGCTTGTACACAGCACGTAAGAGACAACCGCACCTTGGCGTACCAGTCTGGCAATGGTTCCGCCCGCGTGGATTTCAGCGTCGTCGGGATGGGCCACGATGACCATGACTCTTCGAGCAGACAATAGCATATTCGTTGACATGGTAGTCGATCCTTATTAGGTTTTCGGTGTGAATCATGTGCATGATTATCAGTCCTGACGGTTAGTCGCATTGGGGACGAGAGCGGGCGACCTAAAGCATAAAGTATGTGGACTGATCACAGCCTGTGACAACCAACTTCTTAAATTTTAGATGTACCGACGCACTTTGTTTCGGTATTCTATCCATTGATCACCGAATCGCTCATGTAAGAATTCTTCTTCAGCAAGGATGATTTTATGATGAATAGTCAATGCTACAATTACAAGTATCCAGTTAATCGGATTCTGGACATAAATAGCCGACCCCAGCGCTATCAGGTAAAGCCCGAGGAGCATGGGGTTACGGCTGAAACGGTATATACCAGTAGTGCGAAGAGATGTATTTTCTTGGGCAAGTCCAACACGAAGTGAAAATGTCCCAAGGCGGATTATCGCAAGCGCAAAGAGCATAACTCCGATGCCGAGTAGCGCTACGCATATCCAGAGAAAGACTCTCTTTTTTTCAAATAGAGAGAGATTGATAAAAAAAAGCTGAACCAGTATTAAAATAAATGATGTAAAGAGCGATAATTTCCCAAGAATGAAAAGTTTCTTGTTGATTCCTATACATCCAACTGTTTCGATCTTTTTTCGTTTTTGAATGATTCTTGGAACTATTGCTGCAATGAGAAATATGACAAACAAAACCGGTAGTATTATCTTTTCCATGGAATTTGCTCCTTCCTATGCTTAATTTGATGATTTATACTTAGAGCTTATCCTTAAATAAGTTGTGGGGTTTAAATCCCCCTTTGAAAAAGGGGGAAATAGGGGGATTTGCTTTGAGATCCCTCGGGGGAATCCCCCCTGCCCCCCTTTTACAAAGGGGGGAATGCTATTTACGGACAAGCTCTAAGATTATGATATGACCATCTTTCCTTTCGTGAAAAAAGTTGGAATAGCTTCCCGACTCCATGACCTGGTTGCCCTCGGCGGTTTCACGGAGAGCCACTCCCTGCCACCCCTCCGATAAATGCAAGGGAAGGGGGCTTATCGGCTCCATGGAGGGGATGCCATGGCTTTGTACGCTATATGGCAGAAGTAAATGACTACAAGGGACTGGAATATGTATAAATAAGGTCTATTGGGGAAATGTTCGTGTCCATTAATAACCACGGCGATCTTGAGAATGATGTTTATAGCGCCAGCAATCATGCCTATAAGATAACCTATGTTTATCTTTGCTGCGCCCAAGACAAATCCGAGAGAATAGATCCCTATTATTATGAAATTGATCAGCACTGCGGGCTTACCGCTTGACTGCTGGACAAGGCGCGCACATTCTTCCTCCACCACCAATAGAACGAGAATCCGTATGATGATATGTGATAGTGCTGATAGCGCTGAGATCGAGAACATGGATAAGAGTGGCATGAGACAACTCCTTTCAAGAAGTCATGATACATTAGTTAGATTGTCCTAATAGTATAGAACTATTAGGCGAAAAAAATTTACCTCAAGAATTGCTGTATTGCCTTTACTGCACCCATATTTATTTCACATGTAAAGGACTGACCCTTCCTTGTCGTGGAAATCAATCCGGCATTTTCCAATTCTTTCATATGATGGGAAACCGTAGATCGAGCAATACTTAAGTAATTGCAAGCCTTAGTAAACGCTTTATCAACTCCCTTACCACAGGCAGGGTCTTTATTGGAAAGTTTTTCCACTTGACAGTCATAGATCATTTTAAACAACTTTAACCGCTGCTCATTGGATAAGGCCCTAAAGATTTTTGTAATGTTCAATGGTTTCATAACTTTCGAACATATTAGTATTTTATCATCTCTTTGTCAAGTAATTTTTTTCACATGTTATTTATTTTCTAAACTTCCTCCTGACCCCCCAAAGACCGAATAGGCCAGAAACCAATAGAAGCAAAGTGGAGGGTTCGGGGACGGGGGCAGTGGAGGCAATGGGGTATGCCTTATATTCGAAGAAGTTGGGATATTCTGGCCTTGACCTATGCCGGGAGGCCGAAGGAAGGAATTGAATACCTAAATAAGGGGATACGGCTGGACCCCCGAAGTCGTTATGGATATTTGATAAATCTCGGCATGGCCCACTTTAAAAGGGGTCAAGTCTGCTCTTGACTCATATTAATTTTTAGGCCTAGTTTGTGGATATTGTCCCTGGGGGTCCTGACAGCGGATGGGTCCGCCGGCTTCAGTCAACCCAACCGTTTCGCTTCGAGTAGCAGAATTCAACCCGCCAGGGCAAAAATAAAGGGGAGCTTTTGCCCCCCCCTTTTCTATTTACCTATTCTATTTTTGGTCCTACCTATATCATTCTCTACCACCCCCCTCCTGGCGCTCGGTTTCGATCTGAACCGATTCCGGCGCTCTGACGATGATTCGCGGCACGTCTCCGTTGATCAGGATCAATTCTCCGGCGTCCCCCTTCCCCCCGGTCGATTTCGGGAAAAGGAATTGAATGGGTAACTTGCTCTTGTCGGGGTTATGCTCTGCCTTCCTTCCGGCTACCATTGGGAAAGGGACGGGAGAGGGAAAGCTGGTTGAGCTTCTGATTCCCCCATTTCTCTTCTCTCAAATTCCTCTTGCATCCTAAAGGATTAGCCAGTAAGATCAACCCCAAACCGCCCTTCCGGGAGGCTTTGGTTACCCTTCCATTCCTCCGTTCGGTGGTAATAAGAGGATGGCCATATGCATTTCGAGATTTTAGGCGAGATCCTATGGCCCGAAACGATTGCCTCGGGTCATCGCATTCGCGAGTTACGAAGACTGAATCGTGTCTATGGAAAATCGAGCTGGAGAAAACGCAAGGGAATTGCTAAAATTAGATTAACAGATGGGGCTGTAAGGCTTGCAGAACTGCATTGGTACGAGGGGCACGGCAAGGGCAAGAAAGAAATAAAAATCAAGAAATACCTGGAGTAAAAAATCATGAAACGTAAATTCCTGATTTGTGTTGATAACGAAGGCTACGAAGCCTCCTTAGAAATACGGAAATTGTATGAGAACCTTCCGGACAAGGAGGCCGAGCGTCACCATCAAGTTAGAATCATTGATGAGTCTGGAGAGGATTACCTTTATCCATCCATTTTTTTTGCGCCCATCACCCTTCCGATGCAAACAAGAAACAGGATCGTCGAAAAGACAGCCTAGGAAAACACTCCAGCGGATGTTTTAGGCTTACGGCCACCGTTGACCTCGGTTGTTACTAAGGAGTCCAGTATAGTCTAAACATCATTGGTTGGAGGACCTTTCCTTTTAAAAACCTCGAACTGGACTCCGGCTTTCGCCGGAGTGACGAATATTAGAAAGGCCTGGTTCTTTATTGTCATTCCGGCGGAAGCCGGAATCCAGGATGATTTAAAGACAAAATCCCTGCTCAGATAATTATGGCCGCATTAGTAATATCCCTTTTTAAAATTTGAAATGTTTATTTTAGAATCCAACCTTTCAGACTCATGTTCAAGCCCTCTCGGGAGTTTTATCCAGCGCGAATCAAGTTCCTGAGCTTTACCTCCCGAAGCGTCCCCCAGCATTGGAGGAGAGCCAAAAATGAAAAAGCGAGCGGTCAAAGAATCATCGAACTTGCCGGTCAGATTTCCCTTATCTTTTTCGAATAAGAAAGAGAGGGAAGCTTATCTTGCTTCTGTTCAGCAGATGGATGAACAATGTGACCGGCTGGGGAATATGGATCCCACCGAGACTGAACCCGCCATTCTCTATTCGCCGTGGGAGGGAAAAAGATGATCTCCCCGAATCCTGAAACCTGGACCGTCACCTCTCTATCGAAAGCCCTTCGGAAAAAGGAAATATCCCCCGTCGAAATTACCCATAAATATCTCGAAAGAATCAACGCCCACGATTCCCAAATCAATTCCTTTATCACCCTTCTCCCCCAGGAAGCCCTCCGGGCCGCCCGCCAGGCTGAGAAGGAAATCGCCAAGGGGAAATACCGCGGGCCTTTGCATGGCATCCCCTTTGCCGCCAAGGATCTCTTTTTTACCAAGGGGATTCGGACGACCTGCGGCTCAAAGATTCTGAAGAATTTTGTCCCCGCTTACCATGCAACGGTGATAGAAAGGCTTCTTGCCGCCGGGGCGATCCTGCTGGGGAAACTGAACATGCACGAGTTCGCCTACGGTACGACCTCGGTAAATCCCCACTACGGGCCGGTCCGCAATCCCTGGGACCGGGAGCGGGTCACCGGCGGCTCCAGCGGGGGATCGGCCGCCGCCCTGGCCAGCGCTTTTGTTCCCCTCACCCTGGGAACCGATACCGGGGGGTCCATTCGGATTCCCTCTGCCCTCTGCGGAACAGCCGGGTTGAAGCCCACGTATGGGCGGATTAGCCGGTATGGAGTATATCCCCTTTGCTGGTCGCTGGACCACCCCGGCCCCATGGCCCGCAGCGTCGCCGACCTGGCCATGGCCATGAATGTCTTGGCTGGCCTGGATCCGCTCGATGCCTCCACATCCGCCGTTGCCGTGCCCGATTACGCCAGGGGCCTGTCCAATAACTTGAAAGGGATTCGTGCCGGAATCCCGGACACCTTTTACTTTGACCGCCTGGAGCCTGAAGTCCGTGCCGCAGTGCGAAAGGCCATCTGGGTATTCAAGGGATTGGGAGCGGCGGTTAAGAAGGTCTCCATCCCCCATCTGCCCGAAGCCTCGGTTGCGGCGTTTATCATCCTCCTCGCCGAGGGAGCTGCTTCCCTGGAGAAATGGCACCGGACCCGCCCCATGGATCTGGGCGATGACGTTCGCTCCCGCCTCAATCTGGGGGCCGCGGTCACGGCCGCTCAATATTTGAAGGCCCAGACGATCCGCCGCCGGATCCGGGAAACCTTCTCCCGCGTTTTTCAGCAGGTGGACGTGATCCTTGCCCCCCAGCTTCCCATCACCGCCCCCAAGCTCAATCAGGGGAGCGTCTCCTGGGGGAAGAAAACGGAAGCCGTACCATCGGCCCTGACTCGATTTACCCGCATCTATAACCTGGTGGGGATTCCCAGCCTTTCCCTTCCCTGCGGGTTCTCCTCTTCCGGGCTTCCCATAGGACTGCAGATCGCGGGAAAGCCCTTTGACGAAGCAATGGTCCTTAAAGTGGGGCATGCCTACGAGTTGAATACCCCCTGGAAGGCCCGCCATCCTGCCCTGGATTAAGAAACATTCACCGAAGAGATCGCAGAGGACCCAGAGAATCGTAATGAAAATTAGAGATTGAAAGCCAGCCTCTGAAATCCCCCACTCCCATGACAAAAGGGAGGGCGCAGGGGAGATTTCTGGAATTCCCCGGCTGTAAAAATCAGCTCTTTAGGCTGCAGTGGTGCTGAGTGATGCTGCCATTAGGGAATGGATGTAGGGTGCAGGAAGAATAGGGGTCTGTGTTGAACGTTCAGCCAGTAAGTCGCAGGGTTGGGCACCGAGTTTTTGCCGGTATAATCTAATCTTTTATATCTCTGCGGCCTCTGTGTCTCTGCGAGAGAAAAAATTCTTGCTTGTATGCCAAAATTTTTTCTCTTTGCGTTCTTTGCGTCTTTGCGTGAGAAAAAGGTTTTGTCTTTCCCCGGTTCGCCTTTCCGATTACTTTCTTACCGGTCTCCGTCCCCACCCCCCCATCAAATGCATGTGGAGATGGCGGATTTCCTGTCCGACCTCTTTTCCGTTGTTGATCAAAACCTTGTAGCCGGACTGGATCCCCTGGGCTTCAGCCATTTTCTTGGCAGCCAAAAACATTTTCGCTCCGATCTGGGCGGTTTTCTCATCCAGGGAATTCAGAGAATCGAAATGCCTCTTGGGTATAATGAGAAGATGGACGGGCGCTTCCGGATTAATATCATTAATGACTCCGAGATCTTCGTCTTCATATAAGATCTCGCCGGGCAGCTCCCTGGCTAAAATCTGACAGAATATACAGGTCATCCCTTGCCCTCCCTAAGTAATCATTTCGTCAATTGGACAAAGTTTCTTAAACAAGTTTTTTTGTAGCATACGCGGAAGAAAAAAGGAAGAGACCGGGGACCGTCCGTCCAAGGCGGACTCGAGGAGCGCGAACTGCCTTCGCTTGAGGAGCGACGGTCCTTTCTGTTGACAACGCCCCGATAAAATGCTAAAAATTCTTCTAGGCGCCTGTAGCTCAACCGGATAGAGCAACAGCCTTCTAAGCTGTGGGCCGGGGGTTCGAGTCCCTCCAGGCGCGCCAAGAAACGTGAAGAAAAGGATCGGCGGCAAGGCCGCCTGGAGGACCGCGAACGAAGTTCGCTTGAGGAGCGGGAACTTCGTTCCCTTGAGGTTGGAGGCAAAAGCAAAAAGCAATTCATCTGCCCTTTGCCTCAAGCGAAGCGATCCTCAAGTGACGCCGAAGGCGGAATGATCCTCGAGCGAACGAAGTTCGCGGTCCTCGAAGCGATCGATTTTCTTATGGTGAGTGTAGCTCAGTTGGATAGAGCACTGGGTTGTGGCCCCAGCGGCCGAGGGTTCGAATCCCTTCACTCACCCCATTTTTTTGCGCCCGTAGCTCAGTTGGATAGAGCGTCGGACTTCGAATCCGCAGGTCGCCCGTTCGAGCCGGGCCGGGCGCGCCATAAAGTCCGAGACCTCTTTTAGATTCATCCCTGTCCTTCTACTCGATGGAGTCAACGGACCTGAAAGATCTCACCTTTTTCAAGAAGGATGACTTTGTGACCCGGGAGATTGCCGGGGAAACGATCATCGTTCCCATCCGGAAACAGGCGGGGGATCTTGAATCCATCTATACTTTGAACGAAGTAGGGACAGCAATCTGGGGGATGATCGACGGAAAGACCAAGGTCAGCCAGATTATAGAAGCCATCCACCAAGACTACACTGCTTCGCCAGAAGACGCTGCCAAAGACGTGGCCGAATTCCTTCAATCCCTGAAGGAAGCGGGCCTGATTCAATCCTCTAAATAAGACGACCGGGAACAAGGTTCCCTTAAGGGCCGCCATCCGGGCTCAAGGACCAGCCCTTTGGGCCCGAAAGCAACAACGACCGCAACGCTTTGATCTATCACCCGCAGGCTAGAGTTTTTCCCGGATTCTCCGAGAACTTTTTTGTTAATCCTTTCAATGGCTTTTGGTTAAAGTCGCATTCTTTTCCGGCCGATAAGGGAATGAGACCGGGTAAAGTGGTGTATTTTGGGGCCACGCTCAGTTCCGACGGAGGCACTGCCTAGCCTCGCTTCTCAAGCGGCCGCAGGTCGCGGTCCTTAAGCGAAGCGATCCTGGCGAGCTTCTGAACCAGTGGCAAGTCACAAGGATCAAGAGTTGATTGGTACATTTCTTGCAATCTACTTTTTAAATTCTGTATTCTCATCGCTATGGAAAATTTGACGATCAACCCAGGTACCACCTCCTTTTACAATGCGGAAGACGAGCAATCCCTTCCTAGCTCGACTTTTATCAGCCTTTTAAAAGGAGTTTTGGAAATGGGGGCCTCTTTTCGTTTTCGGGCCAACGGAGCCAGCATGACCCCCTTTATTAAGCAGGGAGACCTGGTGACCCTATCCCCCTATTCAGGGTCTACACCCCGCCTGGGGGACGTGGCGGCCTTTTTCTTCCCGGGTACGGAAAAACTGACGATTCATCGTGTCGTGGGAAAAAAGAAAAATGGTTATCTTTTGAAAGGGGATAACGCCACCGCAATCGATGGCGTGATTCCTCTGGAAAATATCCTGGCCCGGGTGAAAAAGGTGGAAAGGGGGGGAAAGGAGATCCGTTTGGGACTCAGACAGGAACGTTATGTAATCGCCCTCCTCGCCCGGTCGGGGCTGCTTCTGTCCCTCTTCTCACCCCTCTGCAAAATCATCCGCCTTTTCAACCGCTGATCCCAGCCGGCTCTCAGCAAAAGAGGGGACGTTGGTTCTAAGTGACCTATTAATATTTGTCTAATTCTGGAACGGCCTCTGATGATGCCAGACGATTTACCGCTGAAGCAGTCATCCCCACAAATCGGGCCACCTCCGCCCCTGAATATTTCATTTTTCTCACCGCCACCTGACAGAATAACCTTCTAGCCTTTATGATTTTTCGGCTCCGGAAACCGGACTTCAACTCAGATTCTTCTATCCCCATTGATTTGGCCACTTCTTTCGCTAGGGAGGAAAAATTCATTTTCTTTTTTCCAAACCTCAAAGTTTCCTTTTCCTTCTCTCCTGCCTCCTTAATCACATGCTCGGTAAAATCACCATCACCCAATATCCGCTCATCTGCTGCTACCCATTCTCCCCTTCTCCTCATGGATAACACCTGGGACCATCCCCCCGAACTCCGAAGAAGGCCTCCGCCGACCAGATCGGGTCTTTTCCCTCTCGCTATACCTTCGCGCAAAAATTTCTCATAGCGTTTGATAGCCTCTTTCTTCCTTCCCCCAAAATAGGCCAGAACTTCATGAGTATCCTGCCAGTCTCGCTTGATCCTTCCCATAATCGCTGAATGACCGCTCCAAGGATAATCATTCAACCCATCGAAAGATTCCACCAAGCCCGCCCTCAGAGGATTCAGATGAATATATCTTGCCAATTCCAAAAAGTACGGGTCATCCTGGCAAATAATCGACTTATATCGATTCTGGAAAAGATGTCCATATCGCTTATACCGACGATTGAAGTTCACAACATAGCCGGTCAAAAGCTTTCGCATACTTTGAGAGATTGATTGTTGACCCGTGCGGATAAGCAGGTGGAAGTGGCTGGGCATAAGCGCCCAGGCAAACACTGCCCAACTTTTGCCCTGGCATAATTCTGCTACCCGGGAAAGAAAATTATCCCGGTCAAAATTGCTGCGGAAGATCTCCACCCCTTCAATCCCCCTACCAATTATGTGGTGCAGGGTACCCGGGGCGTCTAATCTTGGCTTCCGAGGCATGGCAAAAGAATAGCAGGTGGGGAAAAGTTTGTCAATACCACTTAGAACCAACGTCCCCTATTTTGCATTTGTTTGGGCAGGGGGGGGTCAGGGTAAGGTGGATTCGTCGATCCATAGTCGGTAGGGTCTTTTGATCTCCCAGGTCGGGGCGCCTGGGCGGCGTCTTCCGATCTGGCGATTTTTGAAGAACAGCTGGAACTCTACGCCCTCGGGCCTCTGGAGGGCGAGGATGCGGGGTTTGAAATTCTCCCGGAATAATTTTCGGATCACCCCTTTGCGGGAAAGCCACCGATAGGAAGGGTGAAGGAGGGAAGATACAAAATGATCCATTTCTCTGCCGGCCCTGAAAGCCAGGGAGTGAATGTGTCCGGGCGGACCGTTCCAAATCCTGATTCTCCGGTTTCTCCTGCAGGCGAAGATCACTCTTCCGATGATCTCTCCGGGCTCGAGAATCCAGGGATCCACGCGGGCATTATGATCCCCTCTCGTACGGATCCCGTCTTTGTGGATGGATACAATGCGATGGATGATTTTTTGATTATTTTCCGGATCGGAGAAAACAACGATGTCCCCCACCCTTCTCTTTCTGCCGCCGTAAGGTTCCACGGTAAGGCCGTCCCCATCCCGGAGAATCGGTTTCATGCTCCCGCCGGTATAGGTGATGGATTGAATCGGATCCCTTTTCATAGCTTCGAATCGGACGCTCAGTATCAGACTATACCTACCAGTTGCAAAGAAAATCGGCCAGAATTCACTCGGCGCCTTTCACCTGTAGCGCAAGAATGATTTTGAAGGATAGCCAATGAACCGCATCGCTGGTGCATTCTTCCCCCCCACCCTAACCCTCCCCCTCGAGGGGCATAAGCGCTAACTTAGATGTTTTTTCCTTTAATTCCCCCCTTTTTCAAAGGGGGGCCAGGGGGGATTTCTGCATTCAGCTGATCGGCAATCATCCGATAGATAGCCTCCACCACAGCATCGCT
>Ga0315285_10007729_pt1 | contig 11041 bp, 10 predicted proteins | sample YL17G09_36_MG_FD_203698 | JGI IMG/M metagenome (GOLD analysis project Ga0315285, IMG submission 203698) | Sediment microbial communities from Yellowstone Lake, YNP, Wyoming, USA - YL17G09_36 | ecosystem: Environmental > Aquatic > Freshwater > Lake > Sediment | place: USA: Wyoming | collected... | reverse complement strand
TCCGCGCTAAGATCATCCGCCTCACCAACCCGTCCGCCTTTCCCGAAGACCCGCTGCGCGTCCTGCGGACGGCCCGCTTCGCTTCGGTCCTCGGGTTCGCCGTCGACCCGGCCATCTACCAGGTCGCCAAGGACATCGACCTCTCCGGGCTGAGCGTCGAGCGGACGAACGAGGAACTGTTCAAGATCCTCCTCAACTCCCCCAAGCCCTCGAAGGGGCTGGAGGAGCTGTTCAAGCTCAGCGTCCTCCGTCAACTGTTCCCAGAGCTCTACGGCCTGACCCTGGCCCTCCAGGACTCGGTCTTCCACCCGGAAAAGGACGAGTACGGCCACCACACGGTCTGGCAGCACACCAAGCTGACCGTGGACCAGGCCAAGACCCTCGGGGACCTGCTCGGGTTCGCGGCGCCCAAGAAGCTCGCCCTGCTGCTGGCCGCCCTCTACCACGACGCCGGAAAGCCCGGGACGGCCCACTGGGAGTTCAAGCGGGGCCGGATGGTCATCATCAACTACGGCCACGACCTGGCCAGCGAGAAGACGGTCAAGAAGGCCTTCCAGCGCTTCCGGATATTTTCCTGGAACGGCTGCCCTCTCAGCAAGGTCGTGCCGATCCTGATCAAAACCCACCATCGGGCCGCCGAGCTCTGGCAGAACCGGGAGAACGTCACCCGTAAAGCGTTCAGCCGGCTGGCCGCGGAGGCCGGCGGCGAGATCGAGCTCGTGGTCGCCCTGGACGCGGCCGACCGGGCCGGCCGGCGCAAGCGGCTGGTCAAAGGCCTGGACCGCGAGGCCCGCTGGCTCCTTCGCAAGTTCGAGGAACTCCGCGTCTCGAAGGAAACCATCAAGCCCGTGATCATGGGCCGCGACCTGATCAAGCTCGGCGTCGCGCCCGGCCCGGGCATGGGGACGATTCTCAAGCGGCTCACCAAGCTCCAACTCGACAGCCGGTTCGAGACGCGGGCCGAGGGGCTCAAGCTCGCCAAGAAGATTATAGGGGGGAAACGGCCATGAGAGTCCTCGTCGCCGGCGGCGCCGGCTACATCGGGTCCCACACCGCCCGGGAGCTGCTGGATCGGGGAATCGAGGTCACAATCTTCGACGATTTCTCGACCGGACGGCGCGAGCTTGTCCCCGGCGGCGAGGCCGTCGAGATCGTCGAGGGCGACCTTATGGATAAAGAGGCGGTCCGGGCGGCCTTCCGGAAGCGCCGGTTCGAGGCCGTCCTACACTTCGCCTCCCTCATCCAGGTCGGCGAGAGTTATCGGGACCCCGCCAAATACTACACCCACAACTTGGACACGAGCCTCAACCTCCTCGACGCCATGCGCGAGGCCGGCGTCCGGAATTTCATCTTCTCGTCGAGCGCGGCCGTCTACGGCGTCCCCGAGGTCGTCCCCATCCCCGAGGATCATCCGCTGAAGCCGATCAACCCCTACGGGCAGACGAAATTGTTCGTTGAGCGCATCCTCGAGGACTACGGCCGGGCTTACGGGCTGCGCTATGTATCGTTGCGCTATTTCAACGCCGCCGGCGCGGACCCCGGAGGCCGAATGGGCGAGATGCACGATCCGGAGACGCACCTCATCCCCAATATCCTCCTCCATCTTTTGGACAGGGCGCCCGCCCTCGAGGTTTACGGGACGGACTTCCCGACGCCGGACGGGACGGCCGTCCGCGACTACATCCATGTCACGGACCTGGCCGCCGCCCATGCTCTCGCGCTCGAGAAACTCTTGGCCGGCGGGAAAAGCCTGGTCCTGAACCTGGGGACGAACCGGGGCTACTCGGTCCTCGAGGTCATCCGCAAGGTCGAAGAGGTCACCGGCCGCAAGGTCTCGATCGACAACAGGCCGCGCCGCCAGGGGGACGTCCCGGTCCTGCTGGCGTCGAAAGAGAAGGCCGAGCGCGTCCTGGGCTGGACGCTCCGCCTGTCCGACCTGGAGACGATCATCCGCACCGCCTGGAGCTGGCATTCAAAATTATGAATCCCAAAGAACTGTATTATGCGATCGACAACCGAGTATTCGAACGGCATCCGGACTACGCGCGCGGCGTCGTCCTGGCCTACGGCGTCGCCAACAAACCGTCGCCGCAGGAGCTCACGGGGTTGCTGCGCGCGGCCGAGGCTTCCGTCCGGGAACGGCTCAACCTCGAGACCCTGGCCGAACACCCTCGAATCGCCTCCTGGCGGGAGGCCTACCGCGCCTTCGGCGCCAAGCCGGGAAAATTCAACCCGTCGATGGAAAACATGTCGCGCCGCGTCCTCCGCAACGATGAAATCCCCTCGATCAGCGCCCTGGTCGATATCGGCAACATCGTCTCCCTGCGCCATGTCATTCCGGTCGGAGGCCACGCCATCGACGTCCTGACTCAGGACATCGAGCTGCGGCCGGCGACCGGAGCCGAGGAGTTCGTTCCCTTCGGCTCCGATCAAGTCGAGAACCCCCTGTCAGGAGAAATCGTGTTCGTGGAAGGCAACCAGGTATTGACACGGCGTTGGACCTGGCGGCAGGCCAACCATACGCTCGTCATGCCTACGACGACCGCCCTCGAATTCAACGTGGATGGCTTACCGCCCGTTCTTAGATCGGAGATCGAAGAGGCCTGCCGGGAGGTCATGGATCTCGTCGCCAGGTTCTGCGGCGGCCGTAGCCGGTTTGAAATCATCACCCGGGAGAACCCTAAAATTAGGATCAGCGAGTAAAAGAAATAAGGAGGTCGGCATGAATCGTGGAATGAGACGCAGGGACTTTTTGAAGACCGGGGCGGCGGCCGGAGCGGCCGCGCTCGTCGGAGGCTTCGCCGGGGCCCGCGGGGTGTCGGGCCAAGCGAGCGTCCCGCCCGACCTGGCCGTCGTCAAGGGCGCGGACTCTTTCGCGGCGACCGCCAAGGCCATCGAGGCTTTGGGCGGGATCAAGACATTCGTCTCGCCCGGGGCCAAGGTTGGGCTGCTCATCAACGCCCCGACCTGGTGGCGGCTTCCGGGAAGCCACACCAGGCCGGAGATCGTCCTGGCCGCGATCCTGGCCTGCCGGGAGGCCGGAGCGGGCTCCATTCAGTATCTGATCGATCCGGCCGCCGATTTCTGGAGCAAGACGCCCCTCTCGGCCAAGTACGCCGCGGAGATCGCCGCCGTCCGGAAATGCTCGAAAAACTTCGTCGAGGTCGCCGTCCCCAAGGGAACCGCCCTCAAGAAAGCCAAGGTCATCAAGGAGCTTTTCGACTGCGACGCTCTCATCAACCTGCCCATCATCAAGAACCATGAGGGCGTCTCCATGTCCGGAAACCTCAAGAACATGATGGGGGCCAACTCCGGCGACACCAATCAGTTCTTCCATAAAGGGTCCGGCACGTCGGGCGAATACGGCAATATTCCGTTCATTTCGCAGTGCATCGCGGACCACAACACCCTGCGCCGGCCCGCCCTCTGCATCGCGGACGCGACCGTTTTCCTCATGACCAACGGCCCCCAGGGCCCGGGCGAATTGCGCAAGCTGGACAAGGTCATAGCCGGGATCGACCCCGTTGCCGTGGACGCCTACGGCGCAATCTGCCTGGACCTCAAGCCCGCCGAGGTAGCGATGATCAAGAAGTCCGCCGAGCTCGGCCTGGGCCGCCTGGACCTGGACAAACTCGCCGTCGAGGAAATCGCGCTATAATTTAAATCAGGTCACGCGCTCGACGCGCCCCGGTCCGGCGGCGGCTAGACAACTTTCATCTCCTTGAGTTTCTTGATGTCCTCGTCCGCATAGCCGATACCTTTCAGGATTTCGGCCGTGTCTTGGCCTAGAACGGGCGGGGGGGCGTCGACGGTGCCGGGAGTTTTTGAGAACTTCGCGGTCAGGTTGAAAAGCTCAATCTGGCCGATGCCCTCAACCCTGACCGTGCCGAATGTCCGGCGGTGCTTGATTTGGTCTTGCTTCAAGGCTTCTTCGAGCGTGAGAATGGCGCCCGCGGGGACATCGTGTCTGTTCAGTTCATCGACCCAGTGGGTGGTCTCCTTCCCGGCGAGTTTCGCCTCGAGCAGCGGGGTCAGCTCTTTGCGGTTCTTCTTGCGCGTATCACGTTCCTGAAAGCGTGAATCGGTCTTCAATTCGGGCAGGCCCAGGATATCGGCAACGGCCTCCCATTGTTCCTGTTTGTTGGCGGCGATGTTGATGAAGCCGTCCTTCGTCTTGAAGACGCCGGAAGGAGCGGCCGTGAAGTTGTCGTTGCCCATCAATACCGGTTGTTGTCCGCCGATCATGAGGTTGGCGACGACCCAGCCCATGAGCGGCATAATCGAGTCGAGGAGGGCGATGTCGATGAATTGGCCCTCGCCCGTTTTTTCGCGGTAGTACAAGGCAGCCATCACGGCAAAGGCGGCGTTCAATCCGCCGACCGTATCGCAGACCGGGAAGCCGGCCCGCAGCGGATTCAACCGCTCGTCCCCATTGATGGCCATTTCGCCGCTCAAGCCTTGAATGATCTGGTCGTAAGCGGGCGTCAGGGCATCGGGCCCGGTCTGCCCGAACCCGGAGATGGCGCAGTAGATGAGCTTCGGATTCAGCCCGCTCAGGACTCCGTAGGACAAGCCCAGCCGGGTCATGACGTCGGGACGGAAGTTTTCGACGACGACATCGGCCGTCTTAACGAGCTGTTTAAAAATCTTCTTTCCTTCCGGTGCCTTGAGGTTGAGCGTGAGCGATTTTTTGTTGGCGTTCTGGGCCAGAAAGCTGGTGCCCATCAACATCCGGTTGTACTCGGGAACGCAGCCGAGCTTGCGGGCTAAGTCCCCGTCGGCGGGATTTTCGACCTTGATGACCTCCGCGCCGGCCAGCGCCAGGTGCACGGTGGCAAAGGGACCCGCCAGAACGTTCGTCAAGTCGAGGACGCGGATGTTCTCCAAGAGTCTCATGATTTCCTCTTCCTTCTCAATATCGTTTCAGCCGTTCGCTCCCAGCCCTCCCGGGGACGTTGGCCGGTCGACAAGGGCTCAGCCGGTCTTCGCCGGGGACCCGGATTTATGGACGAGTCCGGGCATTTCGCGATCGAAGAAGGCCGCAAACTCTTTGGCCAATGCGATGAGCCCGGCCAAGTCAATGTCCTGTCTCTGCCCGGCGCGCTGGAGAAAGTGGACGAAATCCTCCGTACAGACGTTCCCGGCGGCGACCCGGGTGAAGGGACAACCGCCGAGCCCGGCAAGCGACGATTCGAAGTTCCCGACGCCCGCTTCCATGGCGGCGTAGCAGTTCGCCAGTCCTAGGCCGTACGTGTTGTGGAAATGACATGAACATTCCAGCGCCGGATCGAGCTTGAAGACGGCTTCCAGCATTCGCCTCACCTGGACGGGGTGGCCGTGGCCGGCGGTGTCGGCGAGGCTGATGTTCCTCAATCCGGCATCGAGATATCTCCCAATGATCCCCAGGACGCGGTCCTGCGGGACCGGCCCTTCGAATCCGCATCCGAACGCGGACTGGACCGAGACTTGGACCCGTTTACCGGCGGCCAGAGCGGTTTGGGCCGTCGAGACGATCCGCTCGGTCGCCTCGGCGCTGGACATCCCGGTGTTTTTCCGGCTGTGCGTGTCGCTGGCGGAAACGCCCAGGCAGTACATCTCGACGCCGCAGGCTTCGCCGCGCTCAAGGCCCTTTTCGTTCAGCACCAGCCCTGACAGAATGACCCGTTCCGGCTTTCGTCCCGGTTTCTTGAAGTGATTGAAAAGAAGGTCGGTATCGGCCATCTGGGGCACTTTATCCGGATGAACGAAAGAGCCGAGCTGAAGGATATCCAGCCCGGCCGCCATCAACCCTTCGGCCCAAGCGATTTTTTGCCCGGTGGGAACGATTTGCTTTTCCATCTGCAAACCGTCGCGGAGGCCGACTTCGTGAACGACGCAACAGAACGGTCCCCTCTCTTGGCGATGCGTAGAAGGCTGCATTTTAGCCTCGATTCTATCCGTCTCCCGTCAGGAGATATCGTAATTGACGACGAGAACGGATGTCAAGGCAGTCGGCCTTGACATCGTTCCCAGCGTCCTTAACCGCCTATTTCCTGACGCGGGCGGTTGACAATATCCGCCTCTATTGATCATAGTTCCAGGCAGCGAAAGGATTCGCATGAAATGGGGGATACTTCCATGAGAAAGAAGATTCTCTTTATTTGCGGCGTCTTGGCCTGCCTCGGCGTTACCGGCCCGGGCGCGGTTCCGGACGACTCGCCCTCCTCCGCGCCCGCGGAATCGAGGACAGTCATCGGACCTTTCGGCGGAGATATCCGGGGTCTGGACGCCAACCCGGCCGACCCGAAGGAAATCTACGCCGTGTCCTACAACAGGGGACAAGTCTTCCGGTCCGCGAATTCAGGCGAGACGTGGACGAGCCTCGCCGCCTTCGACTCCGAGCTCTTCGAAATCGCTGTGGCTCCTTCCAATCCCAATGTCCTCTATGCCTTGGGTTATCGAGGATCGCCTGCCCGGCCTTTTTTAAATCCCAGAACGGCGGGAAAAGCTGGACGATGACGAAAATAAAGGCCCAATTTCGGGTGGGCTCGATGACCTGCCTCGCCCTGTCCAAGAAGCATCCCACCGTCTTCGACGCCGGCGGGACATGGTACGATGATAATTACCACTCCCATTATGCCCTTTGGCGCAGCGACAACAGCGGCAAGACCTGGAAGGGTATCTCGCCAGCGCTGGACGCGGACAAGGCCCAGAAGACGGTCTACGCTGGAACCTTAGGGGGGAGCATCCTCAAGATCCGCCGCTGACGATTTCCCTTCTTCCTATTGTCGAAACTGGACGAGGATGGCATAATACCCCTCCGGCTAATTTCGCGGGAAGAGTATTGATATGCAAAAAAAAGTCCAGCGACTCCTGCCATGCCTCCTGGCGGCCCTCGCGCTCTTAGGGAGCTGCTCCCACAAGAAAGGCGCCGCCAAGACCGCGCCCGATTGGAAGCCGACCCAGGCTCAGAAAGCCGAAGACTCCGCCAGAAGAGACAAGCCCCCCCTCGTGCCCGCGGCCGCGCCTCAAGCTCAGGCGCCCGTCGTCGAGGTCCAGCCTAAGATGGCCGAGGAGCCCGCCCCCCAGTATAAAGAGACCGAGGAGCCGGAAAAGAATGCCTCGGCCATCCTCGAGGACGCCCTAAGCTCGTACCAAGACGCCCAGACGGCCTGGGAAAAAGGCGAATCCGACCAGGCTCTGGCCTTCCTCGACGAGACCTACGGCCTCATCCTCAAGGCCAAGGTCCCGGCCGATTCCCCGCTCGTCCAGGACAAGAATGACCTGCGGCGCCTGGTCGCCCAAAAAATACAGCAGATTTACGCCTCGAAGCCCGCTGTGGTCGGAGACAACCACCGGACCATCCCGCTCGACGAGAACAAGTACGTCCTCCAGGAAATTCAGTCCTTCCAGACGCGGGAGCGGAAGCCGTTCGAGGACGCCTACCGGATGAGCGGCCTCTTCCGGCCCATGATCCTCGAGGAGCTCCGCAAGGAGGGCATGCCCGAGGAGCTGTCCTGGCTCCCCATGATCGAAAGCTGGTTCAAGATCCGCGCCCTGTCGCGGGCCAGGGCCCTCGGACTATGGCAGTTCATCCACTCGACCGGCGCCCGATTCGGCCTCAAACAGGACCGCTGGGTCGACGAGCGGATGGACCCGGTCAAAGCGACCCGGGCCGCCGTCAAGTACCTCAACGAGCTCCACTCCTACTTCGGCGACTGGACGACGGCCCTGGCCGCCTATAACTGCGGCGAGGTCCGCGTTCAAAACGTCATCCGGACGCAAAGGCTCAACTACCTCGACAACTTCTGGGATCTCTACCTCCAGCTTCCGCTCGAGACGGCCCGCTTCGTGCCGCGCCTGATCGCCTGCCTCCTCATCATCAACGATCCCGCCAAATACGGGTTCAACCTTCCGGCGCCGGAGCCGGCTCTCCGGTTCGAGACGGTCATGATCCGCCAGGCCGTCAAGCTCTCCTCCCTCGCCCAGAGCCTGGGACTCGAGCCGTCCACCCTGGCCTTCTACAATCCCGACCTCCGCTTCGACGGGACGCCCGAGTATGATTACGATATCAAAGTCCCGGTCGGGTACGGCGAGAAGGTCTCGGCCGCCGTCCAATCCCTCCCCCGTTGGATCCCGCCCGAAGCGACCTTTTTCGTCCACTACGTCCGGAGCGGCGAGACGGTGGGCCTGATCGCGCGAAAATACCGGACAACGGTCGCGGCCATCGCCCGCCTCAACAACATGCGGCGGACGGGCATGATCTGGCCCGGCCAGCGCCTCAAGATTCCGGGAAGGGGCGTGCCGACCGCCGCGCCGGCCGAGAGCGCCGCGGAGGTCAAGCCCGGTGAGAAGACGACCTACGTCGTCAGGAGCGGGGACGGCCTCGACCAGCTGGCCCGGGTTTTCGCGACCACGGCCGAACAGATCAAGGCCGACAACAAGCTGCAGGGCGACAGCCTGACCGCCGGGCAGACGCTCCTGATCGCCAACAATCGGAGCAAAGGGCCCCTGCGCCACACCGTCAACGGCGGAGAGACCCTCTTCTCCATCTCGAAGCTCCACGGCATGGACCTCGACGAGTTCTTGACCATCAACAAACTCAGCGCGGATTCCATCATCTACGCCGGCCAGGAGCTCTGGGTCACCCCGAAGAAATAGCGCCCGCCGCTGGAATTGGGGGGCCATTTCCATTATCATCTCCTGTGGCCTGAGGGATTCCGCGATGCCCACGGGACGACAGGAGAGTAGAGCATGAACAGACCGCATAATAAGAAAGGACGCATCGCCATCTTGACCGGGGGGGGCGACGTGCCCGGCCTCAACCCGGCTATTCGGGCCGTTACGATCCGGGCCCTCCATGAGGGCTACGAGGTCGTCGGCATCCGGAGGGGCTGGGCCGGCCTGATCGAAATGACCCGCGACAAAGGCAGCGACGATGGCGAGCATTACCAGCACCTGACCGAGGAGATCGTCAACCGGATCGGCCGGACGGGCGGGACCTTCCTCCACACATCCCGGACCCGGCCCAGCCACATCCCGGACGTCAACCTCCCCGCCCACCTCCGGGACGCCTACAAGTCCAAGGTCAATGACCTGACCGAGGAGGTCCTCAAGAACCTCGATCATCTCGGGATCGACACCGTGATCCCGATCGGCGGCGACGACACGCTGAGCTACGGCGTCCACCTCCACAACAAAGGCGTCAAGGTCATCGGCATCCCCAAGACCATGGACAACGACGTCCCGGGGACCGATTACTGCATCGGATTTTCGACCTGCGTCACCCGGACGATCTCGATGACCCACGCCCTGCGGACGACGGCCGGCTCCCACGAGCGCTTCCTGGTCATCGAGATCTTCGGCCGCTACGCGGGATTCACGGCCCTCCTGCCGACCATGGCCGGCGCGGCCAACCGCTGCCTGATCCCCGAATCGCCCTTCAACGTCGAGAAGCTCTGCGCGCTCATGACCGAGGACCGCAAGGAGAATCCGAGTCTGTACTCGGTCGTCCTGGTCTCGGAGGGCGCCGTCCTGGAGGGCGGCGGAATGGTCTACAAGGACGAGGAGAAGGACCAGTACGGCCACCGCAAGCTGGGAGGGATCGGCGACCGCGTCTCGCACCTGCTCAAGGATTTATCCCCCCGCCACAACAACGGCCGCCGGATCAACGTCATCAGCCAGCGGTTGAGCTATATCGTCCGCTGCGGCGACCCGGACGCCGTGGACTCGATCGTCCCGATGGCGTTCGGGAACCTCGCCCTGGACCTGATCCTGGACGGACGGTCGGGCCGGATGGTCTGCATGAGGAACGGTCAGTACGACGACGTTCCGATCGAGGTCGTGACCAGCACCAAGAAGGTCGTCGACGTCGACAAATACTACGACCGGGAACGGCTCAGGCCCCTTTATAAAAGTTTCAGCCACAAGCCGTTCTTCATCATGACCAGCGAATTCTGAGGTCCCATGATCGTCATCCTGAAAACCGCCCTCGGCCTGCTGACCTCGCTCTTCGCGTTCTATTACCTCAGCGACGTCATCCGGAAAAGAGCCTCGTTCTCCTCGACACCCTGGCCCCTCCTGGCCGGGACGGGATTCATCACCAACCTCCTGGACACGCTGGGCATCGGCAGTTTCGCCCAACAGACGGCGCTCTTCAAATTCTTCAAGATGGTCGACGACAGGATCATCCCCGGCACCATGAACGTCGGCAACACGCTCGCCACGGTCACCCAGGCTTTCATCTTCATGTCCGTCGTCAGCGTGAAGCCCCTGACCCTGGCGGCCATGTCCGTCGCCGCCCCGGTCGGGGCCGTCCTCGGCGCCGGAGTGGTGGCCCAGATGTCGCGCCGCAAAATTCAGCTCGGCATGGGATTCGGACTGCTGGCGATCGCTCTCATCATCCTGGCCGGACTCCTCAACTGGTTCCCGGTGGGAGGGGAGGCGATCGGGTTGACGGGCGGGAAGCTCGTCCTGGCCGTGGCCATGAGCTTCGTCTTCGGCGCCCTCCAGACGATCGGCGTCGGCTTCTACGCGCCCTGCATGGCCACCGTCTACGCCCTGGGCATGCATCCCAAGACGGCCTTCCCGATCATGATGACGGCCACGGCCATGCTGATGGCCGCCGGCAGCGCCCGGTTCGTCAAGGAAAACGCTTACGACCGGAAGGCCGCCGTCGCCTTGACGGTATTCGGAATCTTGGGCGTCCTCCTCGCCGCCTTCGTGGTCAAGTCCCTGCCGCTGACCGTCATGAAATGGATCGTGCTGGGCGTCGTCCTCTACACATCGGTCTGGATGTTCATCTCAGCCGGACGGCGGTCTCCCGAGCCCGGCCGGAACCGGAACACTAGAATCGCCGGCCCGGTTCAGCGCGGATAATTTCGACGCGCAGGGTCAGGCGCCCTTTTTTTCCCGAAGCCTCAAGGTCACGATCGCAAACGCCGGGACGCGAACGAGAGACCCCAGGTCGAGAATGGGAGCGCCCTCGAGCTTGTCCTCGGCGATGCCGGCCGGTTCGAGCGAACAGGCCGCGGGAGCGAACAGGACGCTCGCCAACCGGACT
>Ga0315285_10007728_pt1 | contig 11043 bp, 10 predicted proteins | sample YL17G09_36_MG_FD_203698 | JGI IMG/M metagenome (GOLD analysis project Ga0315285, IMG submission 203698) | Sediment microbial communities from Yellowstone Lake, YNP, Wyoming, USA - YL17G09_36 | ecosystem: Environmental > Aquatic > Freshwater > Lake > Sediment | place: USA: Wyoming | collected... | reverse complement strand
CGGTCGTGGTGATCCAGGCCCCCGGGTTGGCCGGGATGCCATCGCGCGGCCACGTCTCGAGCGCTGCGACGAAGGCGTCGGCCACGGCTTCCTCGGCAGCGTCGAAGTCCCCGCCGAGGAGGCGGATAAGCGTCGCCAGGGCGCGGCCGGACTCGTCGCGGAAGGTCCGCTCGACCCGCGCGCGGACGGCGTCGGCGGACTTCGCGGCGGCCTCCGGGCCCGTCATGCGGTCATCGGCGGGCGCTCGTCACATCTCGACGATCGGGCGGACCTCCATCGAGCCGTCCAGCGCGCCCGGGCAGCGCGCGGCGGCCTCGAGGGCCAGGTCGAAGTCGTCCGTCTCGATGACGTAGTAGCCGCCGAGGACCTCCTTGGTCTCGGCGAACGGGCCGTCGGTGGTGAGGCGCTGGCCGTCCCTGACACGGATCGTGGTGGTCGCGCTGGAGGGCGCCAGCGGGTCGCCGGCCTTGTAGATCCCCTTCTCGCGGAGCCAGTCGGTGTAGGCGAACCACGGCGCCATGTCGGGCATTGCCAGCTCGCCGTCGCCCGGCGCCGGCTCGGGCATGTAGATCAGGAGCATGTACTGCATTGCTTTCCTCCTTGGGATCCATCTCCCCGGGACGGCCGATCCGCCCCTTCAGTCCTTCGACGAACGGCCCGGGCCCGAATCGACAGGGAGTGCCGCGCCCCGCTGTCGTCAGGGTCGTTCGCCTGTCAAGGGGCGGAGCCGCGAACAGATGGCCGCCGATGGACCGGGATTCCGCAGCTGGATCTCACGCTGGTACCTATGCGGCATCTGCGCGCGGCGGGACGATGGCGGCGGGGACGGGGCCAGGGCGGGACCCGGCCGGGGCCGCGCCGGGTTCCAGCAGCGGGGCCGCTGGGAATCGGCCTCGTCGTGCTCGGAGATCCCGCCGAAGTGCCGGTTCGGCGAGAAGTCCGAGCGTGGACTCGTGAATCTCAGCAGCGGGGCTGCTGGAACCGCGGGACAGGGCGGGACAGGGCGGCTGCGTCCCCGCGGCGATACCGCCCCGAGTGACCCGGCATCGCGTCACCCGGTACCGACGACGGTGCCCAAGCGTGGAAATGCAGCGAACCCGCGGGTTGGCCGCGTTTCGGAACGTGGCGTCCACCGATCTGACCGGCTGGGGCGATACGTGAGCACAAGGCCCGCAGGTTGGGCACCGTGACCGCCCTCGACAGGCCCCCGTATGCTCCGTGCCATGCCGCCCCGCCCCGAGATCCTCACCGTCGCCGGTCGAGAGGTGACCCTCACCAACCCGGACAAGGTCTTCTTCCCGGAGGCAGCCGGCGGGCCGATCACGAAGCTGGAGCTGGTCCGGTACTTCGTCGCCGTTGCGGACGGCGCCCTCCGCGGCGCGGGTGGCCGGCCGATGGCCCTCAAGCGCTATCCGAACGGCGCCGGCGGCGACTTCTTCTTCCAGAAGCGGGCGCCGGAGACGCGACCGCCGTGGATCCGGACCGTGGAGCTCGCCTTCCCGTCGGGCCGGACGGCCGACGAGATCGTGGTCGACGATGCGGCCGGCCTGGCCTGGGTCGCCAACCTCGGCTGCCTCGACCTCAACCCGCACCCGGTCCGCGCCGACGACCTCGACCACCCCGACGAGCTGCGGGTCGATCTCGACCCCGTCCCCGGCGTCCCCTGGGAGGACGTCCGGCGGGTCGCCCTGGTCGTCCGCGAGGCGCTCGCCGACGCGGGCCTCGTCGGCTGGCCGAAGACCTCCGGCAGCCGGGGGATCCACGTCAACGTCCGGATCGAGCGCCGCTGGACCTTCCCGGAGGTCCGCCGGGCCGCCCTCGCCCTGGCCCGCGACGTCGAGCGCCGCGTCCCGGCGCTCGCCACGAGCAGGTGGTGGAAGGAGGAGCGGCACGGCGTCTTCATCGACTACAACCAGAACGCCAAGGACCGGACCGTCGCCTCCGCCTACTCGGTTCGGCCCCGGCCCGACGCCCGCGTCTCCACGCCGCTCCGCTGGGACGAGGTGGTTGACGTGGACGCGGCGGCCTTCACCCTGCGCACCGTCCCGGAACGGTTCGCCCGCGGCGGCGACCCCCACGACGGCATCGACGATGCGGCCGGCAGCCTCGAGGGACTCCTCGAGCTCTCGGCCCGCCACGAGACCGAGGGGCTGGGCGACGCGCCGTGGCCGCCGAACTACGCGAAGACGGCCGACGAGCCGCCCCGCGTCGCGCCCTCGAAGCGGCGGATGAGCACGAAGCCGCTCATCGAGATCGGGCGAGCCGCGAAGCAGGCCGACGCGATCGCCGGCCTCGAGCGTTGGAAGGCGCGCCATCCGGACGCGTGGCCGCACCTCCGGCCGGCGGACGTGCTGGTCGACGCGATGCGCGGCCGCTCCACGACCTGGACCCGGATCCGCCTCAACCTGGAGAACGTCCCGCCGGAGCTCCGCCCGTCCCAGGAGCCGCTCGACCCAGAGTACGACCCGTGGCAGGGTGTCGAGTGGCCGGCAACTCCGGTACGACGAGATCGTGATCAGGAGCACCAAGAGAAGACGAGGTGATGCCATGACGGCTGATTCGACCCACGCTCCCGTTCACAGGCGACTAACGGACGCGCTCGACATCGAACTCGGGGTCGCGGCGGCCTTGGCCAGCGCCGCTCGAGCCCTCGATCAGGCCGGCGCAATGGCGGAGGTCGAACGACTGCGAACAGCGGTTCGGGAGCACGTCGCCGCCCTTGCAGCGCTGGGCCTGGACCCGGGCGATCCTTCACCGGACACGCTGGCCGCGACCGAGAGGGGCGGCCGGCCTACTCAGGCGATCTCGTCCGCTCAGCAGGGATTCGCGGCTGCCACGCGGGCCTACGCCGACCTGTACACCACGGCGCGAGTCCTCTGCGAGCCCGAGGTGTGCGACCTTGCCATGCGACATCTCGCCCACCACATCGAGGGGCTGAGGGTCTTGGCGCGGATGCTCCCGGGCGCACTCGCTCGAGAGTTGAACGCTGACGGTCTCTTCTGCCGATGCATCTGCCCGTCGTGCGGCATCGGCGCATGCCTCTGCGTCCGAAACAGCATCGCGGTGGTGGCCGACGCATGGGGCTGGCCCGGCTTGCCGATCGGTGATGGCGTTGAGCTTCGCTCGCCGCCCAGGCCTGGCAGCCAACTGGCCGCAGCGGACATCCACGAGGGCGACCGGATCGTTTCCGTCGACGGTACACAGGTACGCTCGAATGACGAGCTGCAGGCCGCCCTTCGAAAGCATCCGATCGGCGACACGGCGCAGCTATGGATCAAGAGCTCAACGGGTGAGCACGGTGCGGTCGCGATCAGCCACGTAAGCGATTGGCCATAGCAGCAGGCTCGCCACCTTGGTTTGTTCTTATGGTCCCCAACTACGATCCGTGGCAGGGATACGAATGGCCGGGCAGGGCACGGCAGGACGGGCGAGGATGACGTCGTCCGGTACGACTTGGCCCTCTTGACAGCCCCTCAAGGTGCGCTGACGATCGCCTGAGTTGCTCCAAAGGGGACCTGGTCCTGATGGAACCCGTCTTCCTCGCCGCCGTGGTCGCCCTGCTGCGTGATCTCGCCGCGAGCCCGCAGCGAACGACGCTGCGAGCCGGAGGGCGTGCCCGCGAACTCGGTTCCGGCCAGATCCGACGATACGTCCGAGCCGATCTGCATGGCGTTCGGCCCTTGCAGGGCGCCGGGCGTCCTGGGACCTTTCCTCGCAACGGGAGGTTGTGACGCGCCGGCCCCGGCCCCCGCCGTCAGGACCGCGCCGGGCCACCAGCGAGACAGATTCACCGATCGCATCCCATGGAGGAACGTAGGATGGGCGGGCGCGACGCGGGCGGCCGGCTGGTCCTCGCCCTCGTGGTCGTCTTGGTACTCATGGCCTGCGCGCCGGCATCGACGACCACGGTGCCACCGACCGTTGCCCCGCGCGCATCGACGCCGGCACTTCCGCCATCCCCGACGGCGGCGGTGAGCCTCGCGTCACCCAGCGCCGCACCCGCCAGCTCCGTCACGCTTGCCAGCTTGATCGCGCCGAGCGCGAAGATCGAGACCATGACCACGGACCTGACCTTCACCGAAGGTCCGTTGTGGCTGCCGGACGGGCGCCTGATCGTGAGTGACGTGCCCGGCAACGTCGTCATGGTGATCGACGCGGCCGGAGAGATGACGGACTTCCGGCGGCCGAGCAACCACGCCAACGGCCACGCTCTCGACGCCGACGGACTCGTGCTCCAAGCCGAGCACGGAGACGCCACGACCCCCGGCCGGATCACGCGGCTGGATCGAACCGGCCAAGACACGATCCTGGTCGACGGCTTCCAGGGCAAACGCTTCAACAGCCCGAATGATCTGATCGTGAAGAGGGACGGCACGATCTGGTTCACCGATCCGGACTACGGCCTGACGGGAACGTCGGCGATCGGCTCTAACGGGGTGTATCGCCTCGACCCCAGGACCAGGGCTGTGACGCTTCTGACCACGGCGCTCGGGGAGCCCAACGGGATCGCGTTCTCGCCGGACGAGAGGACGCTCTACGTGAGCGACAGCCAAGGGGCTGGGGTCGTCGAAGGGGCTGGGACCGTGACGGCCTTCCCAGTCCATGATGACGGCTCGATCGGTCCCGGCACACGGCTCGGCCGCGGCTGTGACGGGATCGGCGTCGACGAACTGGGCGACGTCTGGGCGTCATCGTGCGGCCCCGAGATCGTCGTCACCGATCCGCAGGGGCGAGAGATCGGCTCGATCGCATTTCCGGGCGACACGACCAACCTCGCCTGGGGCGGCGAGGACGGGAAGACCCTGTTCGTGACCACCACCGGGGGCTGGGTACACCGCCTGTCGCTGACCGTCAGGGAGACACCCTGATCGACCGGGCGGATCCGCCAGCAGCGACGCAGACAACGGGCAGCCGCACTCACCAAGCTCACGTTCCCCACGGTGCGGGGCGGTCAGAAGAGCTTGGCCATAGCGGGACGTGAACGCGACCTGCCACCTTGGTTGGTTCTGTTGACCCCCGACTACGATCCGTGGGCCGGTATGGAGTGGCCGGGGAAGCCGGGCGCGGGCTCAGTCGTCCCGTAGGCGGTCAGGATCCGGGTGATGAGCGGGCGGCCCCGGGGAAATGCTCTCGGCCCGTCACCAGCGCCAGAACGGTAAGGCCGTACCCGGCCACGAGCACGAGGTTCACTCCCATGGACGCGAGGGGCTGGCCGCCCCCCAGCGCGCTGACGAGCGCCAGGCCGGTGAAGACGAGGCCCGATCACCCCGCTCGCGAGGCCGAGCACCCGACCCCAGCCGCGGTGCACGAGCATCCCGGTCGCGGCGAAGATCTCGAGGATCCCCCACACGATGACGGCGACCCCGTAGACGACGACGGCGCCGCCCGCCGCGCCGAACAGGCCCGTCCCGGCACCGTCGACGGTCTCCAGCCCGGCGATCAGCCCGCCAAAGACGCCGAAGAGGGCGCCCGTGACGAGCGAGAGGAAGCCCGCGACCAGGAGGAAGACGGCCGCCAGGACCACGAGGACCGAGGTGGACTGCCGGCGTTCCACGGTCAGGGTGCCGACGTGGGCAGCGGGCTCGTTCCCGGCGACGGCGAGGGCGTCGCCGCCGGCTTCGGGAAGAGCGCGCGGGCCAGGATCCGCACGACGTCGTCGCCGACGAACGTCTCGCGGTTGAAGAGGACCGCCACGGTCACCTTCTCCTTCGGGAAGTAGCGAATCGCGGCCCGGGTGCCCACCAGCGCCCCGCTGTGACCGTACGCGGCCCGGCCGTCGAACTTCACCCGGCTGACGCCGAGCCCGTACGTCGTGCTCAGCCCGTACGAGTGGGTCTTCACGAACGTGAGCATCTCCCGGCGGGTCTCCGCGCCCAGGATCGCGCTGCCGCCGTACAGGGCGCGCGCCCAGCGGGCGAGGTCGCCGGTCGTCGAGGCGATCGCGCCGGCCGAGCCGGCGGCGGTGACCACCGACCGGAACGGCACGACGTCCGTCCCGTCGGTCCGGGCCTGGGGGGTGGGGCCGCGGAAGCCGGCGATGATCCGGTAGGCGAGGGCGGGAGGCGTCGCCGGCTCGTCGATCGCCTGGACGTACGTGGAGTCAAGGCCCAGCGGCTCGATGAGCTCGCGCCGCACCAGCTCCTCCCAGGGCGCGCCGCCGACCTTCGCGGCAACGACGCCGAGCAGCAGGTAGTTGGTGTTCGAGTACGACCAGCCCTTCCCCGGAGGGAAGGCCGCCCCGGGCCGGACGAACTGCGCCAGGACCTCGGCCGAGGTCCACGTCCGCTTCTTGTCCTTGTTCAGGGCGACGTCGAACGCCGGGTTGCGGAAGAAGTCGGGGATCCCGCTCGTGTGGTTCAGGAGCATCCGGATCGTGATCTTCTTCGCGTTCGGCCAGTCCGGCAGCCACCGCGCCAGCCGGTCGTCGAGGCGGAGCCGGCCTTGGTCCACGTAGCGGAGGATGAGCGCGGACGTGAAGGTCTTCGTGACGCTGGCGGCGGCGAAGGGGGTCTCTGCGCGCACCGGCCGGCCGGCGGTCACGTCGGCCAGCCCTCTGACGCCGGTCCAGGTGGATCCGTCGGCGAAGATCACCGTCGCTTCGACGCCCGGCAGGATGAGCGACCCCTGGGCCGATGCGAGCGCCCGGTCCAGGCGCGCGGCCATCGCCATCGGGACGGCCGGAACGGGCGCGGGCGAGGCGGGCGTGGGCGCGGCCGAGGCGGGCGTGGGCGCGGCCGAGGCGGGCGAGTCCGGACCCGCCGCCTGCCCCGGCGCCGGGGTCGCCGTCCCACCCGGGGCAGCGGTCGCGACGGGCACTCCCGAGCCGACCGGCGCGGCGGCGGGGTCCGTGCCGCGCGCGATCCCGCCGATCCCTGCGGCAAAGGCATTCGGGTCGGCGACGGCCCAGCCGGCCATGGCACTGACCGTGAAGAGGCCGGCGAGCCCGGCCAGGAGTGCCAGCCGGCGGAGACGGTGCGGCGGCTCGAGCGCCGGGCGCCGGCCGAAGCTCATCGGGCTACCGCTCATCGGGCCGGGGCCCCGAAGATGTCGGCCAGCTCGTACGGCGGGGTCGTCTCCAGCTGGTCGTAGCGGCAGTCGTCCGGGCGGCGGTCGGGCCGCCAGCGAACGAGCCGGGTGGCGTGCCGGAAGCGGTCCCCCTGCAGGTGGTCGTAGGCCACCTCGGCCACGCGCTCCACCCGGAGCGGCTCCCAGGTGAGTTCCTTGCCCCGGTTCCAGCGGCTCTGCGCGCCCGGCATGCGTCGCCCGTCGGCCTCCTCCGCAAGCTGCGCGGTCGCCCACTCGCGCCACGGGTGGCCGTCGAGCGCGCCGGCGCGGAGCGGCGCGAGCTCCGCCACCAGCTCCCGCCGCCGAGCGGCCGCGAAACCCGAGGCGACCCCGACGTGGTGGAGCGTTCCCGCGTCGTCGTGGAGCCCGAGGATCAGCGAGCCGACCCCCGATCCGACCTCGTCCTTGTGCCAGCGGAAGCCGGCGACCGCCACGTCCGCGGTCCGGGCGTGCTTCACCTTCGCCCAGCCCCGCTTCCCCGGCTCGTAGGTTCCGTCGAGGCGCTTGGCAATGACCCCGTCGAGGCCCGCTCCCTCGAACCGGGTGAACCAGTCGGCCGCGAGCGAGCGATCCTCCGTCGTGGGCGTGAGGTGGACACCCGGGACGTCGGCCCCGACGCGGGCCGTGAGGCGACGGCGACGCTCGGCGAAGGGGCGGTCCCGCAGGTCCTCGTCGTCGACGGCCAGGAGGTCCCAGCCGACGTAGCCGGCCGGCGTCCCCGCCGCCAGCAGCCGGACGCGCGACGCGGCGGGGTGGATCCGGAGGAGGAGCGCGTCGAAGTCGAGCCCGCGGGGGCCCGCGATCACGATCTCGCCGTCGACCACGGCCCGCTCCGGGAGGGCCGCGCGCAGCGGCGCCTCGAGCTCGGGGAAGTACCGGTTGAGCGGGCGGAGGTCGCGGCTCTGCACGAGCAGCTCGTCGCCGGCGCGGAAGACGATGGCCCGGAAGCCGTCCCACTTGGGCTCGTACGCCCAGCCGGGGCCGTCCGGCAGCGACGGCTGGGGCTTCGCCAGCATCGGCGCGAGCGGAGGCGGGAACGGGAGGCGCACGCGCGGATTATGCGCGACGTCGCGCGCTGCTCCCCCGTTCGGGGGTCAGGCCGGCTCGTAGGCCGGGTAGTCCGGCCACCAGATCGCCGCGTCGACCGCCGTCGCCGCGAGCTCGGCCCCTTCCTCGCCCGCGGGGAGCGGCTCTCCGTCGACCATGCCGATCCCGCGCACCACGGCGATCGCGATCGCTCGCGACACGGCCCGCAGCTCGGAGACCGGCGGGTAGAGCGCCCCGCAGGCGAGCCGATCCGGGCTGATCATCCGGGCGAGCGTCCGGGCGGCGGCGAGGAAGTCGGCGTCGCGGACGATCCGGGCACCCGCGACGATCGCGCCGAGCCCGATGCCGGGGAAGATGAACGAGTTGTTGGCCTGGCCGACGACGCAGGTTCGATCGCCGCGGCGGACCGGCGGGAACGGGCTTCCGGTCGCGCACATCGCGCGCCCGTCGGTCCACTCCGCCACCTGCTCCGGGGTTGCCTCCGTCTTGCTCGTCGGGTTCGAGAGCGGGAAGACGAGCGGGGCCGGGCAGCCCTCGGCGAGCGTGCGCAGCAGCTTCTCGGTGAACGCTCCGGGCGTCTGGGTGGTCCCGATGAGCGTCCCCGCGCGGAGGGCCCGCACGACGTCCACGGGCGACCCGTCCCGGGTGAGGCCCAGCGCCGCCAGGTCGTCGTCGTGCAGGGCGACAGCGGCCTTGTCGTCCTCGAGGCCCGGCCTGGAGGCGTAGACGAGTCCCTTCGTGTCGAAGAGGACCGTCGAGCGGCGGATGGTCGTGGCGTCCACGCCCGCCTCGCGGAGGGCGGCCTGGACCAGGCGGGTGATCCCGATGGCGGCGGCGCCCGCCCCGAGGAAGACGAACCGCTCGCCCGCGAGCGGGCGACCCAGGTGGCCGAGGCCGGCGAGGATGCCGGACAGGACGACCGCGGCGGTCCCCTGGATGTCGTCGTTGAACGACGGCAGGGCTTCCCGGTAGCGGTCGAGGATCCGGATGGCGTTGTGCTGCTTGAAGTCCTCCCACTGCAGGATGGCGCGCGGGAAGACCACCATGACGCCCTCGACGAAGGCCTGCAGGAAGGCGTCGTAGTCGGGCCCTCTGAGGCGCGGGTGCCGCCAGCCGAGGTAGAACGGGTCGCCGAGCAGCGCCTGGTTGTCCGTCCCGACGTCGAGCGAGATCGGCAGGGTCCACGCGGGGTAGATCCCCGCCCCGGCCGAGTAGAGCGCGAGCTTCCCGACCGGGATCCCCATGCCGCCGGCGCCTTGGTCGCCCAGGCCCAGGATCCGCTCGTTGTCGGTCGCGACGATGAGGCGGACCTCGTGCTGCGACGCGTTCCGCAGGACCTCGGGGATCCGGGCGACGTCTTCGGGCGTGATCCAGACGCCGCGCGGGCGGCGGAGGATGTGGCTGTACTCCTGGCAAGCACGCCCGACCGTGGGCGTGTAGACGATGGGCAGGAACTCCTCGAGATTCTCGGCCAGGAGGCGGAAGAAGAGCGTCTCATTGCGATCCTGGAGCGCGGCCAGGCCGATGAACTTCTCGAGGTCGTCGTCCTTGCGCCGGACGTGCTCCAACTCCAGGTCGAGCTGCTCCTCCAGGGTCATGACGTGCGTCGGCAGCAGCCCGTGGAGGCCGAACCAGTCACGCTCCTCGGCGGTGAACGCGGCGTCCTTGTTATAGAGCGGCCGTCCCAGGAGGGAGCGGCCGCGGAAGGCCACCCGCAGCGGCGTGCGCGGATCGGGGGGCGCGGCGAGATGAGTCAATGGGTCACCACCACGGTTGCGGACGTATGGGTCACGACATGCTCGGAGACGCTCCCCCGCAGGACGCGGTCGAGGGCGCTGAGGCTGCGCGAGCCGATGACGATGGTGTCGAAGCCGCCCTCCGCGGCGATCCGCTCGATCGTCCGAGCCGGATCGCCCAGTGGCTCGAGGAGATCCACGTGGAGCCCGTGCTCGGCAAGGGTGCGCTGCGCATCGTGGAGCTCGCGGGCGCGCGCCTCGCCGCCGTCCCACGGCTCGGTCGGCCTCCCGTCGGGACCGACGGGCACCACCGAGACCACGCTGAGGGACGCCCGGAATGCAATTGCCAGCTCCGCCGCCGTCTCCAGGGCGCGGCGCGCCGGCTCTCCCCCGTCGTAGGCGAGAAGGATCCGTTCCATCGTCTCACTCCCGCTCGCGAGTCGGCCGGACGCGGGGTCGGCTCAGTCTCACGCGCCACAGGTTGGCCCCCGGCGCGCGCAGCGGATAGGGCGCTTCGATGCGATCTGGCCGTGCCGGTCGGATCGCGAGCAGGGGCCGCGCGACTCGGGCGGCCGTATGGCGATCCCGGTCGGTCAGGGCACCCGCAGCACGCGAAGCGGGTCGCGCGACGCCGCGAACACGGCCGGCAGCGCAGATGCAGCCACTACGGCCAGGATGGCCAGGATGCCCACGGACAGCGGGAAGCTGGGATCCGGTGCGTGACCGAGCTGGGAGCCAAGGTAGGCCCAACCGGCGATCGTCCCGGCGCTCGTCCCGAGCAGCGCGGGCCAGAGCGTGCCCAGCATCACGAGCATGGTGAGCTGCCCGCGAGTCGCGCCGAGGGCGCGCCGACGGCCAAAGTCACGCCGGCCTCCAAGCGTCCCCGCGAAGACCACGAGGCCCGCGAGAACCATGGCGACGGCCAGCAGGATCAACACGAGCGTCCGGTCCCGGCGAGCGACCTCGTCGCGAACCGCCTCGCGCGCGGCAAGCAGGGCGGGGCTGCGCTCGACGGTGCTCGCCGACGCAGCGTCGGTCCCCAACATGGCCGTCGCGTTGTGAGCGACCAGCTCGACCCACCCGACGTCGCTCACGGCGATGATGATTCGATCCAGGCGCAGGGCGTCATCGCGGCTGGGCAGGAGGATGAACGACTCGAGGGCGCTGAGCGGCTCGGCCGCGCGGAACCAGCCGG
>Ga0315285_10007726_pt1 | contig 11047 bp, 6 predicted proteins | sample YL17G09_36_MG_FD_203698 | JGI IMG/M metagenome (GOLD analysis project Ga0315285, IMG submission 203698) | Sediment microbial communities from Yellowstone Lake, YNP, Wyoming, USA - YL17G09_36 | ecosystem: Environmental > Aquatic > Freshwater > Lake > Sediment | place: USA: Wyoming | collected... | reverse complement strand
GGCCAATACCCACAAGCTGCCATTCGTGACCGCAGCCAACTGCTTGAACGGGTTTTTTACCGGCGCCCAGACACAGGTCTCGATGGCGGAGGAATGCCTGCGCCTCAAGGACCGGGGCGCGGTGGCCGTCTGGGCGCCCACCGGCCTGGGCTACCCGGCCGGCCACCGGCTGCTGATGCAAGAACTCTACGACGCGATCTTCCAGGACGACCAGTATGCGCTAGGTGCCGCCACGACGGCGGCCAAGATTGCCGCTTACAACCAGAACAACTCCTGGGGTGAGTTGGTCCAGACGTTCATACTGTTCGGCGACCCGGCCACCTCACTGGGCCTCCCGACCAACTACCCGTACGTCGAGAGCACCACCCCCGTCAACGGAGCCAGGGATGTGCCCGTGAACCAGCAACTCCAGGTCGTCTTCCACAAGCCCATGAGCCCGTCCACGGTGCTGCTCGGCGGCCCGGGCACGGCCGGGCTGGTCTTCACGCCCACCTGGAGTGCAGGTAACACCGTGCTCAATTATGCTCACACCAGTTTCAGTTACAACCAGACGCTGACCTTCACCATCAGCGGGCAGGACAGGCTGGGGAACCCGCTGGGCCCCGGCCCTGTCCCGAGCACCTGGTCGTTTAAGACGCCGGTTGCACCTGGCAATGTGTCCGTCAGCGGTCTGACGATGGGTATCATCCGGGCCAGTTACACCTTCGCCGCTGCCGTCAGCCCAGGCACAGTCACGCAGCCTATCACCTACACCTGGCAGGCCACTGAACAACCCCCGGTGACGCACGCCGGCCGCGGCCTGAACGACACCGGCGTCTTCAATTGGAACACCCCTGGCACGAAGACGATCACTGTCACTGCTACGAACGTCGCTGGCTCAGCCGCCAGAACCCACACCATGACCATCTACGTCCCACCGAGCAGAGTCACCATCGCCGGTCCGACGACGGTTGCGCTCAACGCCTCCTACACCTTCAACGCCACCGTCAGCCCGATCACGACCACCCAACCCATCACGTACGTCTGGCAGGCCACCGACAAAGCACCGCTGACCCACGCCGGCGGCGGCGTGAACGACACGGTCAACTTTAATTGGAACACGCCCGGCACCAAGACCATCACCGTCATCGCTACGAACGCCGGGGGTACAGCTACGGGTACCCACCTCGTGACCGTCAAGGTCCCGCCGGCCGGCGTCGGCCTCGCCGGCCCGGCCACGGGCGTCGTCCAGGTGGACTATACCTTCACCGCCAGCGTCAGCCCGATCACGGCCACAGCGCCGTTCACCTACGTCTGGCAGGCAAGCGAACAACTGCCGGTGATCCACAGGGGCAGCCTCCCGAACGATACAGTGACCTTTAACTGGGAGACGCCCGGCGCCAAGACCATCACCATCACCGCGACCAACAACGTCGGCACGGCGTCCATCACTCATGGAGTAGTGCTCACTTACTCCCCGCCAACCGTCGTGTGGATCGCCGGCCCAACCAAGGCTGCGGTCAACACCGCTTACACCTTCAATGCCACCGTCAGCCCGATCACGGCCACGCGGCCCATCACCTACGTCTGGCAAGCCACTGGGCAATCCCCCGTCACGCATACGGGCGGCGGATTGAACGACGCGGTCACCTTCACGTGGCCCACGACCGGCACACAGACGATCACTGTCACGGCCACGAACGCGGGAGGCACGGCGACCCAAACGCACCAGGTGACGATCGTGTCCACCAGCGTAGACGTCGCCGGCCCGACGACAGGTGTTGTCCAGGTGGACCACGTGTTCAACGCCACTCTCAACCCGAGCACGGCCGCTCAACCCGTCACTTATACCTGGCAGGCCACCGGCCAGCCGCCGGTGACCCACGCGGGCCGCGGTCTGAACGATTCCGCCACCTTCAACTGGAACGCGCCTGGTGCCAAGACCATCAACATCACCGCTACGAACGCCGAGGGTACCTTGACCAACATCTACACCGTGACCATCAGCTATGCCCCCCCCACCCGCGTAGACATCGCTGGCCCGCTGACGGGCACGATCAACACCGCCCAGGCCTTCACCGCCGCCGTCAGCCCGCTTACGGCCACCCTGCCCATCACCTACGTCTGGCAGGCGACCGGGCAGCCCCTCGTGACACACACAGGTGGTGGGTTGAACGACGCGGTCGCCTTCACGTGGGTCACGACTGGCACGCAGGCCATCACTGCCACAGCGACGAATGCCGGAGGCGCAATCCAGAACACCCACTTTATGATCATCGAAGACGTTTCTGAACACGTAGTCTATCTCCCACTCGTGCTCAGGAATCACTGATCGGACTGGAACGATGAAACCACCCAACGCTAACCCGGCTTCGCTGCCCAATTCTGTCCTCGAGGCCGCACTGGACCTGTGGGGACAGGCCAGAGAGCAACACCTGATCCCGATCACCGGGCGCAGCATGCTGCCCGTGCTCCAGGATGGCGACCGCGTGCTCGTGGCACATGGCTGCACTGGCGTGCGGCGGGGTGACGTGGTCGTCTTCCGGCACGCAGGCGGGTTAGTCGCGCATCGAGTGCTGCGCCTCTACGCTGGCGACGCCGGACCCACCTTCGTCACCAAAGGGGACAACGCCCCGCAGTTCGATCCTCCCTTGAACGCTGGCGAGATCGTGGGCCGGGCACTGGCCGTCGAAAGGGACGGCCGGCGTATGTCGCTGGACACCGCTGCCTGGCGAATGGCGGGTTGGTCAATCGCCGCCGGTACGCTGGGCTGGATTATGCTGTACGGTTGGGGCCGGCGTTTCAAGCGCAAACTCCTGGGGCCACAACCCAACCGTGTGACCGCCTTTCTGCGTCGCCAGACGCTGGCCTGCTTCGCGCTGGCCCTCGCGGCTGTGCAGGCAGTTATTTGTCGGTGGAAGGAATGAACTGAGCGTGCCATACGTCGTCGAGACCTTTTCTTTAACCAAGAGATTCTCACAGGCGCAGGACTACCGCGCCCTCTTGCGCTTCCGGCGGCGGGAAGACCTGACAGCCGTGGACTCAGTCACCCTCCAGATCCGCGAGGGGGAACTGTTCGGGCTGTTGGGGCCCAACGGCGCGGGCAAGACGACGCTGGTCAAGATGCTGTGTACGCTGGTCCTGCCCAGCGCGGGGCGCGCACTCGTGTGTGGCAGAGACGTCGTCGCAGATGTGGCGGCGGTCAAACCGCTGCTCGGGCTGGTGGACTGCCAGGAACGCAGTTTCTTCTGGCGCCTGACGGGCCGCCAGAACCTGCAGTTCTTCGCCGCGCTGTATGGCCTGCACGGCGCCGAGGCCGACCGCCAGATTATCGAGTTACTCGACCTGGTAGGACTGAGCGAGCACGCCGATCACCGCTTCATGGGCTACTCCACAGGCATGCGCCAGAAACTGGCCGTGGCGCGGGGCCTGCTAGCCGAGCCGCGCATAATCTTCATGGACGAGCCGACGCGCAGCCTGGACCCGGTGATCGCCCGCGACCTGCGCGCCTTCATCCGCCAGACCCTGGTGGAAAAGTTGGGGCGCACCGTCGTCCTGGTCACTCACCGCCTGGAAGAGGCCGAGGAACTGTGCGACCGGGTGGCGATCATGAACCGCGGGCGAATCGTCGCGTGCGGGCCGGTGGCCGAGATCAAGCGGCACATCCCCGCCCAGCAAAAGTATCACCTGCACGTGCAGCACCTGCCGGCCCAGGCGCTCCATGGCCTCAGAACTATCCCGGGGGTCGTGCAGGCTCAGTGGACCACAGGCAACCCCGAGGGCCTGGACCTGGCACTGGTGCTGGCCGATGAGAAGGAGGCTTTACCCCTGGTGATGCGCTTCGTCGTCTCGCACGGCGGTGACGTCCAACACTGCCAGGCCCAGGGCCTGTCGTTGGAGGAGGCTTTCGTTCATCTGGTAGGGGGAACTCAAGATGGGCTATAAAACACTGGCCTTTGTCCGCCGCGATTTCCAGACACAGGCCAGTTATCGGCTGGATTTCCTGATGCGCGTTGGGGGGATGCTGATCTCAGTGTCCATCTTCTACTTCATTTCGCAGATCCTGGGCACGTCGGTCAACCCCTACCTGCAGCGCTACAACACCGATTACTTTCACTTTGCGCTGCTGGGCATCGCGTTTTATCCTTTCATCGGCCTGAGTTCCAACAGCCTGGCCGAGGCGGTCCACGAATACCAGCACACCGGCACGCTGGAGGTGCTGTTCCTGAGTCCCACCCCCATCCTTGCGTCGTTGGTCATGTCCACGCTGTGGCGCTATTGCTGGGCGTTGGCCGAGTCGCTGTTCTACCTGCTGGCAGCCGGCCTCCTCTTCCAGGCCCACCTGGCCTGGGCCAACCTCTTTTCTGCAGCACTGGTCGTCCTGCTGACTGTGCTGGCCAACGCCGGGTTGGGCTTCATCAACGCCAGTTTCGTGCTGGTGACCAAACGCACCAGCCCGCTGGCCCGGCTGCTGGGCCTGGCCACGAACCTGCTGGCCGGGGTCTACTACCCCGTCGAGGTCCTGCCGGGTTGGCTGCGGACCTTCAGCCGCTTGCTCCCGGCCAGCTATTCCCTGGACGCCCTGCGGCGCACCATGTTGCAGTCCGCCTCGCTCGGCCAGGTGGGCCATGATCTGTTGGCCCTGGTCGCATTTGCTGCCGCGTTGCTGCCCATTGGACTCGTTGCCTTCCGGTACGCCGTGCGTTGGGCCAAAATAGACGGCAGCCTCTCCCAATTCTGACGTGATGATGCAGATCGAGAAACTGGACAGTTACGAGCGCGTGCCCATCGCAGACGCCACCCGCACACTGCTCTGCGACTTCGCCGCCGGTGACATCGAACGGCCGCTGCACACGCTAGACGCCGACTGGGAAGAGATCTTTCAAAGCGTATGCCGCAACGGGCTGCTGGCCCTGGCCCACCGCTACCTGACCCACTGGAGCCCCCAGGACTATCCACCTCCAGAGTTCCGGCAGTGGGTCCAACGGGCACACCGCACCAGCGCCATGCGGATGGCACGCATGTATGGCCAGATAGGGCACGGGCTGGCCCGGCTGGCAGAGTCTGGGGTGGACTATCTGGTCGTAAAAGGGCCAGCACTGGCCTACACCGTATACCCTGACCCTGCCCTGCGCACGTTCAACGACCTGGACCTGGTGGTGCGGGAGAGGGATTGGAGCCCCATGCACCGCGTACTGGTTGAAGTCGGGTTCAGGCCACAGAAAGACTTCCAACATCCTCCACCCAAGCTCGTGCCTCAGGCCGTGCTCTACGAGGTCAAGTATTGGCACAACAAAACGGGATTACTGGTAGAAGCACATTACGACGATCTCCTCAACGCCGGGCTGGCCTCGCGCGATGTGGAGCGATTCTGGCAGCGGGCGACGCAAACAGATATAGAAGGCATGCCGGTTAAGATCCTGTCTTTAGAAGACCAGTTGATCCACCTGTGCGCCCACGCACACTATCACGGCTACTCCCGGCTGAACTGGTTTTCGGACATGGCCTTCATCGTGCGCGACCACGCTGCCGCACTCGACTGGGACCGGCTGCTCGAGACGGTGCGCATCGAAGAAGCGCAGGTAGGGGTGTACTACAGCCTGCGCTTCCTGGACCGATTGCTGGGCGTCGGCGCGCCAGAAGCCGTGCTCGCTGTACTGCGGCCTGACCGCTTTCGCCGCTGGTTCCACGAACGTTACCTGCCCGAGAGGAAGGTGCTGTCACTACAACCTATCAAGTACCCCGCTTTCAGTTTCTACTTCACACCGTTCCTGAAGCGGCTGCTGCCTGACCTGCTCGTGATGGGCAGAAGGCCGGAAAAGTTGCGTTGTCTTCTGCGGCTGCTCACCCCCCCCCGTGCCTGGTTGAGATACTACTATTCTCTCGACGATTCGACAGGCCTCGGGATTCACTACCTGCTGCACCCACTGAAACTCGCCTATCATCTCGCCCAGGAACTGTTCAGTGCGGTAGTCGGTGTAGCAAAGAGCCGCTTCGCCTGTAAAACTGGGTAGGAGCAATCAGAAGATGAACATCCTTTATGTAACTCCCTACGTCCCCTCCCACATCCGCACCCGGCCCTACAACTTGATCCGGGCACTGGCCCGCCTGGGCCACCGGGTCACGCTGCTGACGGCGGCCAGCACCTCGCCCGAGGACCAGGCGCAGGCCGATGAACTGAGGGCCTGGGACATGCACATGGAGGTTTTCCCGGTGTCCCTCGTGCGCTCCCTGGGCAACTGCCTGCGGGCGCTACCCACCCACGAGCCGCTGCAGGCGGTCTACGCCTATCACCCGGCGATGCGGAGGCGGCTGGCTGCCTTGTTGTGCAAGGAGAGCTTCGACGTCGTGCACATCGAACACCTGCGGGCCGCCCGGCTGGTACGAGCGGTCAGAGGGGTGCCGACGGTATATGATTCAGTAGATTGCATTTCCCTGCTGTTCGAGCAGGCCGCACAAGGCGGGGCCCAACTGCGCTCCCGCCTGATGACTGCCGTGGACCTGACCCGCACCCGGCGTTATGAGGCTCAACTCCTGGTGAAGTACAACCAGGCGGTGGTTACCTCCCAGCGGGATAAGGACGCCTTGGAGGGCCTGGCCCGCCGTTACCTGCCCTCAGAGGTGCAGGTCGCGCCCATCACCGTCGTCACCAACGGCGTGGACCTGGAGTACTTCCGACCTCCAGAAACCAGGTTTTTGGAGAAAAACCTGGTTTCTCCTCCTACCGTGATCTTTACCGGCAAGATGAGCTACCACGCCAACATAGCCGCTGCCCTGTACTTCGCGCGGGAGGTGCTGCCCCGCATATGGGGCCAGGATCCCGACGTGCAGTTCCAGATCGTGGGCAAGGACCCCCCAAAGGCGGTGCAGCAACTGGCGACGGACGCACGCATTCAGGTCACGGGTACCGTAGACGACCTGCGGCCTTACCTGGCCCAGGCGACCATAGCGGTGTGCCCGGCCTTGTATGCGGTGGGGATCCAGAACAAGGTGCTGGAGGCGATGGCCATGGGCGCCCCGGTCGTCAGCACGCCCGCCGGCTGTGCCGCTCTGGGGGCAGAAGATGGCCGAGAAGCCCTGATCGCAGGGAACGGAGAAGGACTGGCAGCAGCCACCCTGCGGATTCTCTCAGACTCCACCCTGGCAAGACGCCTGTCGGTGGCCGGGCGGCGCTACGTGGAGCTCTACCACAGTTGGGAGAGCAAGACACGGCGGCTGGTGGAGGTCTACGAGCAGGCATGCACTGGGTCCCGGCCGCCACGGGAGAAGATTTGACCCAGGCTCAACCCATGCAACCTTGACCTACCATCTCTTCAGGGTAAGGGGAAGATAGACCTGGCAGGCGTTGACAATGGTCAATGCCCGCCTCTCTATCCGCTCCAACTCATCCTCGACAACTGCGACGTTTGATACGACGAAAGGCTCGTCCCCTGCCCCCACCTGGACAGCGAACGTGATGGTGACGCTCTGGCCGCTGCCCACTACCCCCGTCCACCGGATGCCCACTGCATCGTCCAGATCCCCGCTGGCCGGCACTGTCCGAGCACTGCCCGGGACATAAGCAGTACCTGCCGGTATCACATCGGTCATCGTGACAGTCGCACCCGCCGCTCCGGCATTGAACACAGCGATGGTGTAGGTGAGGATATCCCCTGGTTTGGCCATGGAACGGTTGACGGTCTTGGAACCGTTCAACCAAGGTCCCGCCCAACTCACCTTGACTGCGACGTCGTCGCGAAGGGGAAACGGTAGCATGAGGACGAGGCCAGCAGGGCTCGCCTCGACGATCTCTGTCTTTGTAACTAGGCCGGTATCGGTGTTCCACCATTCGACGTCATAAGGCCCCGGCTTCATACCTGGGATAGTGATCTGTCCAGATAGCCCGGCAATCGCGACGCCATCTACGACATTCCGCCAGGTATGCTGGCGGTTCTGGATCCACAGATGGGCTTTCCCATGCACCATATCTTTCTGCCCCCAGGCCCGCAGGTTCCGGTGAGAGGCCGTGGCCCTGGCATCCTGGTAGTGGCCGTTGCTCAATGGAATGCCGTCCATAAAGTCGCGGAAGGGCTTGTAGTGATCGTACAGATCGTGGTTGCGGATGTTGTCGGTCCACCAATACAGGTCATACATCCCGCCTGGATTCATTCCGCCCCAGACAAAATTGTGCAACCAGACGCCCGCTGTATCCTGGTCCAAACCATCCACCTCTCCCGGAGATCCGTCAGGGTCATCCAAGCCGGCCTCACCGCGCACCAGCGGCATCTGCGCCCCCGCGGGGCTTTTGCCACCCCACAGCAGGCTGTAGGCCGCGGTGTAGAGCGCCGCGTCCTCGTGCATGGAATCCAGTTCCACCGAGCCATTCGTGGCCAGCACAGTGCCATCGGGAGCGACGATCTCGATGTCATCCACCCAGGCTACACCCGCATTCCCGAAACCGTTGTGAACTGCAACGTAAAGGCCATGCGTAAGATCATCGCTGATGACAATCCGAGCGGAGATCGGAGCCTCACTGCCATCGGCAGTATGAGCACTATCAAACTGCGTCCAGTCATACGTTCCTGCCGGCGCGGAGCAGCGATACCCCTGGCCGGTGTAAAAGGGCGGTACCACGTTGGAACGCACACCGGGCTCTCCATCGTCCAGGATCCACATCAGCCGCGGGCCGGCCATCGTATTCGGATCGCCGTATGGACAGGAGCCACTGAAACCTTGGGCCTTCATCCAAAAACGGATGGTCCATTCACCCCGGCCGTGGATCGCCAGCCGCCCAGGCGGTACCGTAGCATTGTGCACCCGCACCGGGCCAGGCACGCGCAGGCTGTGACCAGTCCCACCCCGCACGTAGGCCGGATCGCCTTCAAACGCCAGCGGCGACGGCGGCCCGTTTCCCCACACGGGATATTCACCCCAGCCAGTGCTGATATAGGCGTGCAGGTCAGCATAGTCGAGCTCCGCGTAGGCCGGGTCGCCCCAGAATTCTCGGACCGGAAAACTGTGCCAGTTGGAAGTGGTCACCATGTGGCGGTGAGGATCGTGCTCGTGGACGTATTCGGCGAAGGCCCGGGCTTGATCGTAGTGATACCCATTGAACGGATCGCCCTCGTTGACCAGTTCCCAGGAGTGTACAGCCGTGGAGTAACCCCAACGGGCGGTGAGGTAGCGCCACCAGGCCTGGTGCAGCCAGCGCACCTTGGTGTCGGGAGCAGCATAGAAGTTATTGTTGCTCGCAGTTGTAGTCATCGTGCCTGAGGGGGTAATACGATTAAAGATCCACTCACCCTTCTCCAGGATGACCAGTTTCAGATAGACGTCATGGGCCGCCGCCTCGTCCAAGATGGCGTCCCATACCCAGGCCGAGGAAGGCTCAAAATAGGTGTGGGCGTTCACCTTTGGTTTATGGATGAGGTTGGGTCCGTACCGTCCACCACTCAATGCCTCTTCCAGCCACACCTCATCCACGTAGACCGTGCCACCCGTGGCATTGCTTAGCGTCAGATAGAGATTGCCGAGGAAATACTGGTTAGAACTGGTCGCAAGTGTACCGGTGACTATCTGCCACGCGCTGCCAGTATCGGCCACGTAGGGAGTAACAGGCGTGCCCGCGCTGGCCGAAGAACAGGCCCCATCCAGCCACGCTCCCAACTTGGCGACGAGGCCGTATGGCTTGCCCGCCTGGGCGGGGCCGGTCACGCCGACTGTCTTGATCCTCACTCTCACGCGATAACTGCGGTCCGGCAGTACCGGAATTTGCTCTGCAAAGCCCTGGAACATGCAAGGATTGCCAGCCCACAGTTTCATCGAAACGTCACCATCAGCGTACGCTTCCTCAGTCGCCAGGCTGGTGGGGGGGATATAGCCATCGTAGCCCAGGTGATGCGACGTCCATGGCCACCAGGCGGAGCCAAATATGGAATGCCCGGACATCCAGACACGAAAGAAATTGGCCCGGTTGGCAGCAAAGCGCGTGAACTTGTCCACTGCGTCCTGGATCGGCCGGAGCCTATCAAAGCCCTCGTTGTGCCCTACACCGATGAAGGGGGTACCGTCGTCAAACTCAAAGTAACGGGGATCGGCGGGGCTGACGCGCACAAAACCGCGACTGTTTGATGGGCCGACAGTGATGGTGCGGTCCCCATCGGCAGGATAGACAGTGGTGCCTGAGGCATCGGTGGCCCGGATGCGATAATGCCAGGTACCGGTGAGCGACGGGGCGAAGCGGATTTTCCATTCTGCCTCACCAGTGGGGTACAGGTGCATATAGCCACCACGTACACTGTAGGTATAGGGGTGGTACAGAAAAGCAGGTTGTGTGTAAACGGTGGCCCAATCGTCGGGGGAAAAGAGGCCATCCACAGTGATGCCCACCCCGGCCGGCAGTCCAGCCGGCGGGTCAGGATCGTAAGGCCAATCCAGATGGGTCGCCTTAGTGCCTGCAATGCCGAACGTAAGCTCGAATTTCTCGTACCGGCCGACCGTGGCCGCACTGGGATGTACATTCACAATCTGGAGGGCGCCCTGTCCCGCAACCGCTGGCACGATCGGCTCGCACATCGCCAGAACCAATGCGAACAGGCCCAGTACCGCACGGCCAAGATACGAGACCAATGTGCAATGCCGCATGATCCCATCTCCGGTCTTCGCAGTGCGCTCAGCGCTGGCCCTTCGAAACAGCAGGCAGGTATGCTTTCGAGCCATTGGCGATCATCGTTGCCCTCAGGGAAAAACTCGAGGCGTCTGAGCCTTCCACGATGGCTGTGTTGACGATAGCGCAGCGCGTGGTGGTGATCACCATCATGGCATAAGATAGAATGAACTGAGTGTGCGTAGCCGGCGCGCCTGACCAGCGGATGCCAGTAGACTCAACCTGGAGCTGGCCAATTTCCGGCTCGCCCCCGGCAGTCTGGCTGACGTACCTCAGGCCCTCAGGGAAGGGGTCGGTGATGGCCAACGATTGACCAGTACCCACGACTGAGATCGTGTACGTAACGGTCTGGCCCACATTGGCACTGGCCGGTGCTACAGTCTTGAACGGTTCAGGGTAGGCCTCTTCAGACTGGAGGAGAGC
>Ga0315285_10007725_pt1 | contig 11047 bp, 10 predicted proteins | sample YL17G09_36_MG_FD_203698 | JGI IMG/M metagenome (GOLD analysis project Ga0315285, IMG submission 203698) | Sediment microbial communities from Yellowstone Lake, YNP, Wyoming, USA - YL17G09_36 | ecosystem: Environmental > Aquatic > Freshwater > Lake > Sediment | place: USA: Wyoming | collected... | reverse complement strand
CTGCTCAAGTTTATAGTCGCAGAAGGAACCATCACCCGTAACCCCATCGATATCGCGTTCGCGATGGTGGACCTCGATGTGCTGATAAAATCTTTGGAGCTATCAGCAGCCGATCCGAATATCGACTTCGTCGTGTTCGCCCTGCCGCCCGGGGTCATACTCCTGAGTGCCAGCAAATACCAGATGAAAGAGAATATCCCGTTTGAGGATGCGATCAAGAAGCACACCAAGCTTGTGCTCGAAACCCTTACTAAATTCGACCGAGAGAATGCCTCAGGGAAACCGCTTGTAGTAGTGCTTCAGGGAGGCTTAATCCGCTTTCTGCCGGGGCAGCGCGAGCAGCTCAGAATAGATTTGATAAACGCAGGAATACCCACCTATTTCTCGCTGGAACAAGCCAGTCGCGCTATAGGAAAGTTTCTAAAATACCACGAGTTTCAAAGGCAAACCAGCAAATAGCACTCGATGCAAATCATGATATTGACATCCATTTCGAGTAATGATATATTTCCGATGTGAAATATTTTCACATCGGAAATGTTGGAAATAATGGGCAATTTTCAAGACAAATCATTACAGCTGGCCAGCTTCCTCAAGTATCTAAACGAGATAAGCGCCAAGCTTATATCCCTACCGGACGAAGAGATCGAATACATAAGAAAACAGCTGGGAAAAGCTTTATCCAAGGAAGTGCCGGCTTTCTCCGGAACTCCCGGGACTTTTATTAATCTCAGCAGCACGCTCTACCATAACAGCAACCTGACCATGGGAGAGTTCAGCCAGGCGCTTGCAGTTCCATTATCGACAGCGACACGCATGTTGGACTGGTGGGTAGACAACGAGTTCGCACAGAGGCTTAACGACCCGGAAGACCGCAGGGTAGTTCGTGTATCACTTACAGACACCGGCAGAAGACTGCATGAGCTGCTAGAGAAATCGCTGTCGGAAGGCGTACAGCAATGCCTTAATTGTCTGACCCCCGAGGAACAAACTGTCCTGCTGACTCTGATTAGCAAGGTGGCACTGGGTCTTAAATCGCAATAAATCAGGTCATTTGTTTTACAGATGGAAGGGATGGACATCTATGAGAAGTATAGCAATAATCGGCACCTCAAAACTCGGCAAAGAGCCCTGGCGTCCCGGGAAAAAAGTGACCGCAGTTGCATTCCTGGGCGGCTGTGAAATAGATTTCAGGAAGGCTGAGCTTGAGGAAGGCGTGACAGAGGTAAACGCAACTTCTGTATTGGGGGATGTCAATATTGTAGTTAATCCGGGTATACCGGTTACCATGTCTGGTATATCCATTGGAGGCACTAGGGGAATTAGCTCTTCTCTAAAGGCAACGGCAAGTTCGCATGATGGGAAGTCGATTCATGTTAAGACGTTTTGCCTTATCGGCGGATGTTACGTAAGCGAAACAAGTGAGTATGAAAATCAATGGGATAATTCTATATCTATAAAGAAAAGATCGTAATGAAAAAGATATTTAAAAGACTTGGCATCTTCATAGAAAACAAAAGACTTTTATTAATCATTCTCGGCTTTATTCTGATCATCCCGGCGGCACTGGGCGCACAGCATCTCAAGATGGAGACCGGATATTCCACATTCATCTCAGAGGATTCTCCCGAATATCAGGACTATGCAAGATTCAACGATCACTTCAGCTCAAACGTGCTGGCTGTTCTTATAACCGGCGACGATCTAACCAAGCTGCTCAATCCGGCGAACCTGGCAGCTATGGACTCTATCGAAGCGGAGATGAGCAAACAGCAGGGTGTCCTTAGCACAATAGGCCCGACATTTTTCATTAAGCAGGCTATTTATCAGCAGACTGGTGTCAGTATTCTACCGAACGATACACAGACAATCCTGTACATCGTAACCGATCCAGCCACTGGAGAAATACGCCCGCAATTCTCAAGCGTATTCCCCGACAAGCAGCACGCGCTCATCGCAATAACCTTGGAGGGAGAGCTTCCTCAGAAAGACGAGGCCGATATCGTCAAGGCGGCACGTGAAACAGTCGATCAGTCTGGATTGCAGGGTGTCGACCCCATAGTCACAGGCGCACCAACCATATGGTCATCTATAAACGATCTCATGATGAGCAGCATGAAGGCTATGATGCTGGTATCGATAGGCCTTATGCTGCTGATCCTGGCCCTTATCTTCATCGTCCGCGGATTCTTTGCCTGGCGCTGGCTCCCATTAGGGGTGGTCTTCATCGGCATCATCTACACATTCGGCATAATGGGGGTGCTTAGCATCCCGATAACTATGGTCACCATGTCGGTCTTCCCCATCCTGATAGGGCTGGGAGTGGACTACGCAATACAATTCCACAATCGCTATGACGAGGAATCACGACGCGGCGAGACCGTGAAAGAGGCCATTATAGATTCGGTCACACACATAGGCCCGGCGATAGGGGTGGCCATTATTACCGCCTGTCTGGGATTCGCCGCACTGTACTTCTCACCCGTCCCGATGATCAGGGACTTCGGCTCAATGCTAATCATCGGCGTCGTTGCATGCTATATCCTGGCGATTTTCTTCCTGCTGGCCATACTTTACAACCACGACCACTATAAGGAATCAAACAAAAACAAGAAGAAGAATCTAAGAAAGAGCGTACTAATAGGCTCTTTAATCGCCATAGTCGCCGCCTATATCGGCATTGCATCCACCCTGTGCTTAGCCGACCCCTCGCTAGGCGACTACAAAGATATTCTAACGATCACCGCAATAGCTTTCACGACAGTGGCACTGTTTTCAATTGCGACGGCTGTCTTCCGTCGAATGCGCGCCAAACCTTCTTCTCAAAAGAGCAAGGTCGCATCCGCAAAGGAATACAAGGGCTTCGTCGAGAAAGGGCTACACAGGCTGGCGCCGCGGATTATTAAGAGCCCGGTTGTGATTCTACCCATCGCCTTAGCTCTGACCATAGCAGGCGTCATCGCTGACGGGCACATAGCGACCGAGACCGACGAGATGAAATTCATTTCACAGGATATTCCTGTTATTAAGGACATGTTGACCCTACAGAAGATATCCGGCGGATTCATCTCCGCTAACATCCTCGTGGAGGCTGACGACATTGCTCAGCCCGCTACACTGGAATGGATTCTGCAGTTAGAGTCACAAATTATGAGCAACCAAGCGGAGGCTGTCAGGAGCACGAGCAGTATAGCCGACACTATAACCATGATGGCTGCCGGAGGGAGCATACCACAGGATCCATTGCAAATTAAAGGTATCATCACATCATTGCCGCCGCAGATCGCCGGCAACCTGATAACATCCGATTCTAGAGCTGCAAATATCATTGTCAGCCTTAATGGAACTAGTACGGGGGATCAATCAAGACAGCTTGTAGCAGTATTGAAGGGTTACATCGGCGAACCGCCTTCAGGGGTCAGCGCTGCGGTTACTGGCTTTCCGGTCATCGGGAACAAGATGTTTGATTCACTCACCGGCGGCCGCATGGAAATGACGTTCATCGGCATAGGCATGGTATTCGGCGGCCTTCTCATCCTGTTCAGATTCAGAATAATACGCGCCCTGATGGCCACATTGCCTATAGCGCTTATCTTAGGATGGTCCAGTGGCATAATGTACCTATTAGGTATCAAGTACACTCCAACGACCTCCACACTCAGCGCCCTCATCATCGGCATAGGGATAGAATTCACCATCCTGCTCATGATGCGTTACTATGAAGAGCGCGGCAACGGCGAGGAACCATTTATAGCTATGGTAACGGCCATGACCAAGATCGGCCGCGCCATCGTGGCCTCCGGCCTCACCGTCATCGGCGGCTTTGGAGCATTGCTGATCGCCAGGGATTTTCCAATCTTGGTTGACTTCGGCGTTGTGACCATGATCAACGTCGCCTTCGCCCTGATAAGCACGCTGTTCGTGCTGCCATCACTTGTCGTGTGGATTGACTCCTGGCAAAACAGGAAGGAACTTAAAGCTCGTCGCGCGGGCAAGCGCCGTGCAAAGGTAAAAGACAAACGAACGTTGGAATTACCTGCAGTCGAGTAGAGGACAATATTTAGTAAGAATACGGCTCTAAGTTATTTTAGCTTATCCAAAAGTTCCTGAGGCAGCTTCTTCAATTTGGCCAGAGCCTTAGAACTGGTGAGGTCTGTATATAACGGTGTGATCGATATTTTATCCTCGGTAAATGCCTTAACGTCGGTGCCTTCCTCCGGCTGCCATTGCGGCTCCCCTCTCACGATCCAGTAGTACTCTCTCTTCCCGTCGTGCCCTTCGACAACCTTGTCGCCGAAGCTCCTGCGCCCGAGCTTTGTAATCTCTATCCCCTGAATTTTCTCAAACGGCAGATTAGGCAGGTTCACATTCAACAGCACTTCCCTGGGAATATCCCCCATCTGTTTAGCCAGAATCCCCGCCAGCTTAGCGGCCACCTCGAAATGTACATCTTTCAAAGCACCTACCGACACAGCCACCGAAGGAATGCCTTTAAAGTACCCCTGAAAAGCAGCGCCCACTGTACCGGAAAGGAGCACATCATCGCCGAGATTGGCTCCCTCATTTATTCCTGAGAATACCAGGTCGACCTTCTCAGAGAGAAGACGGCCTAACGCCAGGATCACGCAATCAGCGGGAGTGCCTTCTACCGAATAGCTTGGCACTCCCTCAAGCGGTGACCTGACCTTTCTCACGCGGAGCGGGTGGTGCAGCGTCATCGAGCTGCCCACAGCGCTCTGCTCGCGGTCAGGGGCTACGATTACAACATCACCCACCTTGCTCAGTTCCCGTGCAAGTACCCATAGCCCCCTGGCGTAAAACCCATCATCATTTGTGACCAGTATTTTCAAATCTTTAGAACCTTCTTAGCTAATGCACCGATCTCGGCCGGGCTTGGTGCGATATGTGCTCCAGCATCTTTAAGTGCAGCGACCTTCTCCGCCGCAGTCCCCGAGCTGCCAGTGATTATCGCTCCAGCATGACCCATCCTCTTGCCTGGAGGTGCGCTGCTGCCAGAAATAAAGGATACTACGGGTTTGGACATTTTGGCTTTAATGAATTTCGCAGCCTCCTGCTCCGCAACGCCGCCTATCTCTCCGATAAGGATCACCAGCTCTGTCTCTTTATCCTTTTCGAACAACTCCAGCATGTCCACGAACGTCGTCCCGATCAGAGGATCGCCACCGATGCCGACGCAGGTGGACTGTCCGATGCCCTGATCCGTCAGCTGGGCCACCGCTTCATAGGTAAGCGTGCCGCTGCGCGATACGACTCCCACATTGCCCGGCTTACTTATATCCCCAGGCATGAGACCAATCTTGCACTTGTATCGCGGCGCTATCAGACCAGGGCAGTTAGGCCCGATCAGTCTCGTCTTCTTATTTCTAAGATATCCAAGAACCGTGACCATGTCCAGCGTCGGGATGCCGTCCGTTACGCACACCACAAGCGCTATCCCGGCATCCGCCGCCTCGATTATCGCTTCCGCAGCGAAGGCTGGCGGTACGAATATCATGCTGGCATTGGCGCCTGTCTCTTTCACCGCTTGATCCACATAATTGAACACCGGCACTCCCTCGAGGGCAGTGCCCCCTTTGCCCGGCGTGACCCCGGCCACCACCTTGGTGCCGAAAGCCATGCACCTTTTAGTATGAAAACTGCCCTCGTTGCCAGTTATACCCTGAACAAGCAGCTTGGTATTTTCATCTACTAGTACACTCATTCTAACCCCCTATTATTTTCAAAGAAGACTCGCTATCGCGTAGACTCCGCAAACAAGCGATACCGCAACACATAGCGCAGCGCTGAATTCTTTCCAAGATTCATGTTTCCGCATTGCCGAGAAGAATATAGCCCCGCCGACGACGAGAAAGCCCATGCTGACCCCGAAACGGGCATCGAACTGGTGGAAATTGCACAGGCCTATTATTCCGATCGCTAAAGAAATAAGCCCTACGGCGAGCGGCCCGCTGACTTCAACACCGTCAAAACCCGCCCAGAGTATGATCATAAAGGCGACGCTTGCCACCAGCAATATTATCTCGACAGTCGTCATGCCTGCACCTTCCTCACAAATTAACCGGCCTTGCCCTTAGCCGCCGCCACCACTTTGGACGCAGCCTCATCCAAATCGTTAGCCATAATCACCGGCAACCCGGAATCGGCGAGCAACTTCTTACCCTCATCTTTATTGGTGCCGCGCATCCGCACAACTATAGGCACCTTGATCTTCTGCTGTTTCGATACCTCGATCATGCCGCGCGCGATGATATCGCAGCGCAGTATGCCGCCGAAGACGTTCACCAGTAACGCCTTCACATTGGAATCAGAAAGCATAATGGTCAAAGCCTTGATCACCTGCTCATCGCTGGCCCCACCGCCGACATCGAGGAAGTTGGCAGCCGTGCCCCCCTTGAGCTTGATAATATCCATCGTAGCCATGGCCAGGCCGGCGCCGTTCACCATGCATCCGACGTTTCCATCCAGCTTGATATATGTCACGCCCGCTTTGGCCGCCTCCAGATCCAGCGGATTTTCCTGCGACGGGTCGCGCAGATCAGGGTAATCCTTATGGCGGAACAGCGAGTTGTCATCAAGGTTCAGCTTGCCGTCCAGCGCCAGTATCCTGTTGTCATTTGTGATCACGAGAGGATTGATCTCGGCAAGCGAGGCGTCCTTCTCGCGGAACAGGCGGAACAAGCTCTCTATTAATTGACCGGCCGGCTTTATCAACTCCGCCGGCATATTCAGCCCGTATGCGATCTTGCGCCCGATATACGCCTGGTAACCGGATGCCGGATCTACGTGCACCTTGAGTATCTTCTCCGGCGTCTTGGCAGCTACTTCTTCGATATCCATGCCGCCGGCCTCGCTGGCCATGATCACCGGCATCCTCTTTGCTGAATCAATTACTATGCTTAGATATAACTCTTTGGCGATCCCCATCGCCTCCTCAACCAGCACCTTGTGCACCGGCACGCCTTCCGCCGATGTCTGGTGCGTGACCAAGCGCATCCCGATTATCTGGCCTGCTATCTTTTCAGCCTCAGCGGGATTCTGCGCGATCTTAACCCCTCCGGCTTTACCGCGACCGCCCGCGTAAACCTGAGCCTTTATCACCACCGGACCGCCCAGCTCCGTAGCTATCTTCTTCGCCTCCGCGGGCGTTGACGCCACACTCCCCTTAGGCACAGGAACGCCATACTTGGCGAAGATCTGTTTAGCCTGGTATTCGTGGATCTTCAAGTGTGAACTCCTTTCTGTCTGTTTTCTCTATGTGTATGGTTGCCTTCTAGTGGTGAGAGAATTGTCCTTCCAGTTCCACCACTTCAGCAGCTCCGGGTCATATCTGTCATGCGATGCAAAATAGACTGCGCAGCGGAGTACGTACAGCACGCACCTGTCGATGTGCATGCCCCGAATCGAACACAGTTTAAGATATAATTCTTCGGGGTCTTTGCTGCGCAGATCGCCTATGGAATGAATGTCTAAACTATACAAATCGGCTGCAATGCTTACGCCGACGCCTGGGATTCGCCGAAGTTCTTTTAGAACTGGTGTCTCCATAATCTTCAATCGAGCCTAGTGCAAGATATAAAAGCGGAGGGGATGGGATTCGAACCCATGGTCCTGCAGAGCAGAACGGCGGTTTTCAAGACCGCTACCATCAACCACTCGGACACCCCTCCCACCCCAATAGTATACACCCACTATTTTATCACCTCAAACCCCGTGTAAGGGCGAAGCGCCTCCGGCACGATTATGCTGCCGTCCGCCTTCACGGGGATAATCGGGATTGTTCTCATCCTCAGCCCATCGCGCCGGATTATCGTGGATATATTGGCGGATGCGGTTCAGATCGTCCTCGTCGCGGATAACGTGTTCATAATAATTGCGTTGCCATAAATGCCCAGAGAATGCAGGCCAACCGATTTGTTTCACCCCGTCGGCGTACCGTTTCGTGGTCATGGTTTTAAACCGGTGGACCACATCCGCCAACGATAATATCGCATTCCCTGTAGGGGCAGGCCCCTGTGCCTGCCCATCGTCCGAATCAGGGCGGCCACAGGGGGCCGCCCCTACGATAACGATGATGGCGTGGATGTGATTGGGCATTATGATGAATGCGTCCGTGTCGATTCCCGCATAATGCGACGGGATATCATCCCACACCGCCTGCACTATCCGTCCGGCATCGTTCAACCGCATCGCACCGTCATCCACACATCCGAAGATACATTCGCGATTTCGAGAGCAGACCGTCACGAAATACGCCCCGGCCTGCGAATAATCATATCCTTTTAAACGGCGGGGGCGGCGATGGTGAATATCGGGATTATATCGATTTGCCATCCTCCGGCTCCTTCAGTAAAACACGGGGCTGGTTTAAAACCCACCCTACGTTTGAATCGAAGCTGAAATTTGGCGTTCTACCTTATCACCTCAAACCCGGTGTAAGGGCGAAGCGCCTCCGGCACGATTATGCTGCCATCCGCCTGCTGGTAGTTCTCTATGATCGATATCATCACACGCGGCAGCGCCAACCCCGAGCCGTTGAGCGTATGCACAAATTGCGGTTTGGCCCCCTGCTCCGGACGGAAGCGTATATTGGTGCGCCGCGCCTGGAAATCGATGCAGTTCGAGCACGAACTGACCTCAAGCCATTCCTTGCAACCGGGCGCCCACATCTCGATATCGTAGGACTTGGCCGAAGCGAATCCGATATCGCCTGTGCAAAGCGACAGTACTCGATACGTAAGCCCTAAACGCTTGCACACATCCTCGGCATTACCGACGAGTTTCTCTAATTCATCATACGACGTTTCCGGCGACGTGAATTTGTACATCTCAACCTTATCGAACTGATGGCCGCGCTTGATGCCCCTGGTGTCCTTCCCCGCCGACATCTTCTCGCGGCGGAAGCAGGCCGTATGAGCTACGTAATATATAGGCAAACTTTCCTGTGGCAGTATCTCATCGCGGAAGAGGTTCGTCAGCGGCACCTCGGCGGTGGGCACGAACCAGTAATCCTCCTCCGCATCGTGATACAGGTTGTCGGCAAATTTGGGCAGGTTGCCTGAGCCGTACATGCATTCCTGCTTCACCATAAACGGAGGCAAAATCTCCGTGTAGCCGTGTTCCTTTACGTGCAGGTCGAGCATGAAGTTGATGACCGCCCGCTGCAGCTGCGCCCCCTGGCCCTTGAGCACATAAAAACGGGTACCAGATAACTTGACACCCCTCTCAAAATCTATGATATCCAGCGCCTCGCCCAGGTCCCAGTGAGGCTTCGGATCGAAATCGAATCTCTTCTGCTGGCCCCACTGCCGGATAATTTTATTATCCTCAGCGCCGGCACCTATGGGAACGCTCTGATGCTGGAGATTCGGTATGCGCAGCAGTTGATCGTACAGCTCTTTTTCTATCGATGCCACCTGCTCATCGAGATTCTTGATGCGATCGCCGATCTTTCGCATCTCCTGGAGAAGCGCGGGCGGTTTCTCCTTCGTCCTGCCGATCTCCTTGCTGACCTCGTTGCGCCTGGCCTTCATTCCTTCGACTTCTATAATCAGGCCGCGGCGGCGTTCGTCTAACGCAAGGATATCATCAATGGAATCATCTGAATGACGGTTCTGCAGGGCCTCCCGAACCACATCGGGATTTTCGCGGATGAATTTTATGTCGAGCATATTGCTTCTGCTTTTAAGCTGTTACTTTGACTTGAGCTGCGGGAAAAGTATAACTTCTCTGATAGATTGTTGTCCAGTGAGCAGCATCACCAGGCGGTCGATGCCGATGCCGAGCCCGCCGGTGGGCGGCATGCCGTGCTCCATGGCAACGATGAAATCCTCCTGATACCTCTCCGCTTCCTGATCGCCGAACTTGACCCGCCACTCCTCCTGCAGGTTGAAACGGGCGGCCTGCTCCTGCGGGTCGTTCAGCTCGGTGAAGGCGTTGGCGATCTCTATGCCGGAGACAAACGCCTCGAAACGCTCGACCAGCCTGTTATCCCCCTCCTTGCACTTGGCCAGAGGAGAGGTTTCCGCCGGGTAATCATACAGGAATGTGGGCTGGATAAGCTTCGGCTCGACGTATGTAGAGACCAGCTTATCGATAAGATACGCCGGACTTAAGGTCTCATCTGTTGCAATGCCCTTGTTCTTCATCGCTTCGCGCAATTTGGAGGAATCATCGTAGTCCAGAAAATCGATGCCGCACTCATTTTTGACGGCATCCCTGAGGGATATCCGCTTCCACGGCGGTTTGAAATCGATGGTATGTTCCCCGAACTTGACCTCGGTGGTGCCGATGACATCGGTCGCGACCTTCGCGACCATCTCCTCCAGCATCTTCATCACATCGTTATAATCGGCATAGGCCTCGTAGCTCTCCATCATGGTGAACTCAGGATTGTGCTTGGTCGAGATGCCTTCGTTCCTGAAGACGCGCCCGATCTCATAAACCTTCTCAAATCCGCCTATAATCAGCCTCTTAAGGTAGAGTTCGAGGGCGATGCGCAAATATAGATCTTCATCCAGAGCGTTATGATGCGTAACGAACGGACGGGCCCTGGCACCGCCCGGCACGGAGTGCAGCACCGGCGTCTCCACCTCGATGAAACCGCGTCCCTCCATGAAGCGCCGCACGGACGAGGTAACCCGACTCCGCACCGCGAATATGTTCCTGACCTCCTCGCTGGATACCAGGTCAAGGTAGCGCTGGCGGTAGCGCTTTTCCACATCGTGAAGTCCGTGCCATTTCTCAGGCAGGGGTTGCAGCGACTTGGCTAGCATGGTGAGATCGTGCACTTCCAGCGTTATCTCACCGGTGCGCGTTTTGAATACCTTGCCGCTCACGCCAATGAAGTCGCCGATGTCAAACAGCTTGATAAATTCGACTTTATCTTCAGAGAGATGCCCCTTGCCGAGATAAAGCTGAATCTTGCCGGAGGCATCACGTATATCCATAAAAGTAGCCTTGCCCATGCTGCGAACAGCAATAATGCGGCCGGCAAGGCTGACTTCTGCTTCTTGACCCTGTTCGAAAA
>Ga0315285_10007722_pt1 | contig 11049 bp, 7 predicted proteins | sample YL17G09_36_MG_FD_203698 | JGI IMG/M metagenome (GOLD analysis project Ga0315285, IMG submission 203698) | Sediment microbial communities from Yellowstone Lake, YNP, Wyoming, USA - YL17G09_36 | ecosystem: Environmental > Aquatic > Freshwater > Lake > Sediment | place: USA: Wyoming | collected... | reverse complement strand
TACATGCTCGCCCTGAAAAAAATGTGGGAAACGGCCGGCATCGAAATCCCCTTTTACACGGCCGACGGCGCCACGCCCTACATGCTGGAGGCGGGCTCGATTCCCGGCTGCGCCATCGGCCTCGATCTGGGCGCGAATGAACGGCATTTCGCCGAAGCGGCCAGGCTGGGCCGGAACGTTCCCGTCTTCTGCAGCGAGCTCTATCCCGGCTGGCTGACCCACTGGGGCGAGCCCTGGGCCAGAACCAAGACCGAGGAAGTCTTGGAAGACCTCCGTTGGCTGCTCGTAAACAAAAAATCCTTCAATCTCTACGTGTATCACGGCGGCACCAACTTCGGTTTTTGGGCCGGGGCGAATATGGGCGAGACCTTCCAGCCCGACGTAACGAGCTATGACTACGACGCGCCGCTCAACGAGCGGGGCGAACCCACCCCGAAATATTTCGCCATTCGCGACCTGCTGGCGCGACATCAGCCGGACGGCGCCCCCCTTCCGGACCTGCCGCCGCCTCTGCCGGCGATCGAGATCCCGGACATTACTTTCAGCCGGAGCGCTGACGTCTTCGACAATCTTCCGGCGGTGGTACGAACCCCCCAGCCGAAACCGATGGAAGCGTTCGGCCAGAATCATGGATTCATCCTCTACCGGACGAAACTCGTCGGCCACCACAGCGGTCGATTGACCCTTTGGGAACTTCACGATTACGCCAACATCTACATCGACGGAAAATACCTGGGGACGCTCAACCGGGCCAAAAAAGAGAACGCCATCGAGATCCCGAAGACCGATCCGCCCGCGCAAACCCTCGACATCCTGGTCGAGGGGATGGGTCGGATCAATTTCAGCCAGCACCTGATCGACCGCAAGGGAATCACCGACCGGGTAACGCTCGACGGGATGACGCTCATGAATTGGGAGGTCGTCTGCCTGCCGTTCGATGAAAAGTATCTGGCCGGGCTGAAATTCGGGATGACGACGACCCTTCGGCCGGGACAATTCTTCCAGGGAACGTTCAATCTCAAGGCGCTCGGCGACACCTATCTCGATCTCGGCGGCTGGAAGAAAGGCGTCGTCTGGATCAACGGAAACAATCTCGGCCGGTACTGGGAGATCGGGCCGCAAAAACGTCTTTACTGCCCGGCCTTCTTTCTGAGGGAAGGGCGGAACGAAATCGTCGTCTTCGACCTTCACCGGACGGCCCCGGCCCCCGTCCGCGGGGCTCAAACGCTCGAATAACGGGAAAGGGGAAACGAAACACCCCCCCGAAGGTTTGACCGGGCTTAAGAACGGAAAAAATCAGTCACGGCCTGGATGACTTCGCCCTGGTCCGCTTCCGTCAGTTCGTAGTACAAGGGGAGGCGCAGCAGCCTCGCGCTCACCGATTCCGTGACCGGAAACTGCCCTTCTTTATAACCCAGCGACCGGCCCACCGGCGAGAGGTGGAGCGGGAGGTAGTGGAAGACCGCCAGGATGCCCTTCGCCCTCAGGAAATGCATGAGTCGATTCCGCTGCTCCGGTTCGTTGAGAAGGAGGTAGAATATATGGAAATTGCTCCGGTATCCGGACGGGATGACGGGCAGGCGAAGTCGTCCCTGGCGCTCCAGCGGCCCGAGACCTTCCCGGTAGGTCTCGAACAGCCGCCGCCGGCGGGCCGCGATATCCCCGGCGTTCTCGAGCTGGGCGAAGAGGAAAGCCGCGAGGAGGTCCGAGGGCAGGTAGGAAGATCCGAGGTCCACCCAGGTGTACTTGTCCGTTTCGCCCCGGAAGAACTTGCTTCGGTCTGTCCCCTTCTCCCGGATGATTTCAGCCCTCTCGATCAAGGTTCGGTCGTTGATGATCAGGGCTCCGCCCTCTCCGCATTGGAGGTTCTTGGTTTCGTGGAAGCTCAACACGGCGAGGTCGCCGAACGTCCCCAGGGATCTGTCCCGATAAAAAACTCCCAAGGCCTGGGCGGCGTCCTCGACGACCCGAATCCCCCGCCTTCGGGCGCAGTCCATGACGGCGTCCATTTGACAGCCGACTCCTCCGTAATGGACGGGGATGATAACCCGGGTCCGCTCGCTCACGAGACCGGGGAGCGCGTCCTCGTCCAAGGACAACGTGTCCGGCTTGATGTCGGCGAAGACGAGTCGGGCGCCCCTCAGGTAAAAGGCGTTGGCGGTCGAAACAAACGTAAAGGAGGGCAGGATAACTTCGTCCTCCGCCCCAACCCGGAAGAGCAAAGCCGCCATTTCGAGGGCCGCGGTTCCGGACGTCGTCAGAAGGACCCGGGGGACGCCGAGATCCTTTTCTAATAGCTCCTGGCATCTCTTGGAGAACGGGCCGTCGCCCGAGATGTGGCCGGACTCAGCCGCCCTAGCCAGGTATTCGTATTCCTTTCCCGTCACGTAGGGTTTGTTAAAAGGAATCCTGATCTGCGCCATCGGCTTCTCCTCGTCATCCGGCTTCTCCGGATCCGGAACAAACTGCTATCAGACTGGTTCCATGGCCGACGCGGCAGCCGGCGATCCGAGCGACCTCGCGGCTGAGATGCCGCTCCCAAGCCCGGCCGAGCGGCCCGGCCCTCCGTTTGTGGTCGCCCCGGATTTGCGCGGTCCGGCTCTCCGCTCCCGGCCGGCGTCGTCTCAAGCCCAACCGGTGGGGAAGGGTCCTGGACAGGAAAACAAAAGGGCTGAGGAACGAAAACAAAAAGGAGTGATACCGGACACGAAACCCGGCCTTCTCGAGCAAGGCGAACAGGTCGGCCGGCCCGAAGCGAACCAGGTGGCCGGCCCATTCATCCTCGCCGCTCCAAAGCCGCCGGTGGGCGGGAACGGTGACATAGAGCCGCCCCTCCTGCCCGCTCCGGATCGCGGCCCGAATCGACCGGAGGAAATCAAGGGGACGCTCGACATGTTCGAGGACGTCGAACAGCCCGGCCGCCGCGATCGATCCTTCCCGGAATTGAAGATCCTCCAGGGAAGCTCGAAGGACCTTTTCGACGCCCCGCCGCCGGGCGTTGCGGCAGCCTTCTTCCCCGGCCTCGACCAGGACGGCGTCCCAGCCGTCCCGCACCAGGGCCGCCGTCACAATCCCGTTCCCTCCTCCGATATCCCAGACGGCTCCTCCCGGAGGGAACCTTCGGACGATCGTCCGGATGACATTGTTCCGGTGGTTGAACCACCAGGATCCTTCCTCAACCTCGAACATGAGGGAACTGCCCTCGGCCGGGTAGGAAACGGGTGCCGCGGGCCCGCCGATCCGCCAGACGCCCTCCTCGTCGAGGACGAGCTTGTTTCGGAGAGCCGCCTGGAACGGTTGGCCGGTCAATCAAGATCCTCAAGCCAGATGTGGTAGAAAGGATTTTCCCCGATCGTCCTGAATCCGTTGTTTTGATAGAAACGGACGGCGCCGATATTGTGGCCCTGGGTGACGACGAGGAACCGATTTCGTCCGGCTGCCTTGATCCGGCCCTCGGCAGCCCTCAGCAATCGCCCCCCCAGGCCGCGGCCCTGCGCCCAATCCGCGACGGCTAAAAGGTCGACATGGGAAGTATTGTCCTTGCCGCGCAGGGTCAGGAAACCCGCCGCCCGTCCGTCGACGACAGCCGTCAGGAAATCCGAACAGAAATCTTCGCGGAAAGACCGTCTCAGCCATTCCCGGTAGAGCCGGAGTGCGCCGCTCTCCCCGAACCGCGGATCGTACCGGAACCGGCTTTTCAGGGAGAGGGCGTCGGAAATGGCCTCGAGGTCGGGATAATACCGTTCTTCTCGGAAGAAGGTTAGGTCCGGATCTGGTTCGGGACCGGCCTCGGCCAGCGGCGCTTTTTCGAGCGTGCTTTTGATATCGACCAGATAGAAGCCCCGCCTGGCACAGAAGCGGAGGAGGTCCGGATTTTCGAACGAGGCCTCGAGATAGAGACAGGCTAAGCCTCGGTCCCGAGCCCGCTCCAGGATGACTGCCAAGGAGAGAGGGTCGAGGTTTTCAGCGACGGCCAGCCGTCCAATCTCGACTCCGAAAAACTCCGTATCCCAGGCCAAAGGTTCCAGGCGAGGCGCGCTTTTCATATCTCCGTCGTTGTGTCGATGATATAAGGGGGCTTGCGTTTGGTCTGTTCGAAGGTCTTTCCGACGTAGCTCCCAACCACGCCCAGAAGAAAAATAACAAGACCGGACAGGAACCAGATCGAGACCATGACGCTCGACCAGCCCGGGACGACCTGCCGGACAAGAACGCCCCGGATGAAGAGGATGAGGGCGGCGATGAATGAGATGCTCGATATGGCCAGGCCGAGCTTGACGACGAGCCGGAGCGGACGCTCGGAGAACGAAATCATCACGTTGAAGGCCAGGCGAAGAAGATTGCCCAGATCGTAGGAGGAAGAGCCGCGCGCCCGCTCGCCGTGTTCGATGTCCACGGTGTCCGCGCGGAAGCCCACCCACTGGATCATAACCGGGAAATAGCGAACGTTCTCCCGGGTCATACGGACGGCTTCGATCGTCTTCCGCGAATACACGCCGAAGTTGGCGATCGCCGGGTCCTGCCCGGTTTCGGTCAGGTAGCCGAGGACCGCATAGAACAACCGTGAAGCCGCCTTCCGGAATAGAGAATGGCGGCGCCTGGCCCGGCGGGCCCGGACGATGTCGAATCCGCTCTTGGCATGAGCGTAGAGCCGGGGGATTTCCTCGGGTTTATCCTGGAGGTCGCAATCCATGACGACGACCCAATCGGCGTCGGCGCGGTCGATGCCGGCCGCGATCGCGGAATGCTGTCCGAAGTTCCGGCTGAGCCGGATGCCCTTGACCCGGCGGTCGGACCGGGCCAGGTCCTCGATGATCGCCCAGGAGCCGTCCCCTCCGCCGTCCTCGATCAGGATGATTTCGAAATCGGGCGTAAGAGGCTCGAGGGAACGAACGAGCCGGGCCTGGAGCTCCCGGAGGCAAGCCTCGGCCCGATAAACGGGCATAACAACGGCGATATGAGCCATCCTGATTCCTCGACAGATATTTTGCACCAGTAACGGCCGCGATTACAAGATAAATTGACAAACCGCGGGCCGGGATGATAAAAAAGCGGCATGGCAATCGACACGCGCCCGGGCGCCGGGCCGAAGTGCGGGGCCGCCGCTTTCTTCGGCCTGTTCCTCCTCGGGCTGGGCGGACTGGCCGGGATCTTCAGCCTGTTCCGCGTGTCCGTCGGCGACAGCCTGCTTTTCGCCGCCGGCCTGTTCATCGGCGTCTACATCCCGGGCTCGGTTCTCTTCCGGATGCTCAAGGTCAAGGCCGGACGTCTCGAGACGACCGCCCTCGCCCTTGTCATCGGGATGACGGCGACGACGCTCGTCTATCGCCTTTGCGGAATGCTCGGGGCGCGCGGAGCGTTCTTGTTCTGGATCGGGGGTTCGGTCATCCTATTCGCCGCCGGGCTGGCGAAGCGCCCTCCCGGCAAGGAGGATTTTTCCTTCTCGCTAACCCGGGCGGGCGTCGGCTTCGGCATACTTGTCCTGGTCGTGGTCGGACTTCAGGTTGTCGACAATTACCGGAACGGAATTCGCCTCCCCGACGGTTCGGTCCGGCTCAACATGCACTACTACGACGGATTCACCCGGAACACGCTCGTCCGAGAACTCTCCCACTCCATCCCGCCCCAGCTGCCCTTCGCGGCGGGCCTGTCCGTCAACTATCATTACGATATGAACCTTTTCGCCTCCATCTTCTACCGGCATCTCAACCTGGACGTCCTGGACTTGCTCCACCGGTTCACCCTGACCTTTTATTTCGCGGTCTTCCTGATGACGGCCTTCATCTTCTTCAGGCGCTGGACGCGGTCGGACGGTGTAGGGTTGTTGGGGACCGTTCTCGTTTTGTTCGGGAACGGAGGTTTCGCCTACGCCTTCGGCCCGGCGACAGCCTACCCGAGTTTCTGGGGCAAGATGTTCTACTCGATGTACTACCTCGACCTGGTCAGCATCAATCCGATTCTGCCGGCCCTGGCCTTGTTGTTCGCGGGGCTCTACGCGTTCCTTGGCTATCTCGAAGATCGGCGAACGGCCTGGCTCATCCTTTCGGCTTACTTTCTGGCTCTCATCACGGGCTACAAAATGACCTTTGTCTTGCCCCTGCTGGCCGCCCTCGGGGCGGCGGCGGCGCTTTATCTCCTCGTCCGGAGCGAGAAGGCTCCTCTTCGCCTGTTCCTGACGACCTCTCTCCTGACCGCGCCGTTCATCCTCCTCTCCTTATTCCGGGGCGGCAACGCGCCGCAGTTCAAGATCCAGATCCGATTCAGCGACTGGATCGTCTTCCCCTTTCTGGAGGCCAAACTTCGCTCCCTGGCCTCGGCCTGGGGAAACGTTATCAGAGGGTCGGCCGTGACCGCGGAGGACCTGGGTTTGGCGGCCCTCGCCGTCCTCATATTTGTGGTGGGCGCGTTTGGTCCGTCCCTCCTGTCTCTCCCGAGTCTGATCAGGGACCTATTCGCCCTCCGCAAAGACCGGATCCCGGAGGTTGTCCTATCCTTCCTGTTTCTCGCAGCGCTCATCATGTTCTTTTTCGTCAACCCTACTCTCGATACCCGCTCGCGGAACTGGATCATCGTCGACCTGTTCAAGCTCAGCGCCCTGGTTCTGATAACGGTCTGGGCGGCCCGGATCGGGAAGTTCGCGCGGAAGAATAGGGGCATTGTGGCGGCCGGGGCCGTCCTGGCGGCGGTCTTACTGGGTGCGCCGAACGTCGCCCAATTCGTCGTAGTCAAGCACCGGGTCCCCAACCCGATGATTGTGGATGCCGCGTTCATGGACACCTGCGCCCATCTGAACAATCGGACGGCGCCGGAGTCGGTGGTTCTTCACAGCGCCCGGGTCCTTTATGTCTGCTACTTCGCGGACCGTCGCGTCGTCCTGGACCAATCCCCCCATTCCTACCTCCCCTTCCATTTGACCCAAGCCCAATTTGAAGAAAGGACGGCCGATGTCGAGCGTTTCTTCGCCGATCCGGCCGGCGCCGGGGACGTCCTGGCCAAGTACGGCGTCTCATACGTCTGGGTCAAGCGGCAGGCCGATGCGAATCTGTGGCCGAGTTCGCTTCCCGCCCGGATCGAAAGCCCTCCGTTTTCCTTGGATCAGGTCTACAGAAACAAGCGCTATGCCCTTTTCAAGGTCAACCGTCCGGGAAACCACCCGCCTTCAGCACAAAAAAACGGAGATTGAAGTAAGGGTGGATATAGAACCGGCCCGGCTTTTTCTTCCGGCTATTCCAGGCTGCCGACGACCTTCTCGACGTCCTCCAAAATCTCGCAGGACTTGACCAGGGCCTTCATCGTGTTGTGGTCGGCATAGAGAGGCCGGTCTTCATCGAGATGGGAGACGTGGCGGCGGATGGCCGCGCGGGCCGTCTCCGTCCCCTTCCCCGGCTTGAAGCTCCGGAAGTCGAGTCCCTGGGCGGCCGCCATGAACTCGATCCCCAGGATGCCGTAGGCATTGTCCAGGATCTGCTCGTTCTTGAGGGCCGTGTTCATGCCCATCGAGACGAAGTCTTCCTGATCGGCCGCCGCCGGAATGGACTGGATCGAGGCGGGCGCCGACAGGATCCTCTGCTCGACGATCAACATGTCGGCCGTGTACTGGCTCAGCATCATCCCCGAGAACATGCCGGCCCCCTTGGTCAGGAAGGCGGGCAGGCCCACGCTCAGGGCCGGATTGGTCAGACGGTTGAGCCTTCGCTCCGAGAGGACGCAAATCATGGTGACGGCCGCCCCGACCATATCCATGGGAAGCGAAATCGGGCTCCCCTGGAAGTTGGCGCCGGTCAAGGTCAGCTTGAACTCGGGAAGGAAGATCGGGTTGTCGGCCGTGCCGTTGAGCTCGGTCTCGACCTGTTTCCGGGCGTGGGCGACGGCGTCGTGGGCGGCCCCGATGACTTGGGGCGAGGAGCGCATCGAGTAGGCGTCCTGGACCTTGGTCTTCATCTTGCCCGTGGCCAGGTCGCTCCCCTCGATGCATTTCAGGATGGCCTGGCTCGAGCGGATGGCGCCCGCGAAGCCCCGCTCCCGGTGAAGCCGGACGTCGTAGGGTTTGAGGTTGGCGATCAAAGCCTCGAGCGTCATGGAACAGGCGATCTCGGCTTGTTTGAGCCAGCGGTTGATATCGTAGAGCTGGAGCGCGCTCATGGCGGTCAGCAGGTTCGAGCCGTTGATGGCGGCCAGGCCGTCGCGCGCCTGGAGCCCGGGCACGGGGATCCCGGCCTTATCCAGGGCTGTCAGGCCCGGAAGCCGCTCGCCCTTATAGAAGGCCTCTCCTTCGCCCATGAGGAGGAGCGCGATCTGGGACATCGGGGCCAGGTCTCCGCAGGCGCCGACCGAGCCCTTGCGGCAGACGACGGGCGTCACGCCCTTGTTGAGCATATCGATCAGGGTCAGGGTGATCTCGGGCCGGCAGCCGGACCGGCCCCGGGCGTGAACATTGACCCGGCTGGCCATGGCCGCCCGAACCTGCTCGACCGGGGCCGGCTCGCCGATCCCGGCCGCGTGGTTGTAGATGAGATAGCGCTGGAACTGGAGGACCTGTTCGTCGCTGAGGACGAGCTCGGAGAATTCGCCGATCCCGGTATTGGTGCCGTACATGATCTCCCGGGCTTTGAGCTTCTCTTCGAGCATGGCCCGGCAAGCCTTAATCCTGTCGAGAGCGGCCGGGTCGAGTTCGACGGGCTCGTTGGCCCGGGCGATCCGGACGAGCTGTTCGATGGTCAGATGCGAACCGTCAAGTCGAATGGCCATGGCCGTTCTCCTTTCAAGTCCAGAATTATATCAGAAGTGTGGGTTTGACCCCAAGATTTCCAGGAATTCGGAGAGGATCATGGCCGTCGCGCCCCAGATCTTGTGGCTCCCGAAAGCATAAAAAGGAACCTCGAGGGAACGGCCGCCGGCGAGCCAGGTCTCGCGCCCGGCCCGGTCCGGATCGGCCAGATGCCCGAGCGGGATTTCGATGACTTCCGCGACCTCGCGCGGATCGGGCTGGAAAACCGGGGTTTCGGAAGCGACGGCGACGACAGGATAGGCGCAGAAATTGCTGGGGGGTATGTAGAGGGGGGTCAAGTCTCCTATGACCCTGAGCCCTTCGGGGGCGATCCCCAGCTCTTCCTGCGTTTCGCGGAGGGCCGCCCGGACGAAATCTTCGCCCGCCTCGAGCCGCCCGCCCGGCAGCCCGATCTGGTCCCTGTGATGGAAGACAAGGCCGGTCCGGCGTATCAAGGACAAATACGTCTCTCCATTCCTCGGGTAAAGAAGGATCAGGACGCCGGCCTTCAGGCAGGAATCCTCGACCTCCGTATAGGGCCGGTGGCCGAGCCGCGGATTCGGCGCCATCCTAAGCTGGGCGGCCGGGCCGGGCTTCGCTTCCCGGAGCCTCCGCTCCAGCCGTTCGATCTCGAGCGCCTCGATCTTCATAGGGAACTATTTTGACCTATCGGCCCGATCTTGGCAAATCGAGAAGAAACCTTTTGACGCTTGCGAGCGTATTACCTTGTGAGGACGGGGTGATGAAAGAGAGTGTCTAGGGAAGGAGCCGTCCTCGTCTGCTCCCGGCGGGAGCGGCCGAAGATTGATCGATAGGAGCGAAACAGATGAAAAGAACGCTACTTTGCCTGATCTGTCTGGCCCTGCCTTTATTCTTCGCGGCCAAAGACAAACCGGCCGAATCCGAAAAGAAAGCCTTCGTGCCCAAACCGGTCGTTGCCGTGCGGGCCGTCGAGCCCGTCGCCCTCGACGGCGTCCTGAGCGAGAAGGTCTGGCAGACGCCCGGCGCCGACGAATTCCTTCAGTCCGATCCCGTCGACGGAAGCCAGCCCAGCGAAAAAACAAAAGTTTGGATCGCCTACGACGATGCCAGCCTCTATATCGCCGCCTATCTTTACGACTCCGACCCCAAGTCCATCAAGCAGCTCCTCGGCCGCCGCGACGATCCGCTCGACTCGGACTGGTTCTTCGTCTCGATCGATCCCTACTTCGACCGGAGGAGCGGCTACCAGTTCGGCGTCAATCCCGCCGGGTCGGTCATGGACCTGACCCTCTCCAACGATGTGTCCGAGGACACCACTTGGGACGGCGTCTGGGAATCGAAGGCCCTTGTCAACGGCGAGGGCTGGATCGTCGAAATGCGCATCCCCCTCAACCAGCTCCGCTTTCCCAAGAAAGACGAATACGTTTGGGGCGTCAACTTCCAGCGCAGCATCATCCGCAAAAAAGAACGGATGAGCTACGCATGGGTTCCCAAGGAGGACGCCGCCTTCGTGTCGCGTTTCGCCCGGCTCGAAGGGATCAAGGACATCCATCCCGGCCGCCATGTCGAATTTCTTCCCTACTCCGTGGGACAGGCCCAGTTCAAGCCGTCCGAAATGGGCAATCCCTTCCAGACCGGCCGCAAGGCCCTGGGCAACGCCGGCTTCGACCTGAAAATCGGGCTCAAGAGCAACCTGACGCTGGATGCGACCGTCAACCCCGACTTCGGCCAGGTCGAGGTCGATCCGGCCGTCATCAACCTTTCCGCCTACGAGACCTACTACGAGGAAAAGCGGCCTTTCTTTATCGAGGGCGCCTCCCTGTTCAACGGCTTCGGCCGGGGCGGCGTCTACATCAACGCCAACCTCAACTGGCCCAATCCGTCCTTTTTCTATAGCCGCCGCGTCGGCCGCTCGCCGCAAGGCTACGTCAGCCAGGATGGATTCGTGAACTTCCCCGACCGGTCCACGATCCTGGGCGCATTCAAGCTGACCGGTCAGGTCGGCGACGGCTGGAACGTGGGTTTCATCAGCGCCCTGACGGCCCGCGAGTTCGCCGATATCGACAGCCTGGGGATGCGCAGCCAGGAGGAGGTCGAGCCCTTCTCCTACTACGGCGCCCTCCGCGCCCAGAAGGATTTCAACCAGGGCCAGCAGGGCTTCGGCGTCCTGGCGACCGGGGTCAGCCGCGACCTCCGGAGCGAGGCCCTGAACGGGATCCTCAACAAGAACGCCTTCAGCCTCGGCTTCGACGGCTGGATCTTCCTCGACAAGAAAAGGGCATGGGTCATCGGAGGCTGGT
>Ga0315285_10007721_pt1 | contig 11051 bp, 7 predicted proteins | sample YL17G09_36_MG_FD_203698 | JGI IMG/M metagenome (GOLD analysis project Ga0315285, IMG submission 203698) | Sediment microbial communities from Yellowstone Lake, YNP, Wyoming, USA - YL17G09_36 | ecosystem: Environmental > Aquatic > Freshwater > Lake > Sediment | place: USA: Wyoming | collected... | reverse complement strand
TCACTTTAACAAGTACTTTCTTACAGCCACTTCTTCTCAATGATTCTCTTAGCAGTCCTCTACCTCTCTAAAAATTCGTCATTCCAACGCTTACATAAACTCCACATGAGCCTTGGCAGGTTTAAACCGTCTGGCGGACGCTTCGGAATTGGCTGCCGCACGGGAACATACTTCTCTTGGACAACGAACGATTTCACATCAAAATCTTGTTTCTCGCCAAACCTCTGCTCCATCGTGTCAACCCCAATGTTGTTTAGGGTTTCGAAACGTTCTTGGTTTTACCATGCCATTGAAAAACAACTAGGAACATCAGTGTTCTATCGGTTTGATGGAAGCCATTAACCGTTTGAAATCGAGTTCGGGTTTCACCTTTGTCTTAAGGTGGACGGGTTGAGGCCCTTCTTCCAATGTTTTCCTTGTAAAAACGCGTATGTCTCCAATTTCAGGCGTTTCAGTTTTTCTGAAGGTTAAAATGCGCTTTTCCATAAATCTCTCTAAAATGTTTTCAATCTCTCCAGTTTCAACCTTCAAAATCTCTTCAAATTTTGATTTCAAAACATTTTTACTATGAGTAATAATTGTTTGGACAGCTTTTTCCTCACTCTCAAAAAGGGGCCAACCTTCCCCGTCCAATTGATTCAAGATAACTCCAACGAAAAACTCCAAAAACTCCATGCGTTGCTGGGGTGTTAAACGTTCAAAATAAGCTTTTAGTTTCTGATCATGCTCTCTTGCTTCTTTCAAAGCTTGATTTAACGCGGAACGAGAAGCCCATCCTTGTCCGTCATAGAAAACCAAGAAGGTGAAGCGATTGTTGTGGAACGTGTTTGTATATTTAACCAATTTTTCCATATTATAGGGCGCATAATCTAATTCTAAACTTGGTGGGCTTTCTTTGAACTCTGCAAGTCGTGTGTTAATAACATTCGCGACATAGTCTGCTAAATCACTCATTTCGGCTTTCAACTGGGTTAGAAATTTCTTGTTTTCTTTGTTTACGTTGAGAAAAGCTGTAACCTCAAATTTTTTTCGAGGTCCCAAAATCCTCATTACTGCAGAAACTGCGGGGTACCATGGGCCTGTTTTAACTACTTCAGAAGTGGCTTCCTCGAAGCGAAACGGAATTTCTTTTGTAACGGAAACTCCACCACCTTTAACATCCTTAACCACTTCCAGTTTAACCAAGGATTTATCGCCTTTTTGCGTTACACAGTATAATCTCCCCTCTGGAATCCTTTCCACAAGCTTTAGTGTTTGCAGGTGTTTGAGATGCTCCGATAAAGTTGGCCTTGAAATACCTGTCGCCGAAAGAATCTCAGAAAAAGTCTGCGGTTTCTTCTTGAGAACGCTCAAAATCTGCTCATCCACTTTCGACAGGCTAGACATTGGCTCACCTTCTTATTTAAGAAATCGGTTTTGCCTTCTTAACTAAGTAACCCACGTTTTATAAACCTTGTCGTCCTCCCTTTGGTTAACTATGAGTTGAGTTAAAAATGGCAAAATGCGAGATTTGCAAGAAGGAAAGGAAAAGCCTTTACTATATCGTCGTTAAAAATCCGCACCCTCGAATTGTTAACGTATGTTATTGGTGCTTAAAGAGAAGAAAAATGAAAAATGAGGTTTAAGAATTGAGCGACGAAAAACCTGCTTTACACAATATGATTAGGCAAACTTACGAGTGGGGGGATCAGCAATATCCATGGAAGTTATTTTGTCCTATTTGCGGCTTTGATTACATTCACATAACGGCCTTAAAATGTCTAAGGCAAACCGATGAGACCATAGTCACGAAGGAAGGAATACTCGTTAAGCAATGCAGCAACAACATGCGAGGAGTCAAAATAGCGATTCAATATTGTTGCGAGAGCGGTCATGCCGGGGAGATAATACTCCAGTTCCACAAAGGATGCGTTTACCTGGCCCACAAGGTTTTGCCGGAAGCAGAAGTACCGCACGAAGACGTTTGGAGGGATTAAACAAAGAAATGAATATCGTAAATATTCCTAAAACTCTAAAAGAAAAACTCAAACCCTTCGGACCGAGATTCCTAAAAGTCGCAAGACCCATACTCGGTGAACCTAAATCGGGTAAGCAAGCCATTGAACACGAATGGCAAAACAAACCTTACCAAGCGGACGACACTGAAATACAAGCATGGTTGGAGTCTGGCGGAAACTATGGTGTTGTTTGCGGTAAGGGGATAATAGAAATAGACCTTGACGAGCCAAAAACGCAAAAAAGATTTGAAGATAATGTTGACACTTTCACCGTAAAAAGCGGAGGAAGTATAGGAAAACATTATTATTGCATGAGCAACGTAACCGAAAACGGAGCTATTTTAGGTCCACCTGAAAACAACAAAAGGGAAAATTGGGGGAACATTCAGGCAAAGAATAAATATGTTGTAGGACCCGGATGCAATCACTACACGGGTGGAACTTATGAAATAATAAAAGACGCGCCGTTTGCGTGGATAAGCAAAGAGGAGTTAGAGGCAATCTTCGGAGAACACCTTGTTTGGACCGGAGAAAAATGGAAAAAAGATATAGAAGAACAAGCGCAAAAAGAGCAAGAGTTAATAGACCACGAAATTCCAATTAAGGAAATAATCGCAAATTTTGAAGATTTAAGACAAATAAGCGCGAGCGAATTTCAAGGTGCACACCCTATGCATGGCTCAACAACTGGGCAAAACTTCTGTGTTAATACCGAGAAAAACTGCTGGCACTGCTTCAGATGTAACAGTGGAGGCGGACCATTAAGCTGGCTTGCTGTAAAACATGGATTAATAAGATGTGACCAAGCACAAAAAGGCGCTCTGAAAGGAGAGTTATTCCAGAAAACCTTAAACCTCGCAAGAGAAGAAGGTTACGAAATTGGCTCAAAAGAAGAGGAACAAATAAGCCCCGACGTTGCGAAATATTTTGAGGGAAAACCGCCGCATTTTGTCCCCGCTTACTTGGCTGATGAAATAATGAGCAAATTCCACTATGTTACAAGGGAGCAGGATGAAATAATATTTCTGTATCATCCAGACAAAGGCATATACACGCCAAACGGTGAAGCAGACATTAAAAGGCAAATCAAAAAGGCGTTAGGAAAGTACTTGAGAGTCAACAGGCAATATGAAGTAATTAATTATATTAAGTGTTCAACTTTGAAACACGTTGAAGAATCTCCGCCCCACTTCATACCATTAAAAAATGGGATTTTAGATTTGGAGACAAAGGAACTTAAGCCATTCAGCCCCGACTACTTTATCTTAAACTCTTTGCAAGTAACGTATGACCCGCAAAAAACATGCCCAAAAATACTCAAATTTATTTCCGAAATAGTGAATAAAGAGGACATTCCTGTTTTACAAGAGATGAGCGGTTATTGCCTATGGAGGAAATATCACATTCACAAGGCGCTAATGCTTGTCGGCGAAGGCGCAAATGGCAAAAGCGCGTTTCTACGGCTTTTAAGAACTATGCTGGGCAACGAAAACGTCTCAACAATACCTTTACGTGATTTAGAAGTAAGCAGCTTTGCACGGAGCAGTTTGTATGGTAAATTAGCAAACATTTATCCAGACCTGAGTCCCACAACACTCAAAAACACGGGCTATTTCAAAATGCTGACTGGCGGCGACACAATTTCCGCAGAGTTCAAGTTTCATGACAGATTTGACTTTGAAAACTATGCAAAACTTGTGTTTAGTTGCAATAAAGTTCCTGAAACACTTGACGATACTACGGCGTTCTTCAGGCGCTGGATTATAATAAACTTTCCAAACCAATTCCCTGAGGGCGACAGCAAGACAGACCCTAACATTCTTGAGAAGTTAACAACGGAGGAAGAGTTAAGTGGCTTTCTCAACTACGCCCTTGAAGGTCTAGAGCGAGTGCTCAAAAGCGGGCGATTCAGCACGGGCAAAACTGTTGAGGAAACCCGCGAACAATATATCCGCGCAAGCGACCCTGTTAAAGCGTTTGCCATGGACTGCATAGAGTACAAGGCGGGCAGTACAGTCAAAAAAGATGATGTTTACGAAGCCTTCATAAAATATTGCCAGCTTAACCGCCTTCCAACAGTTGCAAAATCCGTTTTTTCAATGCTGTTACCTCAATATATACCCAATATCAAAAGTGAAAGAAAACAAGTCCGCGGAGAGCGAGTAATGTATTGGCGCGACATACTCATTACTAAGAGTGACGGAAGTGTCACCGAAACCAGTGTGTCTATTAGTTCTTCTATTCCTGAAGAAGAAGAAAACACACATAATAAGGGTGTAGAAGGCTGTAGCCCGGGTGACACTAAAGACACTTATAATGAAAAGTTGGAGGATTTTACAAATGCTTCTGAAAGTTAAAACCCGCACAATAGACAACCAGACTGCGCTTGAAGTTTGGGAGATGGGCGGAAAGCGCCACTTGTTTAAGGCGCCGTTCCAGCCGTACTATTACGCTCCGTCTGAAGCAAAGGTTGGACAGAGCGAACAAGTTGAGAAAAGGCTGCTTTCAACCATGCAGAGAACGCCACTGTGGAAAGTAAGTTTCCCGAACACGTACATGCATGTAGTTTCAAAAACCTGAGATGCGCATGTTTAAAGTGTTTACGTACAGTCGAACCAGCATCGAGTTTAAATCTGCGCTAAGTTTTTGCGTGAAAACTGAAATGTATGAAAAAATCTGAATCATCTGACACTTGCGAGCTAATACAAACTTTTTTCTCTCAAGAATCTTCTACGGCGTTAACAACGGTAACAACAACAGTAACGGGGGTTAACGTACGTACGTAAGTAACAACGTCACTACGCTTAGTGTACGCACTAATAACAACAACGCTGTGCCTAGTGTACTACTACGTACTAACGACAGCAACAACAGTACGGGCGGCACTGCCGCTATCATCAGGTCGTAGTGGCACTACACACAGACGTAGTAACGGCAAGTACGCCTCTAAGAGTATATTAACGAAGGATTGTCAACAAGGTGCACGCTATATAATGGCCGTGTTTGCCGTTCTAAACTTTATTTTGATGGTTATCAGAGTGAAAAGTACGCAAACGTCTCCGCCGGCGGGAGATTGCATAGTGGCCACAATATATGGGGGCGTTATAGGATGCATAAGGGTGAGGCTCGTTAGAACGAAATTAAACCGAGATTTAAACCTAACCCCCACACTTTTCTTACGTTTTTGTCGTGTTTTTGACGTGGTTGCTTTACGAGCAACTTATACTCCTCCTACTGTTGGTCAACACTGCATTGTTGGAAATGGAATATTAAGCAGAGTATTTTTGGGCTTAAACATAAATGCCTGCTCAATTATCAGATGATTAAGAAACTGGTTGAATATGCATAGAAGATTTCTTCATAAAACATAAATTGTCTGAAGAGTATACTAAAGGTTGTCCAGGGGAAGGGAGTTTCATTGTCAAGGAAAGCTGTTTCCATCATAATGTTGATAGTGCTATTAGTAAGTATGCAGCCTTTGGCTTTTGCTGCTAAGTTCAGTTTAGGAGACACTATAGAAGTCTTTAACACTGGTGCTTCCGGTCTCGTTGTTCGTGACGCTCCTGCTGGAAATGCTATTGGAAAGAAGTATGATGGAAGTCGTGGAATGGTTCTTGCAGGCCCACAAACTGCTTCTCTTGGGGGGGTTGTTTATACTTGGTGGAAGGTGCGTTGGGGAGACGATGCGTTAGAAGGGTGGTCAGCTGAAGGTTATCCAGGCGGTGCCGATTACCTTAAGAAGGTAACTGTTTCTCCATCAACAAAGTTTAGCATAGGCAATCTTGTTAAAGTTAGCACTGGTGGTCCCAGCTTAATCGTCAGAACAGACCCTCCCCCGAGTTCTGACCTTTCGTACAAAGGAAGCGTTACTGACGGAACGGTGGGAAAAGTTGTGGGCGGACCGTTTAATGGAGTTGCACAAGGAGTATCGGGTTTCTATCATTTCTGGAAAGTCGATTTTTTAAGTATCTCAGGCTGGTCTGCTGAGAATTGGCTGACAAACATTGGCGGACCGACTATTACGTCAAGTTTGGTGTTGGCTCAATCTCCACCATACTATGTTGGAAATACAATCACTGCCAGGTTTACCATTACTAACAGGGCAACTGCGCCGTTTACTTTTGATGTGTTGACTGTTGGAGGTCGTGATCCTGATAATCAAGTTGCGGATTTTACATGGATAAGGAGCCTAACTCTTAACCCAGGCGCATCATACAATTATCAAGGAACTCTGACTTTAACAAAAGTGGGGAATTATCATTTCTTCTGTACTTATCGAACTCTTTGGGGAGATTGGAACCCTAACATTTCCACGGAAGGTGGAGCCACTAATACTTTGGATATCTATGTAAATCCGACACCTCCACCGCCAAATCAGCCTCCTTACACGCCTTATAATCCTTCACCTTCCAACCATGCCACTGGTGTTTCCATTTATGTGGATTTGAGTTGGAGTGGTGGAGATCCGGATGCTGGCGATACCGTGACTTATGATGTCTACTTTGGGGTTAGCCCATCGCCTTCGCTGGTCTCCAGTGGTCAGTCGGCAACCACCTACGACCCAGGCACTCTAAGTTATAGTACAACCTATTACTGGAAGATTGTGGCGAAGGACAACCATGGGGCATCCACCGTGGGACCCGTCTGGGACTTTGCAACTCAAACCGCACCCCCGCCACCTAATCAGCCTCCTTATACACCTTATAATCCATCGCCTTCAAATCACGCTACTGCCGTCTTTAATTATGCCGATTTGATTTGGAGCGGTGGAGACCCAGATGTGGGCGACACCGTAACCTATGATGTCTACTTCGGCACAAGTACATCACCCCCTCTTGTGTCCAATGACCAGTCGGCGACCACCTATGATCCGGGAACGCTGAGCTATAGCACAACCTATTATTGGAAGATCGTGGCCACCGACAACCACGGAGCATCTACTCAAGGACCTATATGGGATTTTACTACTCAATCGGCACCGCCAAATCAGCCTCCATATGAACCATCTGGTGTTTCTCAATACAGGTCAGATGGGGTAACTGTTATTCCTGAAGGAGGAGCGACTTCAGAATCAACAGTTGTCTTCAAAGCCACGGTTAGCGATCCTGATGGGGATTCTGTTAGACTTGAAATCGAGCTTCGTCAGATAGGTGAAGCCTTTACAGAAGAACCAACGCCAGAAACTATCAGTGATTTTGTGCTCAGTGGAAGTCAGGTGATTATAACCCGCTATGGTCTTGTTGATGGTAGCTACAAATGGCAGTACAGAGCAAAAGACTCGAAAGGAGCTACGAGCAGTTGGGTGGAATTTGGGACTCAGGGCAACATGGATTTCATCAGTTCAGAAGATATATACTGGCTTGCCAGAACAATTACGTCAGAGGCGGGTGGTGCAGATTGCACACAAAAGGAACGAACTGCTGTTGGGTGGACTGTATTAAATCGACTCAGTAGCGGTAGATATGAAAACAGCATTAAAGGCATAGTGACTTCACCAGGTCAGTATGCAACAGACAAAGAGCCAACAGTAGGTTTTGTAGCTCTTGCTAAAGACCTTTTAGAAGGAAAGGTCCCAGACGCTACCGATGGAGCAACACACTTCTTTTCTCCGCGGTCAATGACAAGCGGGTATGGACCTTACAGAATCTCAGGAACGGAGACATGGGTCCTTATTCCCTCTTGGGCAATACCTATAGGATATACTAAAGCCAGCCCACCACTTCCAGATTGGGAAATAACTCCATTCTATCTTACGATAGATTGGCCAACCACCGAATGGATAAGTGGGTTGGAGAATGTTAGAAATTGGTATTTTATGTTTTACCGACCTCACATACCGCGGATTCATGCGGGAATGGAAAGTCCAGGCGAGCTCAGGGTTTATGATTCACAAGGACGGGTTACTGGTTTATTGAACGGAATAGTAGTGATCGAGATTCCCGGCTCAGATTACTTTGAAAACACTGTTACAATATTCTTTCCAAACGACACATATCGATACGAGGTAGTTGGCACATCTGAAGGGTTGTATGGTTTAACTGTAACTGCTGTGACACGACAGGGAAACATTACATTTTCCGCTATTGATATTCCCGTATCGGTGGAAGCAATTCATCAATACGATATCGACTGGGCTGGCTGGGTTGCTCTTTCTCAAGGTGAAGAAGGGGTCACCGTTATGGTGGACTCTGATAGTGATGGCGTCTTTGAGCATACTTTTGCTTCGGACAGTGAGCTTACTCAAAGCGAATTCTTGACCCAAATCACGCATTATACTTTCTCAATCGTCTGGGGAACGGAAACTTTCATAGTGTCTATGGAAAGCAACTCAACTGTGTCCAATTTCGCCTTTAACCAACCAAGTAAAGAAATTAGTTTCACTGTTGCTGGTGAAGCTGGCATTGGCTTCTGCAACGTGACAATTCCAAAAGCACTTTTGTATGGTGAACCTTGGACAGTGTTAATAGACGGCGCACCAGTGCCAGCTACAATAACAGAAAATGCAACTAATACCTCCCTCTACTTCACATACACCCACAGCACTCACACGATCCAAATAATAGGTACGTGGGTAATAGGACCAACACCCGACACAAACCCGCCACTTATTCAAACTCCATTCCAACAACCAGAACCAGACAAAGTCACGCCTGACCAAGCCGTTACGGTTTGTGTAAACGTAACTGATATGGAAAGCGGTGTAAAAACCGTTATTCTGTCCTACACAACGAACGGTGGTGCCACTTGGAACAATTTAACGATGCTCTACAACGCAACAACAGCGTTATATCAAGCTACTATTCCGGCATTTCTATCAGGAACAAACATATGCTATAAGGTCATTGCATATGATAATGGTGACAACGTTGCCATAGACGACAATGCTGGACAGTACTATTGCTACACGGTAAATCCGCCAGCCCCACCACCGCTTTCAGTTTCCATTAGTCCGCTTTCAGCCTCACTCGTCCTAGGCCAATCCGTAACCTTCACATCAACTGTTTCGGGCGGAGTCACCCCCTACGGTTATCAATGGTACGTCAACAGCGCTCCAGTTCCAAGCGCAACATCAGCCTCATGGACATTCACACCATCTATGAGCGGAATCTATTACGTGTACCTGAAAGCCACAGACGCGAGTACCAACACGTCCCAATCAGAAACTGCACGAATAACGGTAGCAACAATCCCTGTTGGAGGCTACTCAGTCGCAATAGGGCCTCAAACGAAAGCGGAACCAGTCTTACCCTACATCGCCTTAGTAGCAGCCCTAACAGCAGTCTTCACAAAACTGAGACCAAAAACCAAAAGAAAACGCTAAAAACCATGCAATCCCACCTTTTCAGCAAAGATTCCAAACGGACAAATAGATGACAGATGATCAGCATTTATGACATTGTTCAAGCTCACGTAGTGTTTGGAGAAAACAGACCTTAGCAAGTCCTTTATCGGGAAATATTGCCCCAGTATTTAAATCACTTATACTGAAAGTTGACTATTGCTAATTTTTATGTTTGAAATACTGAATGTTGACTTTCTTTTTAGGGCAGCCTTGTATCAGCCTTATGGATTGAGTACTAATAAAAAAGGTTTGTCGTGAAGTTACCGCTTAACGATAACCTCTCCTGACTGCAACTCTTTCACGACACTCCAGCCAGCCTTGAGGTATTGCAGAAGTTGACTCTCCTCAATCTGCTCAAACTGTTCACCGCAATCGCCGCCGTTTGTTGCGGTTCGAGGTTTCTTTTGCTTTGCGCTCAACCGCTTCTTTAGCATTGAGCCTAACCGTTTCTCTATCCTCAAACCGTACTTTTCCATTTTCTCTTTTTGTTCAGTAGTCAAACCGCTAACGATTTCTTCAATTTCGGCTTGCCGTTTCTGCAACTCAACAAGCTGCGTTTGCTGAGTAAACTCTAGCAGCGGCACAGCCTCGCTGTACGCTTTACGCAGTTGCTCAACCGCAGGCCTACTGTACGGACTTTCTTCACCTTTAACCTTACGGCCTCTGATTTTGCGTGCCCAGTTCGGATTGATTTTGGTTTCTTCAAGCGCAGTCTCCACGTAACGCCTCGCATCGTGCCAGCCGAACAGAACGCCTGAGCGTCTGCCTAACACAGTCGCAATCTTGCTCATTGAAGCGTAGCCTAAGCTTTTGCACCACGGCACATGCAGCTTCACGAATACAGTGTTGTCAACAGTCAATTTCGCTCCTTTAACACGCTCAAGCCAATCACGATAGTCAATCAAGTCGCGTTTCGCTTCAGGCGTCAGAAACGTATGTTGCTCAACACCTCGAAAACGGCCTAGTCCGTGGCCTTTAAGCAGCTTGTCAGGCAGCGCAATGTGCGGAAACTCTCGAGTTTGCCAATCAACCTCTAAATGTTTCCATTGCATTTTAGTCAGCGTTTCGCGCGCTATCGCTGTTGACCACGTAAACGTAATCAACGCTCGGTCTCTCGGATTTTGGCAAGCGCGGTAAACCTTCAACATTTCCTCTTTACTATGTTTACGGTACGGTTTCAGCTTAATCTGCTCTACGCGGCCACATGCCTTAGCCAAATCTGCGTAGTTGTGAGTATAGAACGATTTGACAGAGTTTACGACGTTGCACATTACGCTGTTAGTTAAACTGCTGCTTTCGTTCGCTGCGAAGCTGTCTAACAGAAACTCTGCGTCTCGGCTGCGCGGGTCTTCTTTCAGCGCCAACAGTTCATCAGGCGTCTTGCTTACTCTGCTGCAGTACAGCCACAAGTTCCAAGCGTTACGCTCCTTCTTCTGCAGCTTAGCAAGCCAAGCCACAACTCTCGGATAGCCGACAGCCCACTTGCTCATCACCTCGCGGCTTGTCAACTCATACTTTCTTTCAACCATTATCTTCACCACCTTTACAGTTGCTAAAGTAACGTAGGTTGTGCCTTACTTAAGTGTTACCGTAAAGTGTTAATTATCATCAAAAATGTGAAAGGAGGAAGACGCCTTATGAGTTATGAGAAAAGGCGCAGTTATGGTGGGGCTGCCCGGATTTGAACCGGGGTCACGAGCGCCCGAGGCTCA
>Ga0315285_10007720_pt1 | contig 11052 bp, 5 predicted proteins | sample YL17G09_36_MG_FD_203698 | JGI IMG/M metagenome (GOLD analysis project Ga0315285, IMG submission 203698) | Sediment microbial communities from Yellowstone Lake, YNP, Wyoming, USA - YL17G09_36 | ecosystem: Environmental > Aquatic > Freshwater > Lake > Sediment | place: USA: Wyoming | collected... | reverse complement strand
TTCAGTTCCCCAGCGCTGTCTCCTCGCATGACATTTACTGGAAATTGCGCATCACGATTGGCAGATAGACTGTGTGCCCTCCAACACCCAACGATTCGGCACGCAAGATGACGCCGTAAGTATCGCCGCTGGCAGCGTAGACAGCACCTCCGGGTGTGAGCAGCAGGTCGTACACGGCATCCGCCATGAACAGGTACCCGGCATCCTGCCAGGTAGCCCCAGCGTCTGCCGATACGTACGCGTAGCCGGTGAACGCGCCGGGACCCACGTCCACGCCGGCGTAGAGCCTCCCCTCCGGCCCTTCCAGCAGCACGCGCACAGCCTGGCTCCGCCCCAGGGGTTCCGACGGCTGCCAACTCTGCCCGCCGTCAAAGGAGCGGAAGACCCGGCCGGTGTGATCGGCAAAGGCGACCCCGGCATAGAGCACCTGGTTGGCGTCCTCCAACAGCGCATACACTGCGGCGGGGTTGTCGAGCACTTTGACGATTTCCCACTCCTCACCGCCCACGAAGCGGTAGATGGCGCCGCTCCCGCCGGTGCGCTCGCCACCGGCATACAGCCGGTCGTCGGCCGTCTCCAGAAGCGCGTACACGTGTCGGGCGCCCGGGGGTGTGCCCAGCGGCTGCCAGTTTACACCGTCGTCAGGGGAGACGAGGACGATGCCACCCTGTCCCGCCCCTGCCACCACGTCGCCGTTCGCCCGCTGGAGCAGAGCGTGTACGATGGCCGCGTCCGGCAATTCGACGACCACCGACCAGTGCCCACCGCCGTCGTCAGAGCGATAGATGGCCGCGTGGGGCACTCTATCCGGATCGTGCGACTCATACATCATGCCACCTACCAACAACGTCCCGCCGTCGGTGATCAGGATGCTGTCCAGCCACCACGCCAGCGGCAGTGCAGGGACCGGCTCCCAGGTCGTCCCGCCGTCGCCGGAGCGAAAGACGGTTCCAGTATTGGCCAGGTCTACCTGGCGGGTCGTGGCGGCGGCGTATAGCGTCCCGTCCGGGTGCCGGGCCAGCCCGGCGACGCGAAAGGCCTGGCCCACCTGGCCGGTGAACGCCCAGTACGGCAGTTCCGTCTGGGTCGAGGCCTGAGAATGCACAGACCTGGCCGGGGCGGCAGCCTGCGCCGTGAACTTGTCCGTCGAGCCACCAGAGGGCACAGGGGAGAGCACTACCGTGCTGGCCGTCGAGGTGAGCCAGGGCGCGGCAAAGTACAGGTTCGTCACCGGGGAACCGGTGCCAGGGTAGACGACGCCGCTGCCCGTCGCCGCGACGCCGGGAGAATAGATCACCTGTGGACCGATTGCCGGGTGTGTGTTGTGGTCGTTGACCGGCCGAGGCGCCCACCAGTTGCCCGGCGTCGAGCCGCTGACCCACTGCCACACGACGTTGGTGCGGGCTGATTGGCTGTGATGGTAGGCGATATTCATCCAGCGGCTGGGGCCGGCGCGATGCCCGACCATGTCGGGCATGAGTTCATCGAACCCCTGCTCTGCGCTGAGGGTGCGGTTCTGGGTCCAATTGTTCCCCCCATCGGTAGAGTAGGCAAAGTGCAGGTCGGCCCCGCCATAGGTGACGGTTTTGTAGTAGTTGTAAGCCACCCACACGGTGGGAATGGCCGCGTCAGTCGAAGAGGCGACGGCAGGGGCGCCGTGATAATTGGCACTATCTCCAGAAGTGAGGTTCGTCCAACTACCCCAGTTTGCCCCGCGGTCGGTGCTGCGCGTGACGTAGACGTCGTTGGGGAAGTTGTCTGCCACGGCCGCCAGATAGACGTGGTTGGCAGAAGCGGCAGGGCCAGCGTCTATGTCTGGCTGCTGGTAGCCATCGAACGTAAACTGGTTGGTCCAGGCACCGCCGTTGCTGGTCGAGCGCGCCACTTTCACCTGGTGGGAGGTGCCGGAAGTGACCTCCCAGGTCACGTAGAGGCTGAAGGTATCAGGCACCGGGTCTCGCGCAGCGGAGATGCTCGTCACTTGCTTCCCGCTGCCCTCATTTGCGATCAGCACGGGGGCGCCGGTCACTGTAGAGAGGTCTATGCGATTGTCCCACACCGTGCCATCGGTGGCGGTGACGAAGACGTGAAGTTCTCTTTCGGCGAACTCGTCTGAACCCCACTCTCCCACGAGTACATCCACGGCGTCGAAGCCACTGCCGTAGGTGACCGTGGCCCAGGAGTTCCAGGTATCGCCGTGGTTTGTGGACTTGTAGACCTTGATCTCACCGTCCTCGGTGTCAGGGCGCGTGTTCACCGCCACGTACATGTCGCCGTCGTCGGCGTTGTCGGTGCCATAGGCGTAGACGGGACCGGCGTGGATCGTCCTGTTCGTGCCTTTGGCAGACGTATCGTACCCCTCCAGGATCATGGAGGGGTCGCCGAAAAGGGTGAACGCCCACGGGATCGGCTCGTAGGCGCCAGGCTTGTAGTAATTGCTGGTGTAGCGGATCTTGGCTTCGTACAGCGACCAGCCCAGCGTGTAGCGGTTCTTGACCAGGTTTTCGGTAAAGTAGGTGCCGGCGGTCTGGGAGCCAAACGAGGGTGGCGCAGTCCAGTATTGCCGGTAGGGTATGGGGGAGTCGAAGCCTACGACGCCGGCCGCCGCTCCTCTGGCCAGGAGGCGGGAGCCGGTGTTCTCGCCATAGCCGCCCGGTTGGGTAGGAGTACCGTGAAAGTCCACCGTCTGCGTCGGCCAGGGGGCGGTGGTCAGGCCCATCGTGGCGCATCCCAGCAGTTCGACGATCGAGGGGTAGGTAGTGGTCAGGGTCGCCACGTCGTCAATGGTAAACAAGTCGCTCCACACCCACTCCCCCTCGTCTACCTGGTTGGTGGTCGTCAGCGTGTCGTTCTGCCAAACGTGGCCGCTCAACCCGTCCGAGTTCCCGTGGTCGGCGAAAATAGCCAGCCCGTGCGCGCTTCCATTCCAGGCAGTCACCACGTTGGCCCGGCTGGTATCGTAGTTAGGCGGTGGGGTATACGTGCTGGTGCCCAGCCCGCTCTGCTCGTAGATGCGGGTGTAATCCCAGCCGTTGGGCGTCAGCAGTTGACCGCGGATGTACTCCATCAGCACGGCGTTGTCGGTCTTGAGCGTGGCGCTGGCGATGTCGTTGTAGCCGCCGGCCAGCAGCGCCTTGTGCTTCCAGGTCTCGTCGTCCTGCTCGAACTTGATCATCGCCTGGATGGCGCTCCCCACGCTCGTGGCGTCGTTGAGGGGAATGCGCCCGACCAGCACGTCGGGCACCACGCTCATTTCGTCCCCGTCAATCTCGCCCCAGCGCCGGTCGCCGTCGTGGTTCCACACCTGCGCGCTCGTATCGCCGCCCCCTAGTTTGGCGTAGAAATGGTCGGACTGCAGTCCCCACTCCTTGGGTGGATCGGAATAAAACAGCAGCCGGTTCGGGATGACGCTCAGGTCGCCCACCAGCAGCACGTAGCGGATGCCCCATTCGCTGGCCGGATACTTGGCGTGCAGCAAGTTCCATACCTTTTCGGCCACGTCTGCGCCGGAGTAGTTCGCATTGACCCACTCCAACGTGACCACGTTGACCGTGTGGCCCAACGACTCCTTCCAGGTCTTAAAGGGGGCCACGGCGGTCGCCATGGTTGCATTCTGTACGATGATGACGTAGTCGTACTGGCTGGCAGCGGTCACCAGGGGTGTGGTAGCGGAGCCGTCGTACCACGCCTGGGCCTGGTCAAAGTTGACCACGTGCTGAGCGATGACGTCGTCCAGCACGCGGTCGTCGCGCAAGCGCTCGACCTCGCGCCAGGCAGGACTGCCGGGCTCGGGTAGCCGATACTCGATGGTCACGACCAGCCTGGGATGAAACAGGAGCACGCCGGACAGCGGCCGGTACGAGAACGGTTGGAAGGCCACCCGGGCGTAGGTATAGCGCCGCCACTGGCCCTGGCCCAGGTATGCTCCCACCTGCCCCGGGTATGGTTGGTCGCCCGAGTAGACCTGCTCCGCGCGGTCAGTAGACCGGTCGGCCTCGCCGGGCCCGAACACGGCCGGCCCAACCGGCGCCACCCTGTAGCGGCCCGGCAGGCTTATGGAGCCTGGCGTCTCGAAGCGCACGTCGCTCACCTGAACCCCGGGGGGCAGCGCGATGAGGAAGACGTGCCCCGGGAGCGCTGGCTCTCCAGGCGCGCCAAAACTCCCGAAATCGTTCTCCATCTGGATGTGCGTCTGGCCGTCGCTCCCCTGGCGCAGCGTGTAGTTGCCCGCTTCCAGCGCGATGCTGAGCGTGGCCACCTCCACCGGAGCGGTGGCGCTGGCTGCGGGCACCGGCAGCCCCGCCGTCAGCACTATCAGGCCAATCATGAACATAGCAATCAGCCGTTCCCTGTGTCTCATTTGTCCTGTCTCCCCTATGGGTAGTTTCTCAACACGATGGGCAGGTAGGTTTTCATGGGGCCATGTCCTGCAGCCACCTCAGCACACGCCTGAACGTGAGTATCAGTCAGTTTTGTGCCGCCGTTCCTGCACGACCTTATCCAACATGCGCCCGGCGACGCCAGGGCTGAGGATCACTTCTCCTCTGCTAACCGCGCGGGCAGCCTCAACGATCCTGGCCGGCTCGATTTTTTCTTTGACCAGGTGTCCCAGCGCACCCTGTCTGAACGCCTCGAGCACCAGTTGCTCCTGGCCCTCGTCGTTCAGCACGATAACCTTGGTGGGAGGAAGCAATTCGGAGATTTGCGTCACAATTGGCAAGTTGCTGGCGTGCTGCGTGCCTATGTCAAGCAGGACGACGTCGGGACACGCTTCGCGGATCAGAGCGATGGCTTGTTGCCCCTCCTTTGCTTCGCCCACTACCGTGAGGCCCTCGGCGTCTCCGAGTAATGTGCACAGCCTCTGGCGAAATGCATCGTCAGCATCTACGATGAACACTCTGATGGGACCATTCACGCAGTCTTCTCCAGGCAGGCCAAGACGGCCGCGCATGATGACACGACTGGCGTCACTTCCAGTATCTCATGGATTGGCCTTGATTGGCAAGGGACAAAGTTCACCGACAGGCAAAGAAAAAAGTACCTTCTCGCAAGGTACTCTCTTCTCTGCGTTGTATTCGTGCTAGGTCACGCAGTGCGCAACAGGCAACGCACTTCACGCATCACGCCTCATCGTCCAAAGTCACCCACCCCCGGCGCAGGGCAACCAGTGTGGCCTGGGTGCGGCTGTTGACGTGCAGTTTCTCGTATATGGTGCTGAGACGGTTGGCGACAGTCCGTTCCGACAGGGCGAGTTGCTGTGCGACCGCCCTATTGTCAGCTCCCTGCGCGACCAGGCGCAACACGTCCATCTCCGCCTGAGTCAGCCCCTCAACGTCTTCCATTTCGTCCGTCATCTGGCTGATGCGGCGGAACTCGTCCAACAGTCTGACCGCCAGGCTGGGGTTAATCAGTGCATCTCCCTGGTGGACGGCCCGAATGGCGGCGATCAAATCCTGTTCGTCAATGTCCTTGAGCAGGTAGCCCCGCGCTCCGGCCTTGATCGCCTCGAACACGTAGTCGTCTCGGCGGTATATGGTAAGAACGATCACCCGTGCCGACGGGTTGGCCTCAACGATGAGACGAGTCGCCTGCACACCGTCCAATACGGGCATGTTGATGTCCATCAGGATGACGTCGGGCCGCAATTGCCGCGCCAGCCTCACTGCTTCTTGCCCATCCTGGGCCTCTCCGACTACTGTGAGACCGCCGGCCAACTCACAAACGTGACGCAAACCCTGTCGAACGATGCGATGGTCATCGACAATCAGCACACGGATGGACGACATATTATGCCTCGCGTTCACCGGTCAGGGGCAGAATAACCTGAATCTCCGTCCCGCTTCCCAGTTGACTGCGCACCTCAAATGTGCCCTTCAGGTTTTCTACCCGCTCGCGCATTTGCTTCAGCCCCAGATGTCTGCGTTGGGAGGCTTGGTCCAACATCGCCGGATCGAAGCCCACGCCGTCGTCCCGGATGCTCAGCGCTACCACAGCGGGAGACGTCAGGTCCAATGCGATCCAGATCGTTTGAGCGTGGGCATGTTTGCCCGCGTTGTTCAGCGACTCCTGAATGATGCGAAACAGCACGGGCTCCAGGAACGCAGGCAGCCGCTCCGGTGGACCCGCAACACGCAGTTCAGCGTAGAGTTGATTCTGTTCCCCGAATTCACCGATGAACTGACGGAGGGCGGGGTAGAAGCCCAGTTCGTCCAGCGCCACCGGCCGCAGGGCGAAAATGGAGCGCCGTACGTCGTGGATTTTTTCCCCCAACAGGTCTCGCAAGCCGTCCAGCTCGACGTGCATCTGAGCGGGAGCGTCGTCCACCAGCGTGTGCCACAGTCTCACCCTAAAGCGCAGCCCCGCCAGGTCCTGGGCCAGGCCATCGTGGATCTCGCGGGCGATGCGCCGGCGCTCCTCGGCGATGGCTTCCGCTTCGGAGCGGCGATGCTTCTCCGCTGTAATGTCCTCAATGGCCAGGATCGCTCGTTTGAGATCGTGTCCCGTCCCCCCTGTAGCACTGATGCGAATGGGAAACGCCGTCCCATCCTGGCGCAGGCCAGTGGATTCGATGGCAAAGGTCTCTCCTGGGCTCAGGGTAGACATCGTCCGCTCCAGGGTTGGCCACGCGTCAGGGGGAAAGATGCTGTCCAACGAAGCGCTGGTGAGTTCTGCCGTGGACCACCCGTAGACGCGCTCGGACTGCCGGTTGGCACGGGTGATGCGCGGCGGGGTCGAGGTCATATCCAGCTCAAACACGCCGAGTGGGGCATTCTCGAACAATGCCCGGAACTGCGCTTCGCTCTCGCGTAGGACGGCGACATACCTCATCCGAGCCCTGGTCACGGCGAACACAACCCCCAGGGCAATGGCGCCTGCCAGAACCCTGAACCACCAGGTTTGCCAAAACGGAGGTGTGATAATCACTCTTACCGCGCGCCCCTCCTCATTCCAGATCCCATCGTTGTTGGTGCCCTTGACGCGGAAAATGTATGCGCCCGGCGGCAGATTCGTGTAGCTGGCGTACCGCCGCGTGCCACAGTAGATCCACTCTTTATCAAAGCCTTCCAGTTGGTACGCATACTGGTTCCTGGCGGGGTCGGTATAGTCCAGGGCCGCAAATTCAAAGGCGAAGAAATTGTCCCGATAGGACAACGTGATCTCCTCGACCTCCACGAGAGGGGCATCAAACTCGACCGTCTCGTCAAACTTTCTGAACGCTGTCAGGACGATGGATGGGACATAGGGGTTGTCTTTCACGTCGGCTGGATAGAAAGCGGTCACCCCATTGAGCGTGCCGAAGAACATCTCCCCACTCCTGCCTGCGTGACAGACCCCCAGCATCGTTACGTTACTGGCCAGGCCGTCGCTCACGTCATAGTTCTTAAAGGTCTCCGTCCACGGGTTGAACCTGGACAAACCTCCACCATCGGTGCCTAGCCACAGGTTGCCCTGTTGGTCACCCAGTATGCACATCACGTCATCGTTGGGCAGGCCGTCTTCCATCGTGTAAACGGCAAATTGCCCGCTAGCCTGGTCAAGGCGGTTGAGCCCTTCAGCGGTCGCAATCCACAGGTTCCTGTCTGAATCTTCATAGATGGACCAGACGAAATTGTGGCTCAGACTGTGAGGATTGTCGGGATCGTGCAGGTACTGAGTGAACCTCTCGGCGTCGGGGTCGAAATGGACCAAGCCGTTATATGTGCCCAGCCACAAGTCCCCCGCCTGGTCTTCATAGATCGCTCTCACACCATACGTGTCAATGAAGCTGTTCGGGTCGGCCGGATCATGCTCATAACGGGTAAAGGTCCCGGTAGTTATGTCGAACCGGTTTATGCTCCCCGGATCCTCCATACCGATCCAGAGCGCGTGGGTATGGTCCTCCAGAATAACTTTAACCGCGCCACGGCTCAAACTGCTGGGATCGCCAGGGTCGTGGATGTAATGTGTAAACTGGCCGGTGGCACGGTCGTACCGGTCCAGACCCTGGTTGGTTCCCACCCACAGTACGCCCTCGTGGTCTTCGTAGAGCGCCTTGACGTGGTCGTGGCCCAGGCTGTGGGGGTTGTCGGCGTCATGCGAGTAGTGAGTGAATTGGCCGGTCGCGCGGTCGTACCGATCCAGGCCCCCGCCCTGAATGCCGATCCAAAGGGCGCCGGTGCGATCTTCGTAGAGCGCGCCGATCACTGAACCACTCAGGCTGTTGGCAGTGAGCGGGTCAGGTTGGAGGCGCATAAATTTTTCTTTAACCCGGGCGTATCTGCTGAGCCCCCTGGCATCGGTCCCAAACCAGAGCGTGCCATTGTGGTCCTCGTAGATAGCGGTGATGCGGCCATTGGCCAGGCTATGCGGATCCAGGGGGTCGTGTTGATAGCGGACGAAGGTGTTCGCCGTGCGATCTAAGACATTGAGGCCATCGTCCGTGCCAATCCAGAGTGCGCCAGTCTGGTCTTCGTAGATTGCCTTGACGTGGTTGTGACTCAGGCTGTGGCGGTCTTGTGGGTCGTGGAGGTAGTGGGTAAACCGGCCGGTGTTTCGATCAAACGCATTCAGCCCGCCCACCTCGACTTCATAGTCGTCTCCTGTTCCAACCCACAGAACGCCGGAGCGATCTTGGTAAATCGCCGTCACCCGATCATAACTCAGACTGTGCGGGTCCGCCGTAGTATGCTGGTAGCGGGCAAACGTGAGGGTGACGCGGTCAAAGGCGTTCAGCCCGCCGTGAGTGGTACCCACCCATAGAATTCCCGCACTGTCCTCGTAAATGGACGACACGTTGTCGTTGCTCAAACTGTGAGGGTCTGATGGGTCATGCAAGTATTGGGTAAACTGATCGGCTGCGCGGTCGTATCTGAAAAGCCCTGCTCCCTCTGTCCCGATCCATAGGTTGCCAGCGGCGTCTTCGTAGATCTCGCTCACCTGTTCACCGATCGCGGGACAATGATCGAATTGCGCTGTGCCCCCCGCCAGGCTGTCGAGTCCTGCAATCGTGCCGATCCACAGTGTGCCCGCGCGATCTTGGTATAGCGCAGTGATCACGTTGCTCGATAACGAATTGGGGTCCGAACGGCGGTGCCGGTAGATCGTGAAGGTATATCCGTCGTACCTGTTCAACCCATTCTGTGTCCCAAACCACATGAATCCATGGCTATCTTGCAGGATGCACCGCACGCTGTTATGGGACAGGCCCTGTTCGCTGGTGAGGGAGACGAACCTCGGCGTGGATGCCTGCGCATGTGCAGGTGTAGGGGGACGTAGACCACCAAGCAAGATGAGAGTCAACGGGATGAGCCACGCGCTCCTGAGATTGACACGCCTGCTTACCACAGGGGATGTGACCGTATGCAATAGATCCATGGCTATCCGAACACGTTGTCCAAGAACATCATCACCAGGAAGCCGATGATGACGCCCCACGTGCCCTCCAGTTCAAAGCCCCGGCTGTGGGTCTCCGGGATGATCTCGTCGGAGACGACGTAGAGCATGGCGCCGGCAGCAAACGCCAGCCCCCACGGCAGCAGCGACTTCATCAGTGTGACGGCCAGAGCACCGACGACGCCCGCGATCGGCTCGGCCATGCCTGACCCCAGCGCGTAGAGCAGCGCCTTGCCCCGCGGCCACTTCTCGCGCACCAGCGGCAACGCCACCGCCAGCCCTTCTGGCATGTTCTGCAACGCAATGGCGATCATCAGTGCGATGGCCTCACCCAACCGGTCGGCGCCGAAGCCCACGCCCACCGCCAGGCCCTCGGGAAAGTTGTGCAACGTGATGGCGAAAATGAGCAGCCATACCCGTCGCAAGGTCGAGGATGGTCCCTCGATCCCCTTGATGAAGTGAGCGTGGGGGAGCGCGCGGTCGAGCACCGCCAGAAAAAGCGCGCCGACGAAGATACCCAGCACGGCCGGCCAGATGCCGCCCAGTTCGATGGCCGGGACGATCAGGCTGAAGGCCGTGGCCGCCAGCATCACGCCAGCGGCAAAGCCCAGAAGCGCATCGAGCAGCCGGTCGGAGACGTGAGTGGTGAGCAACACCGGCAACGCACCTACGCCGGTGGCGAACCCGGTGATGACGGTACCAAAGATGCCCATCAGAACGCGGTTGCTGCCAAAGAGTTGGACGAACAGTTGCTCCATGTCCTATGCCCTCCCTCGCGAGTCTGCCGTGTTGTGGCAGGCCCAAGTATCACAGCAGTGGCACAGATTGTCAAGTTGCCATTTCCCCCTATCGCGTGTACAATCAACCCAGAACATACAGTGGGCAAAAGAGCAAATCGGCAAATCAGCAAATCGGCAAATCGCAGATCGCAAATCGTAGATCGCAGGTCGCCATTCGCCATTCGCCATTCGCCATTCGCCATTCGCCATTTGCCATTTGCTATTTGCTATTTGCTATTTGCTATTTGTCTTTCCGCCTGCGCCCACCCCAACGATGCCTGGGATCGTGTGCTCGAGACCAGTACATTGCGCGTGGGGATGGATGCCAGTTTCCCGCCCTTCGAGACCATCGCCGCCGACGGGACGCTGGTCGGGTTCGACGTGGACCTGGCACAGGAGTTGGGACGGCGACTGGGCGTCGAGGTGCAGTTCGTCGCCAACCTCCCCTACGATGGCCTCTACGATGCGTTGGCAGTGGAGCGCGTGGACGCCGTCATCTCTGCACTCGTCGTCAACCCCGCGCGGATGGCCGATTTCGCCTACTCGACCCCCTACTTCGACGCCGGGCAGGTCCTGGTGGTGCACAGCGGGGAGACCGGCATCGAGGAGATGGCCGACCTGAGCGGACGCAAACTCGCGGTCGAATTTGGCACGCCGGGGGACCAGGAGGCACGGAAGTGGACACGCAAGTTGCCCGGCCTGGCCGTCGTACCCTATCAGACGGCGGTCGAGGCGCTGGCAGCCGTCGCGACGGGGGAAGCCGAGGCCGCGCTGGTGGACCACGTCTCGGCACTGGCAACGACAGCCCGACCCGGCTCGCCTGGGTCAGGATCGGGAAGTGGGCTGATCATCGTAGGAGAACCGGTCGTCGAGGAACCTTACGCCGTGGCCGTGCGGCGGG
>Ga0315285_10007719_pt1 | contig 11052 bp, 6 predicted proteins | sample YL17G09_36_MG_FD_203698 | JGI IMG/M metagenome (GOLD analysis project Ga0315285, IMG submission 203698) | Sediment microbial communities from Yellowstone Lake, YNP, Wyoming, USA - YL17G09_36 | ecosystem: Environmental > Aquatic > Freshwater > Lake > Sediment | place: USA: Wyoming | collected... | reverse complement strand
TCGATGATGTTGTTGATCGGCTGCTTGATCCCGAGGTTGTACACCATATACCCATTGTTGGTCAGGATGATATCGACGAGGTTCTTGCCGATGTCGTGTACGTCGCCGCGGACGGTGGCGAGCACGATCGAACCCTTGCCGCCCTGGTCCGCCTTGTCGAGGTGCGGTTCGAGGAAGCGGACGGCGGCCTTCATCGTCTCCGCGGATTGCAGCACGAAAGGCAACTGCATCTGCCCCGCCCCGAACAGGTCGCCGACGGTCTTCATCCCGTCGAGTAGGATGTCGTTGATGATGTCCAGCGGCCGATGGGTCAGCATGGCCTCCTCGAGGTCCTCCTCCAGCCCGACGCGGTCGCCGTTGACGATCCGCAGCTTCAGCCGATCCTCGACGTTCCTGGGTTTTTCCGTCTCGGCCGCAGCCGCCGTTTCGACGTTCTCGAATGCTCTCAGCAGTTCTTGCAAAGGGTCATAGCCCTCGCGGCGGCGATCGAAGATCAAGTCCTCGGCGAAGCGGCGATGATCTTCGTCGATCTTGAACAGCGGCACGATGCCGGAGACGTGCAGGATGGCCGCGTCCAGGCCGCGCTCGCGGGCGTGGTGCAGAAAGACGCTGTTGAGCACGCGCCTCGCGGGGGCCCTAATCCCGAAGCTGATATTGCTCAGGCCCAGCAGAGTGTGAACGCCGGGGCATTCATCCTTGATCGCCGCGATCGCGTCCAAGGTCTCCAGCCCCAGACGCCGATCATCTTCGTTGCCCGTGCAGATGGTGAAGGTGAGGGGGTCGAAAACCATGTCGCCGGCGCGAATACTGTGGCGGTTGGTCACCAGTTCGAAGATGCGTTTGGCGACTTCGACCTTTCGCCCGCACGTCTTGGCCATTCCCTGCTCGTCGATGGTGAGGGCGATAAGTGCCGCACCGTAACGCTTGGCCAGGCGGCAGACTTTGTTCAGCCGATCCTCGCCGTCTTCGAGGTTGATGGAGTTGATGACGCATTTGCCGCCGGCGAGCTTCAGCGACGCCTCGAGCACCGGCACTTCCGTGCTGTCGATGACTAGCGGCGCGGTGATATCGGTGACGAAACGCCTGAGCACCGCGGTCATGTCCGCGACCTCGTCGCGTCCGACGTAGGCCGCACAGACGTCGAGCAGATGGCTGCCGTGTTTCACTTGCTCGCGGCCCATCTGCACCATGCCGTCCACGTCGCCGGCGGCCAGCAGTTCACGGAACCGCTTCGACCCGTTGGCGTTGGTCCGCTCGCCGATGGCCAACACTTCGCCGTCCTGTCGCAAGGTCACGGCCTGATAGAGACTGCTTACCGACGGTTCGAGCTTGGCACGGCGGGGCCTGGGCGCTCGTGACCCGACGGCGTCAACGACGGCGGCCAAGTGCGCCGGCGTCGTCCCGCAGCAGCCGCCGACGATGTTCACCCCATCCACCTCGATGAACTCGACCAGCCACCGGGTAAGTTCAGCGGGCGTAAGGGCGTAATACGGTTTACCGTTGACGAGCTGCGGTAGGCCGGCGTTGGGCTGGACAATGAGCAGTCGGTCGCAGTGGGCGCTGAGGTAGCGGATGTGCTCGCTCATCTCCTGCGGCCCGGTGGCGCAGTTTAGGCCGATGGCGACGACCTGGTCGTAGGCCGCGATCGCGGTCAGCGCCGCGGCGATCTCCGTGCCCAGGAGCATCGTTCCGGTCGTTTCGATCGTGACCGTGCAGAGGATCGGAACCTGCCGACCCTTCTCGGTCATTGCGTCGATACAAGCCACGATGGCCGACTTGCATTGCAGCAAGTCCTGACACGTTTCGATGAGCAGGGCATCGACCCCGCCGTCGAGCAGTCCTCGCGCTTGCTCGGTGTAGCTGTCGAGGATTTCGCCCCAGGTCGTCTGCCCGAGCGACGGCAGCCGCGTGCCGGGCCCCATCGAGCCGATGACGAACCGCGGGCGGTTGGGCTTGTCGAACTCACGACAGGCTTCGCAGGCGACTTCCGCGGCCTTCTTGTTGATCTCGTAGGTGCGCTGGGCGAGGCCGAAGTCGGAGAAGACGATCTTATTGGCCCCGAAGGTGTTGGTCATCACCGCGTCGCAGCCGGCGGAAAGGAACGATCGGTGAATGTCGCGCACGATGTCGGGTCGAGTGGCCGTGATGATATCCACGCAGTTCTCATGGCCCTCATAGTCGCTCAGCGGCAACTCCCGCGCATGAATGCTCGTCCCCATGGCCCCGTCCAAGACGAGCACCCGCTCCCGAACGGCCTGGATGAATCGTGATTCGGTCATCAATGTAGGGCGGGTCATCGACCCGCCGTGGTGTTCATCGCCCGACCAGGGTGACTCGCCCCGGAGGGGCGACCGAGAGTAGCCCAGGGCGAAGCCCCGGGAAAACCGTCCGACCTACCAACAACAAGCCCCGGAGGAGCGACAGAGTCGATCGAGTTTGCCCCGTCCACCGCCTAATTCCATTCGACAATCGCACATCGCCGATGCTGAGTGCCACATCGTGGCACTTCAACCCCCTCCCGCCCCAACTCTGATATCTCAAATCTGAAATCGCCACCCGCCCATTTCGCCGCTTCCCCATTTTGTAATTCGTAACTTGTAACTCGTAACTCTCCCGCCCCTCCACCCATTCGACAATCGCAAATCGCCAATTGCCCCGGCGGCCCGCAAGAGTCACGGCCCGCGTGCGTTGTCCAACGGCGCCGCCGGTTCTTCCCGCGCCGCTCGCAAATCCTCGATCTTGTCGAGTTGTCGTTCCAGCAGTCGCGTTCGCGTCGTCTTCAGTTCATCGTATTCGCTGCGGGCCTCGTCCAGTTTGCGGCCCATCCGTTCCATCGTCTCCACGAATTTCCCCCACTGCTTCTGAAACTCGCCGAGGTGCTCCAGGATCTTCTTCGACCCTTGCTCAAAGCGAAAGTTCTCCACCGCCTGCCGCACGACGGCCAATATCGCATAGAGCGTCAGCGGCGAGCAGAGAACGACCTTACTTCGCAGTGCGTCATCCAGTAGCGCCGCGTCGTGTTCATGGATGAATCCGTAGACTTGCTCATTGGGAATGAACACGAGCACGTAGTCCACCGTCCCCGCCGCGGGGTCGATGTACTCCCGACCGGTGACTTCCTTGATCCGCTTGCGCACGTCTTTGAGAAACTGATCCGTGGCCTGCGCGCGTCCCGCGTCGTCGGGCGCGTCGAGAACTTTCAGGTAATTCACCAACGGAAACTTCACGTCCATATGCACGCGCCGGTCGCCGGGCAATAGAAAAGTGAAATCGGGTTTGCCGCCGTCGGCGAGGATTTGCTGCTTGTGGTAATTGACTCCCTCGACAAAACCCGCGAGTCGCAGCACATCTTCGGCCATTCGCTCGCCCCATTGGCCGCGACGCTGGGGATTGGCCAATGCCTCACGGAGCTGTGCCGTCGTCAACTGCAATCGCCGCGTCGCGTCGGCGTTGGTTTCGAGATGCCGTTGCAGCGCCCCCTGCGACTCGGCCCGCTGCTTTTCCACATTCTGAATCAGACTGTTCAGCGTGCTGAGCGTACCGTTCATCGCCTCCAGCCGCGCGTCGATTAGCTTCTTCTTCGATTCGAGTGTCTGATCGCCCAGCGTGATTTGTTGATCGAACAGCGGCTTGGCCAGTTTCAAAAAGTCGCCGGCGTTCGCCGACAGCGCCTCGCGTGACAGCGATGAGAAGGCTGTCTGAAGCTGCTGCACAAGTGCGGCCATCTCTTCCGCTTTGGCCTGCTGCGCTTCCGAAGCGAGCCGCGCCGCGAGGTCGCCCTCCCGTCGACGCAGCAACCAAAGGAATGCGCCGACGGCGCCGGCCCCGACGACGAATGCAATGCAAGCGGCAACCAGCGCGCTCATGGACTTACTCCCCGATCAACGCGGATTGTCCCGCCCTATTGCAAACACGCAAACGACACGCGGTGATGTCGCCCTCCGCACACGGCCGGCCCGACCGTTAAGCTCACGCCAGCTTACCCAGTCCTCAGCAGCGGATCTCGCTAGCGTCGACGGCTTGGCACCGCGGGCTTCTTCTCGGACATCTGCAACTTCGTCGTGACCTGGCACGCCGACTGGATCAACTGCGCTTGGGCGAATAGGTCGCCCCGGAGTGGAGGGAATCGGTGTACCGCACCACCAAAGTCGCCGCGGCGGTGTTCGCCGTGTTGATGCCGGTCTACGGCTGCGCACGGTCGCTCCGCCCTACGCCCCCCTTGCGTAATACAGCTTCACGTCTTATATTCAACCCTACACGTAGTTTTTACTCAGGACTCGATACACCAGTCGCTCGCGCCGATTGGCCGGCGACGGCGGGCCTCGACCACCAACGCGAGGAAATAAGCTATCGCGAGACCATTATAGACCGTCAGGGACGTTCGTGGTTCGACGAGGATCTCACCTACCGTCGTTTCGACTCCACCCGCACCGGTCGCACGACCCGTTAGCCAAAATGCGTTTCGCTAAGCGCGTATTCAGCATGGTAGCCCAACAGCGGACGACGTTTGGCCGATCCTCCTCCGCTTCTTGGCCGATTGCGGGAAGCGTTGTTCCACGTGGAACATCGTCCGCGATGCGGCGGCATGGGAGCTAACGCGAGGGTTGTTTCACGCGGAACAGTGATCGAGCCTCCGGAACGAACCGACCATCCAGACCACTGTTCCACGTGGAACATGCCATTCAGCCAGGCATGCACGCGGCAAATGGCGTTTCCGCCGTGTAGGTTAGCTTGGCTATATTGACAGGTTTGGTTCCATAACCCAACATTCCATAAGCCGGTGGACCGATCCTGTGGCGATTGGTCGGAGAGTGAAGCGCGGGATGGCCAGCCTGCTTTCAAGGAGGAATCCATGTCCAAAATAGCACGGCGACTTGGCCGAGGGCTCGATTCGTTGGTATCAAACCTAAGGTCAGACCCTGGCCAACAAGCGGCAGCGGTGCTCACGGCTAACCGAGAGGCCGAGACCGCACCGGCTTCTGCGGATGCTATCGTCGACCAGGCGGGGATCCATGCGGTGATGCTATCTACCGAGGCGTTGCAGACGAATCCGTTCCAGCCAAGAGATATTATCACTAATGATGACGTAGTATCGATAGCAGCGTCTATTCGGCAGCATGGTTTGCTTCAACCGATCACGGCGCGGGTGCTCAATGGGCAGTACCAGATCATCGCGGGGGAGCGGCGATGGCGGGCGGCCAAGTCGATCGGGATGGCGACCGTGCCGGTGATCGTCCGCGAGGCGACGGACGAGCAGATGCTGGAGCTGGCGCTGATCGAGAACCTGCAACGCGAGGAGCTGAACGCGATCGATCGGGCAGGGGCGTATCGGCAGTTCTGCACGCGGTTCGGCGTCAAGCCGGAAGAGGTGGCCGATCGGTTGGGCGAGGATCGGACGACGGTCACGAATTACCTGCGGTTGTTGGAACTGGCCGAGCCGATCCGGGCGATGGTGGCGGCCGGGAAGCTGAACATGGGGCACGCGCGGTGTTTGCTGGGAGTGGAGAACGAGGCGCATCGGTTGCGGCTGGCAGAGGCCGCGGTGGCGAACGAGTTGTCGGTGCGGGCGGTGGAGCAGGTCGTACGGCGGGGGAAGGCGCTGCAGGCAGGTGCCACTACGTTGGCACTGGCGGAGGGAGACGCACTGCTCCAGAGCAGCGGCACGCGGCGGGGGCGGCTGCGATCGGCGCATCTGCGCGATTTGGAGCAGCGCTTCGAGCGGGCGGTGAAAACCAAGGTGACCATCCACGAAGGGCGTCGAAAAGGAAGCGGGCGAATTACGATCGAGTATTTCTCACTCGACGATTTTGATCGGATTGCGAACATGCTCGGTGTAGCCGTCGAGTGATTGACGAATCAGTGAAGCGGTGGGAGAGTTACAAGTTACGAATTACAAAATGGGGCAACGGCGAAATGGGCGGGACGCGGGTGGCGATTTGAAATTTGAGATATCAGAGCAGGGGGAAGGGCGTGTGCAAGTGCCTATATGTGGCACTCCGTATTGTCGATTTGCGATTGGCGAGTGTCGATTGAATGACGAAGACCCGGAGCCGACCGGATGCTCAAAAAAATCATCGCTGTCGAGAACGTTGGTAAATTCATCAACTGCAACGCTGCTGGCGACGTTGAGTTTCGACGACTCACCCTCATCTACGGGGAAAACGGTCGCGGTAAGACCACACTCTGCGATATTTTCCGGTCGCTGGCCACCGGCGACCCAGGGTACGTCACAGGTCGCAAGACCTTAGGCAACCGAGCACCGCAGTCCATCACTATTCGGTTTGACGCCCAATCTGCCGTTTTCAAGGACGTCGCCTGGAGCACGACGCTCCCAAAACTGGCCATCTTCGATTCGGCCTTCGTCCACGAGAATGTTTACGCCGGCGAATACGTTGACCACGATCACAAGAAGAACTTGTACCGCGTGATCGTCGGCGAGCACGGCGTGTCTCTCGCCAGGAAAGTCGAGGACATCGGCGAGCAAATCAAAGACGCCGCTCGAGAAGCCAAAGAGAAGCTCGGAGCCGTATCGGCTCACGTTCCCAAGGGGATGACCGCTGACAACTTCGTGGCACTGCCCAAGCTCGATGACGTAGCCGAACAGATTATCGCGAAGGAACGCGAGATCGCATCGCTCAAGCGCGCCAACGAAATCAAAGCCAAGAATGCTCTGGCACCCGTCAACCTACCTTCCCTACCCGACGACTTCGCAGCGTTGCTCGGTCACACCCTCAAAGACGTTTCACGAGACGCCGAGCAAAGAGTCCGCGACCAACTTCGCTCTCACACCCAACAAGCGACCGAATCGTGGCTTTCCGATGGACTGGGATTTGTCCGAAACGAAACCTGCCCTTTCTGCGGCCAATCGCTCAAACGCCTCGACCTCATCGCTGCGTACCGCACGTACTTCGGGCAAAGCTACTCGGCCTTGAAGTCCCGAATCGCCGCAATGGAAGCAAGCGTCACGAAGTCGATGGGCCAAAACGCCCTACTAAACCTTCAAGGTACGATCGCGAACAACAGCGTACTCGTCGAGTTTTGGAAGGACTTCGTTCCCGTCGACGGGGTCGCTTTCTCTTTCGAAGACACACTCGCTCCCGTTCTCGACGCGCTGCGACGTGTTGCCCTCGACTACCTCAATCGGAAGGGCGCCGCCCCTCTCGACCCCCTCTCGGCCGGCTCTGACTTCGACGCCGCACTCGCCCACTACCAGGAGGCCAAACATGCCGTTGACCTATACAACGCGGCCATCGAAACCACAAACAAACTCATCGCAGCGAAAAAAGCGTCTGCCGATCCCGCCAAGCTCTCCAAGGCTGAACAAGACTTGGCACGGCTTCAAGCCATCAAGAAACGACACGAACCGGACGCAGACGCAGCCTGTCGCGAATACCGGCAAGCCACGCAACAGAAGACAGCCCTGGAACAGAACAAGGACGCCGCCAAGCGCGAGCTTGACCGTTACGCCAACAAAACCTTCGCCCAATACCAAACTCGCATCAATCGCTACCTTGAACTCTTCAACGCCGGCTTCCGGATCACCGACACCAAACGAAGCTACGCGGGCGGCCTTCCAAGCTCGTCGTATCAGGTGCTCATCAACAACGTCCCGGTTGACCTGGGCACCCCGAACACGCCGGTAGGTCAACCGAGCTTCCGCAACACACTCAGTGCCGGAGACAGGAGCACGCTCGCCCTCGCTTTCTTCCTCGCCCAACTCGACCAGAACCCAGGACTCGCGGAACACGTCGTCGTATTCGACGACCCGTTCAGCAGCCAGGACGCCTCACGCCGTACGTGCACGCAGCAGCTAATCTGCAAGCTCTTCGAACGGGCCAAACAGGTCATCGTGCTCTCGCATAGCCCCACGTTTCTGAAGTTGATTTGGGATAACGCCGCGCAGGCTACCGTAAAGACGCTCCAGCTTTTCCGTCTAGGGACGCAGGATACTACCATCACTGAGTGGGACATCGAAGATGAAACTCGCGGCGACTACTTCCAGAACCACGGCGTGCTCACCACCTACCTCAACGACGATGCTGGTGATAAACGACGCGTGGCCCAAGCCATTCGCCCAGTCCTCGAAAAATACCTACGGTTCAAACTGCCCCGACAGTTCGCCGACGATGACTGGCTCGGCAACATGATCAAAAGTGTTCGCGAAGCTCAGGTGGAAACACCGCTCCAGGCCGCGAAAGTCATCATCGACGAGGTCACCAACATCAACGACTACTCCAAGAAGTACCATCACGATCAGAATCCGGGCGGGTTCGATACTGAGCCAATCGACGACGGCGAACTTCAAGCGTATGTGAAGCGGACCCTTGATGTGGTAGGAGGGTTTTAACACGACGCCCGTCACGCGTTGCGTAATGACCTCAAATTAGGTTAGCCCTTGAACGACGGAGGAGACAGCCGGGGGGCTCCAGAACTCCTGACCTATAGCCAGCCGGGCCTTTGAAACAAGGCGTTTTTGCGCACACCGATCGTCCTTGGGGTGGAGGAATAACTGGCGTAAGTTCTCAAGGAAAAACCGGCGCGATGGCTGCAATCCCCGCATTTCTGCACACGGATCTCTGCGCATTGGCCCCAGAAGGCGTCATTTTGAGCGTACCACATGTCAGGAGGTCTGGGGCTCATTGGGACGGCGCGGGCGGCGAATCGGACCGATGATGCTCGTTCCATTGGATGCGGCCCTCACCCCCGGTCCCTCTCCCTGGAAGGGAGAGGGGAGGAGAGAAGGGGGGCGCTCTGCACCCACCGTTGAAACGGTGGGCTACGTTCGTGGCGTCCCGATGGGACGCGTGTATGTGACTGACCGGTCGCTTGCGGTCCGGGCTCTGATCCGGGGACGACTACCCACCCGTCGGTTTCTTGGAGAAATCGACCTTGGGGACGGCCTTGGCGGCTTCGGGGACGTCGAAGTATTGGGCCTCTTTCACGCCGGCGAGCGACGCATACAGCTTGCCCAGCACTCCGCGGGCGAAGGTGTTAAGGGTCTTCACCTTCTCATTGTACCGCTGCCGCTCGACGGCCAGGCGGTTTTCCGTTCCCTCCAAGGAATCCTGAAGTTTCAGGAACGACTCATTGGATTTCAGTTCCGGGTACGTTTCGCGGAGCACCAAGAGGCGTGACAAGGCGGATTCGAAGGCCCCGGCGGCCGTGGCTTGGTCGGGCAATGAACCCGAGGATTTCGCTTGGAAATAGGACTCTCGCGTCTTGGCGACGCCGAGGAACACGTCCTGCTCCTGAGCGGCGAAGCCCTTGACCGTGGCGACGAGGTTGTCAATCAGATCGAAACGGCGTTGCAGTTGATTGTCCACTTGGGCCCAGGCGCTTTTCACCTCTTCATCGAATCCGACCGCGCGGTTGTACCCGCTGTAGAGGCAACCCCCGACGACCACCGCGCCGCCGAGGACGGCCACTAGAATAACCCCAACCACTTTCGTGAAGTTCATGGATGTTCCTCGCTGTACTGCCAGCTTGGCCCCACAGTTGGGGCAGAACGCCGCGTTTCGCTGAATCGCCGTCCCACAGGACGGACAAGTGTCACCAGCTTGCACCGCCGCCTCCTCCGCCAAATCGACCGCCGCCCCCGAAGGAGCCTCCGAATCCACCCCCGGACCCTCCGCCGAATCCGCCCCCGCCCCAGGATGACCGGCGACCTCCCATCATATTGTTGATCATTGCACCCCAAAACAACCCTTCCATCAATCGACCGCCGCCCCACCGACCGTAGTAGCGGCGTCGGCGAGACATGGAAGAGATCAGGATGATGAACACAATGAACGGCACTAGGCCGACCCCGCAGACCGCCGACCCCGGCGAGCCGCCGCTTGCCGCATAGCGAAAGTCGGGGATGCCGGTTAAGGTCACATTCGCGGCGTCGGCCACCTTATTCGCCACGGCGATCGTGCCCTGATAAATGCCCTCGCTGTAGGCCCCCCGTTTGAAGTGGGCGGCAAAGACCTTTCGCGAGACGGTTCCGCACCAGGAGTCCGGGAGGATCGGCTCGATTCCGTATCCGGTCTGGATGCGGACCTGATGCTCCTTCACGGCGACGGCGATGAGAGCGCCGTTGTCGCGGCCTACGCGGCCGAGCTTCCACAGTTCGGCATGACGCTGGACGAAGGTGAAGAAGTCCTCGCCGTCGGTGGTGGGCACGGTCAGCACCTTCACTTGGGCGGTTGTCTTTTGCTCCAGTTCGCGCAGCCAGCCTTCCAGTTGTCGCTCGACGCGATCGTCGATGATGCCCGCGCGGTCGACGACGTAGGAGCCGGGGTCACGGACGGTCACGTTGGCGACGACGTGGGTCGCGGAGACGCCCAATCCGATCGCCGCGATTGTGTACCAGACGCCCCTACCACCCATTGACGATCTCTCCGAGGGCGTCGACGTCGTCATAGAGGCGATCGAAGTCACTCCATCCCGAGGGCCTGGCGTGATCGAGAGCGGCTCGGATGCCGGGTAGCTTGCGTGCGGCGAGCATTTCGACCTCGGCGATGATTGGAAGGGTGTCCTTGAACTCCCTGCGGTCCTTCAACCACAGCAGGCCGCGGAGGGTTCGCACGAGGTTTTCCGCCGCGTCGATCCCGATCCCGGGAACGAGCCGTTCCCGCCCGGCGCTGGCGAGGAGGGCCTGCCGCAGGCCGATGAGCGTTCGCTTGAGTTCGCGTTCACATTGCAGGCGGACGTGGGCCTTCTCGAACGCGAGATCGTTGAAGTAGTCCGGGCCGAAGAGGGTGACGTGTTGTACTTGGATTTCGATGAACTCGAGCGGAAAGGTGTCGAGCGACGTCTGGATGTGGTGGGGCGTCATGATGAGCGGCGCGGCCACGCCGGCCTTGCCGAGCTTGATCCCGCGGTCGGCGAGGCGGCGAAGGAGCGGCAACTCGACCCGCTCGACGACCAGCACGCTGCGGACGGTGTCGCGATCGACGTTGAAGGCGTCGGTCAGCGCCGAACCGAAGACGGTGAGCGCTCGAGCCGATTCACCGAAGAGTTCTCGGATCAAGCGGGCGTACGATTCGACCCGTTCGCGCATCGGCGCGA
>Ga0315285_10007717_pt1 | contig 11052 bp, 7 predicted proteins | sample YL17G09_36_MG_FD_203698 | JGI IMG/M metagenome (GOLD analysis project Ga0315285, IMG submission 203698) | Sediment microbial communities from Yellowstone Lake, YNP, Wyoming, USA - YL17G09_36 | ecosystem: Environmental > Aquatic > Freshwater > Lake > Sediment | place: USA: Wyoming | collected... | reverse complement strand
GCACTCTCGTGTGCCGCACTCTCGTGCGCCATTGCGGCCCGCCGCTTGTTCAGAAGTTCCAAAAGCTCGTCAAAATCCACGCCCAACGACGACGCCTCCGCCAGCAGTCCATCCAATTGATCAGATAGAATCCGGACGCGCTCCGCCCTTGCCAGCGGCGAGCCCTTGTCGGAAACGTACGTGCCGGCGCCACGGCGGGTTGTGAGCAGGCCCGCGCTTTCCAGTTCCCGGTATGCGCGGGCGACCGTGTTGGGGTTGATTAGTAATTGTTCGGCCAGTGTGCGGATGGGGGGAAGTTCCGAGCCGGTCGAGAGCCGGCCGGAGGCGATCAGATGCTTGATCTGGGAGACGAGTTGGACGTATATGGGCACGCCGTTTCGAGTCGAGATATGCATCAACATAAGCGACCCTCGAACTGATTGTATTAAGACTTTAATACAATTTCCGGCGCGTGTCAAGCAAAAAATGCGGCGTATGGGGTTTGGGGTCTTTTGCGCTGCGGCTGTTGGCAGAGTGGCAGGCGGTCTTCTGTTATCGACGGCTGCCAGCCGACTTCGCCGCAGTGGCCGACTTTGGCGAAGTCGGCCCTTTCTGCTCAAAGCAACCCGATTCTTCCTGCTCCGATCACCACGCCGGCTGAGTCCAAAGTCCCTCCACCTCATCACGCTACGCCCAAAACCGCCACCTCGACCGTTGACTGGCCGACTTCGGCGAAGTCGGCCTACGCTCCGCTGAATCGCTTTTCGGGCCCTTCGCACCTGGGCCTGTGGCTTTTCAGCCGGAATGGGCGTAGGATGCCGAGTCGGGACGCCGGAAAAACGGGGACTGACATGACCGAGTCTTCGAGGCCGGCCGTTTTTGCAGTTTGAAAACGTGTGTGTACCCGCTTTTCCGCAGCCATGTATCACTGGGAGGGAAGGACCTTGTTGGATGTAGTTATCCGTAACGGGCTGATCGTCGACGGTTCGGGGAAGCCGGGTTTCAAGGGGGACATCGGCATAGAAAACGGCCGCATCGCATTTGTCCAACCGTCCAACGGCAGTGGTTCGGTCGCGGCTGCCCGCGAACAGATCGACGCCACGGGCAAGGTCGTCTGCCCGGGGTTTGTCGACCCGCATTCGCACGCCGACCTCGCGCTGCACCGGCGCGACCACGAAAAACTCCTTGCCCCGCTGGTCCTCCAGGGCATAACGACTATCGTAGGCGGCAACTGCGGGTTCTCGATGGCGCCGATAGCCGCGGCGTTTCCGGGGCCGGTGCAGGATTACGTGAATATCTTCGCCAACGTCGATTTCGAGCACGACTGCTCGTGGAGCACCACGGGCGAGTTCATGGGCGTGCTCGAGTCGCGCGGCATCTTGCTCAACGCCGCCCTGCTGATCCCGCACGGCCTCGTGCGGATCGGCTGCATGGGGCCTGAGCGCCGTTACGCCACCGACGACGAAATCCGCGCCATGGCTGCCGTCGTCGAGCAGTCCATGGCCGAAGGCGCAGCCGGCCTTTCCACCGGCCTGCAGTACTTCCCCGGCAGCCACAGCGACTCCCGCGAGCTCCAGGCGCTCGGAAAAGCACTCAAACCGCGCGACGGCATCTTCGCATCCCACCTGCGCAGCTACTCAAACACCCTGCCGCTGGCCATCGACGAACTGGTGGACATCGCACGCAAAAACGGCATCCGCGCACAAATCTCCCACATCTTTCAATGCCCCGACTTCGGCGTCGCGGGTCCCTTCATGCGCGCGCTGATCCGCGGCGCAGCACGGATGAACTTTGTCCCGCCGGTGCCGCTCGACGGCCCGCTGACCAAACGGATCGGCCAGATGATGTCGGCCCGGGCGTCCGGCGCACGTATTGGTATGGACGTTATGCCCACCACCACCGCGTTCACGTACCTACTCGCTTTCTTCCCGCCGTGGGCACTTGCTGGCACTAAACAGGAAGTCTTGGCGCGTTTGACGGACCCGTCGTCCCGGTCGCGCATCCTGCACGACATCAAGCACGGGAAGATGAAATGGCCGCATGTCGAGGGTAACTCATGGTCGCTCAACATGATACGCCTCATGGGGTGGGAGTCGGTCCACATCATGGCCGTGAGCACGCCGGCCAACAAGCGCTACGAAGGCCGGGGGCTGGTAGACATCGCGCGCGAGCGCAGGCAGCACCCGCTCGACACGGCCTGCGACCTGCTGGTCGAGGAAGCGGGCCGCGTCTTGGTGTTTTTCGCGCTGGCCCAGCCCGACGACGCCCTCACCGAGGCGAGCACCTTTGCACCGCTCAAACACCCCGAAGTCTCGATCAGCACCGACACCCTCATCACGGGCCTCGGAAAACCATCGCACCTGTTCCACGGCTGCTACCCGCGCTTCCTCGGCCGGTATGTGCGGGAGAAAAAACTGCTCTCCCTCGAGACCGCCATAAGAAAGATGACGTCCGTGCCCGCCGATCACTTTAAACTCCGACAGCGCGGACAGTTACAAAAGAGCTACCACGCCGATATCGTTGTGTTCGACCCACAGACCATCTCCTCCAAAGCTAATTTCTTGCACCCCGAAACACCCCCCATCGGGATCAGCCTCGTGTTTATCAACGGCCGCAAAGTTGTGGCCGGCGGCGTAGTGGCCGAAGGCCGTCATGGCCAGGTCCTGCGCCATAATTGACCCATCCAATCCGTTGTATATCAATACTTTAGACCAACTCTGCCCGCACTCGGTCGGCGCTTCTTAGTGCACGTAATAAAGTTCTTGACTACTCTTGCATTATCGAAGAAATTGTGATAAAATCTTCGATGATACCGGGCATATACTGCATATCACGCAGTATGTCCGCGGTATTCTGGAATTTCTCGGCGTTGGGGAGGGGCGAGAGGTTCAGCAGCAACGGATCGCGTGAAGGAGGGTGATCTATGGGCGTCATAAAAGACCTCGTGCCTACCATTCTCGTAGTGGACGATTACGTCGAGAATACCCTTATCTTAGAACAGTTCCTTCACCACCAGGGATACGAGGTGGTAACGGCCCACGACGGGGAGGAAGCTATCGACCTGACGGAAAAATCCGCCCCGGACGTGATCCTGCTGGACCTTCTTTTGCCGAAAATGGACGGTTTCGACGTTTGCCGCAAGCTGAAACAGGAGCGCAGGACGCGGCACATTCCCATCATCATCATCACGGGTCTCGCGGAACGAGAGGCGAACGTGCGCGCGCTCGAGGCGGGGGCGGACGATTTCCTGGTGAAACCGTTCGATTCGGTCCTTCTTGGGGCGCGGATCCGGGCGTCGCTGCGCAGCAAGTTTCTCCAGGACCAGATCAACGAGTACCAGATGCGGCTCGAGATTTACAACGACACGCTCGAGCACAGAATCCAGGAACGGACGCTCCAACTCACCCACGCCCAGCAGATCACCGTGTTCTGTCTCGCCAAGCTGGCCGAATCCCGCGATACCGAAACCGGCGCCCATCTCGACCGCATCCGCGCCTACACCCGCGAAATCGCCCAGGAACTCTATGACAAAAAGGAAAGACGGCCGTTCGGCGCGAATTTCATCACCGAGATCTACATGTCCAGCCCGCTGCACGACATCGGCAAGGTAGGAATCCCCGACCGGATCCTGCTCAAACCGGGCAAACTCACGCCCCAGGAGTTCAACATCATGAAGGCCCACTCCCTGATCGGCGGCGATACGCTCAAGGCGGCCGACATAGAGGCGGGGGAAGGGTCGTTCCTGGCCATGGGCCGCGATATCGCCTATTACCATCACGAACGGTGGGACGGCAAAGGCTACCCGAGCGGCCTGACGGCCACGGCAATACCGCTGGCGGCGCGCATTGTGGCCGTGAGCGACGTCTACGACGCGCTGACTTCAAAGCGCCCCTACAAAGAGGCGTGGCCGCATGATCGCGCGCGGGAAGTCATCCTGCAAGAACGCGGCAAAGCGTTCGACCCCGATGTGGTCGATGCGTTCCTGGCACGAGAGGACGCCATTGTGGCTATCCGCGCCGAATCCGCCGACGCCGACGCTCCCACACACATCGTGCGGTTCAACCAGGAACTCGAAGCCGCCGCAAGCGCTTAAAAACAGGAAATTTTGGAACCCGTCGGAACACCCCCTGGCCGCGCTTCTTAGCGCGCCGTTGTTAGGGGGTGTCCCTCTTTTACCTCCGGACTCCAGACTCCGGACTCCGGACTCCTTCAGACCGCGCCGCCTTTGCCCATGTACTCCCTGCGGGCCAGGCGGTACTTCGTGCGGATCGACGGGTCGTACTGCGGGTCGTTGCTGCGCCGCCACAAGTCGATCAACTGCTCGATCCGCATGTCGTACTGCGGCAGGTAATTGTTCAGCAGGTAGGTGAGTTCCTGCCGCACTTTCTTCGCCTGGCTGTCACCGCCTTCGGCGCTGATGATGCCCAGTTCCTTCCGGCCTGCTTCCACCTGCTCGCGGTACTTGCGATCGGCCCCGACATTGCCCGTCGTCGGATGTATTTTCCGGTGGGCTTGTTCCCGATTCTGGAATTTTAATTCACCCTTTTTCAAAGCACGCATCGGACTAAGCTCCTGTCAGCCTCACGTTTCACATATTATACTACAGCCAAAGCCACGGGAAAATTCAAGTCGAAATACCTTCCACATCATGCCGGTTTGCAGCCAAAGCGATCACAGCCCCGCTCAGCCATGAGCAAGGAAGACAGACGCTGATTATAAAATGAGACAACCACGAATGGCCTGACTCAACCCTACCGGAAGCCATCTCTGGACGCCCGTTAGCTCGCTTCAGCAAGCTCCTCTTTGCACCCGGTTTTCAACCGGGGTGAGTCTGGTCTGTTCTTGGTGTAAAGCACGCTTTAGCGCGACTTTAGCAGTGGCTTTAGCCTTGACCTGCTCCTGAAAGATTGGGCGCGAAACTACTGCTTCTTGTAGCTGAAGACTGCGACGCCCGGTTTATCGGGTAAATTGACATCCAGCCCTTTTTGCAGCAGAGCCCCCGCTTTCGCCGTTGTTGTGGCGCCGGAACGGACGTCGGTGAAAACATACCTACTCTGCCCTTCAAGCGCATGAAGCGGGAAAACGGCCGACGTGTACGGGCTCTCGGCCCTGCGAAACACCTGCACCATCCCCTCGCCCGATTCCGGCCGGTCGAACTGCCAGGCCATCCATGCGGAGTTGTCGCGCGACCACGTCGTGAGCGGGTAAAAGTCGCCGTAATAGTTGGCGTTGACGCTACGCCACTGCTCGTAGAGCTTTCGCAGCGCCGCGTAATCGATCTCTCTCACCCGCATGTCGATCCCGTTGCCGAGAGCAGGGCACGCGTTGCTCCAGAACGCATACGGCTCGACCGGCGTCAGGCCCGCGCCGTAGTACGGCGCGTTGGCGCACGCCACCGTACCTGTCCCATGGAACGGCAGCCACAGGCTGATCCCGTACGTCATGCATTGGTGGCCGACCGGCTCGTACGCGTAGTCGCTGCGCCACAGCGGGACCGCACGCCGCATCGTCTCGATATCGTTGCGCCGCCCGCCCGACGCGCACGAGTCGATCAGCATGTCGGGATGGCGCCGGCACAACTCGTCCCAATAGGCGAGGTAGCCGGTGACGTGCTTGATCTCCGTGATGCCCTGCCGGTCTTCGGCGTCGTTGGCCCGCCACAACCCCAGCGGGTCCATGTTGAAATCCTGCCGGTACAGGTCGATGCCCTGCTCGGTCAGCAGCTTGTCGACATGCTCGGTGAGCCACACGCGGGCCTCGTCGTTGCCCAGGTTCAGCAGCCCGCCTTTCGCCCCGCCGAGAATCCACTCCGGATGGTTCTGCGCCAGCCACGTCCCTTCCGCGACCCGCTCCGGCTCGAACCACACCAGGATCTTGATGCCGTTCGCGTGGGCATGCTCACTGATGGGTTTGAACCCCTGCGGGAACCGTTTCGGATCGATTTCCCACGTGCCGACCTGCGGCCACCCTTTCTCCTGGATGTACCAGCCCGCGTCCATCCACCAATAATCGAGTTTGATCCCCTCTTCGATGTACCGGTCGATGAACATGATCTGTTTTTCGGTGTCGGCCTTGATCATTTCCTCGTACGCCCTCGAACTCGACGCCAGCGCCATCGGCGCCGGCAACTGCCCGCCCGGCCGCGGCATCGAGTGCGCCATCATCCACCGCCGCCAAAGGTTTTGGCCGCGGATCCAGTCGCCTTTATAACGCATCACCACCGACAGCGGCGACCGCACCTCCTCGCCCGGCTCGAGCTTGAAATGCGTCAGTTCCTGCCCCGCCACGATGTGCAGACGTTGCGCTCCGTCCCGCGTAAACGTGCCCGCCCACTGTCCCGGCCAGCCTACCACGACAATCGCGCCTTCGCCCGGCCACACAATGTTGAAATACGACATGTCGCTGTTCGTCGGACGCCCGCCCGCCGCGCTGATCTTCTTGACGGCGTTTACGCCCAGCGGCGTCTCGAGCGCGCCGTAATCGTTGCCGTTCGCCGGCGACCCGACGTTGTGATGAAGCAGGAACTCGCCCTCTGTCCCACGCTGCAACGTCATGTCCAACGACTGGATGTTCTCGAGGATGGGTGTGTCTTCCGTCCCGGTGTTTTTGAAATACAGCGTCCACTCGATGACGGGATAGTCGGCGTATTGAACCGCCACAAGACGTACTTCCAGCTTCGTGTTCTCGTCAAGAAACGTCAGCGTGATCCGAACGCGCTGATCGTCCAGCTTGTCTGAGGCTGATTGAACCGTGCAGGTTTTCAAGAACTCGCTGGACGGCTGCCCCGCATAGGTGAATGAGCAAGGCAGCGCGCCCGTTGGCAAAAGCGAAGCCTGGACCCATTGCGCCATGGACTCACGTTCCTCCTGCGACGGCGTCAACGCCCACACGCTGACTGGGAACAATATAAGCATAAACACGGCAACGTTCTTCATCGCCATCCTCCTCGTCGTATGTCGTAGCGCAGGCGTCCCACCTGCATTTAACACTCTCGAAAAACGGGGACTGACTCGCCTTTTTTCGGCAGTTTGAAAAAAGCGTGTCTGTCCCCGCTTTTCGCGGCATGAATACGTCACAAGAGTCATTCTGGTCACAGTTCATGCCGCAGTTTTGGCCTTGGCGGGCCGCTGTACGGCTCCGCCCCGAGTTTGAGCCCGCGCTTGGGCACGCTCTTCAGATTCTCGTCGACCGTTTGCGGCGGTGTGATCATCCCGTAATACCGGCCCATCCAGTAGGCGTCCAGCCAGCCCCCCACGTCCGCCACCACCTTGCCGCCGGCACTGCCGCCGTCGAGTTGCATGAAATCGCCGTCCCACCGGTTTGGCTCGGTTTCCCGCGGGCTCAGTGGCTTGACCCTCTCCGCATAGGCGCGATAACCTTTTGGCGTGTGGAGGTCGTCGCGATGCGAGTTGGTGTACGAATGCCGGCGCAAGTCGAGCGGCCACTCGCGCAAGTGCGCCACGGCGCGATCGAGTTCGCAGTCATTGCCCGTGACGGCGCCGTAGATGAAATTGAACCACGGCACCGCTTCGATACGCTTGATTTCCCAGCTTCTCTCAAGGCTGCGCAGCCATACGCTCCTGAGTTCCGGGTCCGTTTCGTACTGAATCAGCGGATAATACGAGTAAAACGCCAGGCGGTCGTCGAACGGCGTGATCTCGGCGGGACAAAACGCAAGTTTCTGCCGCAGGATATCCGCAAAATAGTTCCAGCCGATCAGTTGCTGTTTGCCGGCGGCAAACTTCTCATCGCCCGTAAAATGCAGCGCGGTTGTCATGTAATTGAATGCCTCGAGACCGTTCAATCCCCTGGCGTAATAGCCGTAAGGCGTCTGGAGGTACTCCGGATCCCACCGCGCCCAGCGAGTCGGCTTGCCATCGACGTCGCGCAACAAGAACCCGTTGTCAACGATGTGGCCCATCACACGGTGCAGATGCTCCGTGGCCCATTTGCGTTCTTCGTCGTTGGCCACCAGGCTCAAAAAGATCGTTGTCTCATACACGTGCGCGTCCGTCTCGTCGCTCGATGTATCCCCCTTCCATTCCCAGACGCCGTCGGGAGTCGGATGCCACTCGGCGGGCAATCCGCCGGAACCGTGGCCGGCTTTCAGGCACTTCTCGCCGACCAGATAGATGGATCGCGCCGGAAATCCGTCGATAGGCGTGATCTCTTCACTCCACTTGACCGACTTCATCATGTCGACGGCCTCGGCGCGTGCCGCGGGGTTGCCGGTGGCGGCGTACTCGAAGCATTTTGCGGCGAGATAATGGCTGCTGTAGCCAACATCGTTGTCGCTCACCTCGCGCAGCCACTCGCCGTTGGTGAGAAACACGCCGTGGATGAATCCCAGCCGCTTTTGCCCCCATTCCTCGATCCAGCGCTCGTAATACGCCGCCTTCTTGGCCAGCGTGTAAGGCTCGTACGCGATGATGCCAAGCCCTTTGTCGGTCGCAATATAAACCGTGTTGTCGCTGCACGCGACAGCATTGACTCTGTCGCCGGGAATCCACCGCGGCTGCCCAAAATACTGGTACTGGCCCTTTGTATTTCGGATCGCGCCGCGCATCGTGCCGATCCACACGTCGCCGTCGAATCCGGCCGCGAGGCACGTCGTCTCTTCATAGCAAAGGCCGTCTTCGCCCCGAACCGGATACCACGTCATTCCCCGCAGCACATCGATGCCTTCGTCGCTCACCACGATAAGGCGGCTGCCAACCGCCATCATGTCGCGGATCGTGCAGCCCCCCTCGAACGTGCCCCAGTCGGCGATTTGTTCGTACCGGATCCCCCCGCGCTCAACCACGCCCACCCGCTTCCCATCGTGCACGTACAGCGTACCGGCGTACGACGCCACGCCAAGTAAATCTGTGCCTTTCCCTTCCACCAGAGCCACCGGCGCGCCGTCTTCAATCCCGTAGAGCGTATTGCCCGACGCAACGACGAGCTTTCCATTGTGCAGGCAAAAATCCGCCGCCTTCAGATCGCTCACCTTGGCCAAGCCGGCCGCGGAAACTTTCCACACGCCGTCAGAAGCCGCAATCCACAAGGCGTCGCCCAGCGTTTTCATGTGCGTGACACCGGCGGCTTCGGCCTCAACCCGTACCGGCTTCCCGCCGTCCAGCGTCCAGAGGCCAGCCGAGTCGCCCACGTAAACGCGGCCGCCGAACGCGGCAACACTCGTGACCGGCCGCTCCGTTTCAACGATGCTGCCCACCTCCTGCAGGTAGACCTCGTCCGCAACAGGTTGCCACAGGGGGTTCTGCGGCACGGGCAATTGCGCCGGCGCCGTCCCCGCCACAAACATAACAGCCGTCAAGATCACCACGCGTCCCATCGAGATTTCCTCCACAGTTCGATTATCGGCATTCTAACTGAGCGCGGAGGTTATTGACAGGAATAAGGTGTTAGCCGGCTCAGTGCTCCCCAGTTTTGTTTCGCCCCGTCCCAACAGGGTCGGACCGTAGGCGCGGTTTTCCAACCCGCGCCGTCCAGACCACAGGCTATAGGAAACAATCAAAGCGGCGGTGAACCACATACCGAAAGGATCACCGGTTCTTGTTGCCCAAGCCGCTTTGCGTCAAGGGTGAAGCCACCGTCGTTGACGGCGCTGGCTGGAAGACCGCGCGTTGTATGCGCAATTCCGCGGCTTCTTGACGATTGATTAGAAAAACGTCATGCTAGGGGCAGGGTGGATTGTAGCGCCGGGCGGTTTAACCAGGAAAGGATGGGCATATGAAGGCTTTTACGACTTTTTCAGCAGTGTGGCTGGGTGTTGTAGTCATGGCGGCGATGGGCGCGGCGGCGGCGGTGACGGTCTCCGTGACGCTGACCGGCCCGATAGATGAGCTATTGCCCATCCTTGAGCATCTGCGTGAGATGGGTGTGGGTGCGGCCGGAACCGGTGATGAGGCGCTGAAACTCGAGATGCACAGCGTCGCCACTCCCGAAGAAAGCGCGGCGGCGGGCCAACCCGCTCCGGCTGAGCCGGCGGCGCCTCCCCAACCGGCGGGACCGAGCCTGGCGGGGTTCACGGCGGAACCGGCGGTCGCCCGGGCGGGTGAAAAGGTGTGGATGTCGATCCTTGTGTTGAACGGGGTGGGGGTTGTGGATACGGTGTCGGCGACGATTGGGGGGACGGATACCCAGTTCGAGTTGCATGACAACGGGGAGAACGGGGATCCGGTCGCGGGAGACGGGCAGTGGTCGGCGGAAATCGTGCTGGACCCCCAACTTCCGGCGGGTCAGATTCCGGTGAGCATTGTGGCTTTTAATGCCAACGGGCAGCCGGTCAAGGTGAACGATCCGGCGGGTCAGCCGGTGGATTTGGCGGCGACGGTGGCGCTGGACGTGGGGAAATGATGAATGATGAATGATGAATTTGGGACGATTGGGACCATTGGGCCAATTAGGGCGGGTTTTGCCGTGGTTTTTGGTCAAAAAATGGGGAAATTTTGGGGTAAGTTGACACAGTTCCCATCGTCACTTACAATATATGGAATACTGCAGGGGTCGGTCAGGGATTTTTTCCCGCAGCGGGAGTGTATAATGAAGCATTCGCTCGTCGAGCTGGTGGACGTGATCATTCGGCGGATTCAGGAGCGGCCGGAAGCTCGGCCGTCGGAAAAAGGGATCCGTTCGTGGCTGTCCAGCAAGGGTTACAACAAGACGGAGATAGACGCGGCGCTGAAGCTTGTTCGGCCGCGGGTGGCGGAGGCAGCGCCGAGTTTTGAGGGGGGTCAGCCGTCGGCGCGGATGCTGACGGTGTACGAGGAGTGCAAGCTGAGCCCGGAGGCCAGGAGCGCGCTGGCGCGGCTCGAGGTGTACGGTTTGCTGGCGCCGTACGAGCGGGAGATGATCCTCGAGCATTTGAATCATTATGAGGGCGAGGTGGGGTTGGAGGAACTGGATTATCTGTTGTCGTGGATGGTTTGCAGCAACCACGACGTCGAGTTTCAACAAACGTTTTATAACGTTTTTGAGGGCAAAGGCGAGACGTTACACTAGGTTGGTCTGTTTCGCGTAAGCAGGCCCGGCGTCAGGTAATAATAAGCAGGACGCCCGCTCCACCCGGAG
>Ga0315285_10007716_pt1 | contig 11052 bp, 8 predicted proteins | sample YL17G09_36_MG_FD_203698 | JGI IMG/M metagenome (GOLD analysis project Ga0315285, IMG submission 203698) | Sediment microbial communities from Yellowstone Lake, YNP, Wyoming, USA - YL17G09_36 | ecosystem: Environmental > Aquatic > Freshwater > Lake > Sediment | place: USA: Wyoming | collected... | reverse complement strand
CTCCCACTGTCCCTATGTGGCTCGCTCGCCTGATCATGCTTGTGAGTTGGAAGTACCTTCATTCGCCCACTCATCCTTCATGGCTGGACGTGATGCTTGTCGACTTCACATTGAGCAATTCCCGACTAAAATCAACCGGGTGGCAACCGAAATACAACAGCGTCGAGGCGCTAAGATCGGCACTGGCGCAATGAACCCCAACGTGGATCTCACTAGCGTAGAGCCTGGCCCGCATGGTTCCTTGGGGCATGAGCAAGTTGAGCGAAGCGCCACGACAGAAACTTGGCAAGACCGTCTTTCAGGTCAGACCACTGACCAGAGAGGATCGCGACTGGGCATCCGCTCTCCTAGTGGAGCACTGGGGATCTCCTAGAATTGTCACCAAAGGCAAGATCCACCACGCAGATGAGTTGAGCGGCTTCGTTGCAGTTCAAGGTGACAAACGCATCGGGCTCGTAACCTACAGAATAGATGGTGCGGATTGCGAGGTTGTCTCCATGAACAGCCTCGTAGCGAACGTGGGAATCGGATCTGCATTGCTGCATGCCGTCAAGGCCGTCGCGATCACCGCCAAGTGCAAGCGGCTTTGGCTCATAACGACAAACGACAACACTCCAGCTCTTCGCTTCTATCAGAAGAGAGGCTTTGTGCTAGTAGCTGTGTATCGCAATGCCGTTGAGCGATCACGTAAGCTGAAACCCGAGATCCCTCGGATGGGGGTAGATGGAATCCCGATCCGAGACGAAATAGAACTCGAAATGCTTCTGTGAAGAGGTAGCATGTCGCAATCGTGATCCTTGGCTAGTTGATTCCAACAGGCTTAAGATGAACTGTCTTCCGTGCAGATGTTTGGGCCCGTAGTCTAGCCAGGATTAGGACACAGTCGCACACCACGGTGTAGGCCTTCGGAACGACTCATGAGGAAAGCCTGGGGTCCAGGGTTCGAATCCCTGCGGGCCCACCACCTTCCATGAGTGGCAGTACCTTCTTCTCTATTCCGTCACTCATGGCGGGTCACACGACTATTGGTGTACATGTGACTATTCGAGTTTGTGTTGTAGACTGGAAGCTGAGCTGGGGATCGTTGCGAAATGCTGGCGTTGCGTGGCTGCAGAGGATAGTGTTGTTCGTCTCTTGCGTTAGCCAAGGAACTCGAAGAACTTGTGGACGTTGTCCCGGAGCTAGCCGTAGGACATTAAGTCAAGATCCGTATGCTGCTGCTCTCCAGGGCGGAGCCTAGCCAGACGCTTGGCAAGATCGCCGCACTCTTCGCTGTGGACACGAATAGCGATGCCCCCAATCAGTCCGAGCGGTGTTTTTGCATTTGATGCTTGGTCAACAATCTTTCGTCCCTGTTTCAAGAAAGCTTCTGTTTGTAAGACTCCTCCCCGCTCAGGAGGCATCCTGATGGCTCGTTCTTCCGTCAAGCTGCGCTACCGGGAGACAAATCTCTCAGATTCGCGTTGAAGCTTTCCGGGGAAAGTGCTGGTGCGTCTTGGGATTCGTTCTGCACTAGCCAGATGTGAATAGGTAGCTCTTAATCCCCTTCTCTGTGAGATCGAGCAATAGGCCTCGGAGTATGCCCTCACCGTACTCACTGCCTGGGTTGAAGCATTTGGTCCTGCCGATGGAGGCTACTCCCTTGGACTCGTGTATATGTCCGTGAAGGCCTGCGAGTGGTTGATGCTTCCTGATCGAGTCACGCACGGCTGTGCTTCCTGCCGACGCCATCATAACTTGTCCTCCAGACAGCACTGGCTTCAGCGTCTCGTCAAGCTTAGGAGCGGGGTCGATGATTGTCCCATATGGAGGACAATGAAGATTGAAAATGCAGTTCTCCATACTCTTCACGTCCGTAGCCATCTTTTCGATTCTTTCTGCGAGCACTTCTTCATCGAATTCTCTAGGGCTCTTCCATGGAGTGTGATTCGTAAGACCGAGTGTGATCATCTCATGATGCTGGTCGAGCTCCACAACTCTCTCTTCAGGGTTGATGATGATATTGGACTTTTTGAGCGCTGTGTCGACTTCCCATCTGTCGTCGTTGCCAGGTGAAATGAAGCACCTTATACTCGTGTCGCGCAGACGCTCCTCGGCCATCTGGATCCATCTTTCAACTGTTCCAACCATCATCTTAGTGAAGAGGGCGTTCACTTTCTGCTTGTCTGCTTCCAGCGATGACATTTCACCTGGATCTGTCCGGTAGGGGTAGAAGCCGGAGTCTCGAATCGATTTCTCCAGCTCTTGAACCTTAGCCTCCGACTTTGACCGGATTTCTGATCCGGCATAAGAGGAAAGGTAGGTACCGTCAGGCTGCTTAACGATCGGAACGATCATCTTTCCAGTGATATCGCCTGCGAGCATTACCGTGTTTGCTTTGTAGAACTTGCCCGCGTTCAGGAACTTCTTGAAGCACCTTTCTGATCCATGGACGTCAGTCACGTAGAATACTCGAGTGTTCATGAGCTTTCGCTCGGTCGGCGCGAACGTACCGCGAGGACCTATTTATCGCTTACAGCTGGCCTCTAATATTTCGAGATCTATGTTGACAGTGCATCGATTGGCGATGGCAACTTCCCCGCCTTCATTGTGAAGTCGAGTCTGCTGCCGGCGCACGTGACCGGCCTCGTGGCGCTTCAGGGACTCCTTCCTCCCGTAAAATTCCTCAGGACAAGTAGTAGCCTATGGCACGACACACAGTAGAGACTTTGCAGAAACTGTTGCATACTTTGTACCTGCAGACTTTGAGAAGGCCGATGTAGCATCAGTCAAATGCCCGCATCAAGAAGCCGGACCAAGGGGCAGTTTCTCTATTCCATGCCTTTTCATGACCTTCCTTGCTACGTCATCGAGATTCTTCTCGACATCCTTAGGCATCGGTTCGGCTTTGTGGTCCCGAAGGATTCTCTGAACTGTTTCTCTGGCTCTCTGGTATGTGTCCTTCGACCCAAGCTTCTTCCAGACACTCATGTCCTGTCTGTCAATCAAGTCAGAGGGATTGAAGATTTCCCTGTTGAGCCATTCCATCGTGTGCTTCTGGGCCAAGTAATGCCCTCCGACACCGACCTTTCTGATAACGTCAATGGCGAGGGTTTGGTCATTCACGTCGATGCCTCTGATGAGTCTTAAGGCCGTCCCACAGATGGTGTCATCTATCACAAGTTTTTCGAAACTTTGGCAATTCTCAAAATTCAACATACCTGGGCCTGATATCACGTTTATTCCTGCAAGGGCGCCGAGCGTTATTCCGAGTCCAGACTCGAACCCACATTGGGCATCAACTGTCTTCGCATCGCTTAAGCCCAGGTACATATGGGTCGGCAACCCGTAGAATTTTCCGATCTGTGCGTAGGCGCAGCCCATCATGACGGTTTCTATGGCGCCAAGACGCGCTGTGAGATAGCGCATGTCAAAGGTTGTGGGTGAGCCGCCATAGATCACCGGCGCGCCGGGATTGGCAAGTTGTGAGATAACAAGGCCGCTCAGGAACTCCGCGTTGAACTGGACCAACGAACCGGCAAGCGTTACGGGTCCCGTTGCGCCAAGCTGAGGCATCGGAAGAATCTCGGCCGGAATTCCGTACTTCGCGCAATCCATCAGGTTCTGAACGATGAAGTTTCCCCACTTGAGCGGAGCTGACGGACACAGGTCAAAGATCGCCATAGGTCTTCGAGCCAGTTCTTTTTCGCTTCCCACGACAGCAGCCAGCATATCTTTCATGTCGTATAAGCCGTCTACACTGAACGTGCCGGTGACTATCGTCTTTGGCGAGTTCTTCAGAACAATGTAGAGTCGATATCGGTCAACGATCGCATCCGGGACGTCCGAAACTACGAGCGCCGTACTCTGGGCCTGTATGTGCTCGAGCCCATCGGTCAATCGCACGAAATCGGCGAGATCCTGAGATACTGGTCGCCTGATCTCGTTCGTTCGGGAGTCAAGCAGATACAAGGCTGCTGATCCCGGATCATAGTGAACTCGGTTACCTTCGAGCAATAGGTCGTGTTTTCCGTCGCGACTGTAGAGTCTTATTGTTGACGGTGCCTTGACCAAGGCTTCCTTTGCCAAATGCTGCGGAATACGCGCAATCCTCCTAGTGGCGTCAACATCTGCACCTGCGTCGGCGACCAACTTCAAGGCGTTGTCGCTTTGAATCATTACTCCAAGTTCTTCCAAGACCTTTAAGGAGGACAAATGGATGGTTTCGATTTCTTCGCTCGACAACAACCGAAGAGCGGGTTGACCCGAGAACGACAGTTTCGCCATTGCTACAACTCCTGTTGCGAATGTTGTCTTTCAGGAATTCAGAGAACGTTCCTGTCCTCTGCGTATTTAACATTGGTTGAAGTGCAGCTGTTTGCAACCATCAATCTTTCCGATGAAACTCAGAAAAGAGCCGGGCCGAATGATGACGCTGCTGGTCGACAACTAGATTAGGGTGAGCAATCATGCCAAGAGTTGGCTGAGTCGAGCTTGCAAGAGACTGCGCAAACAGAGAAGTACGCTTACGCGGTACTGGGTGCCGGCAGGCAAGGCACCGCCGCCGCCTACGACATGGCCAAGTTTGGGAACGCACGAAAGGTCCTACTTGGCGACATTGATCACAAAGCTGCGAAGCAGTCAGCCAAACGTGTGAACCTTCTGAGCGGGCGGGAAGTCGCAGAAGCCGCCTTTGTCGACGTCAGGCGTCCAGCGCACACCAAGCGTTTCCTAACCGGTATCGATGCATTCCTGAGCGCGGTCCCCTACTACTACAATCTCGATATCGCAAAGGCTGCGATTCGCGCTCGTGCCAGTATGTGCGACCTCGGAGGTAACACCGACACAGTCAGGAAGGAGCTTCTCCTAGATCGAGAGGCAACGGACGCCGGAATCTCAATTGTGCCCGACTGTGGTATGGGTCCGGGCATGACTGCATCCCTAGCCTGCTACGCCATGAGCCTTCTAGACACACCCAGGGAGGTCTACATCTACGATGGAGGGCTCCCCCAGACTCCTCGACCACCATTCAATTATCTACTCACATTCCACTTCGACGGCCTCGCAAACGAATACCACGGAAAGGCCGTGTTTCTCCGCGGAGGGGAGATCCTGGAAGTACCATGCTTCGAAGAACTGGAATTCGTAGACTTCCCACAACCTCTTGGTAGACTGGAAGCTTTCACAACCGCAGGTGGTACCTCGACGTGCCCTTGGACCTTCAAGGGGAAACTCATAGTCTTACAGAACAAAACCCTACGGTACCCGGGCAATTATGTACAGCTTAAGACAATGCATGACCTGGGTCTATTCAACGATAAAGAAATCAAAATAGACGGAAAAAAGACCAGCCCCCGACGGATCCTTCAAGCACTTTTTGAACCGAAGATCAGGCTGCCGGGAGAGAAAGACCTCGCAGTCATCCGCGTCAAGTGCGTCGGCGAAAAGAACAAGCAGGCAGCGGAGGCTGTAGTTGACGTTGTTGACTTCTATGATGACGAGACAGGGTTCACTGCAATGGAGCGCACGACTGGCTGGCACGCCTCAATTGTCGCGATCATGATGGCACAGGGCGAAACACCCCGGGGAGCAAAGCCGCTGGAGATAGCTGTTTCGGGCACCGCGTTTGCTAGGGAGTTGAAACGGCGGGGGATCAAGCTAACTGAAAGGGTTACTTGACCATGAAGGTAGCGACGCGCTCACGAGGAAGAAAGAGGTGTCTGTGCCCGTTAGTCCTTCAACCAGACTCTTGACAAGAGACCAAGTAGAGTTCATTCACGCCAGTTCGCTGGAGGTTCTCGAGAAAATCGGAGTTGCCGTGCACGCGCCATCCGCGTTGAGGCTACTTGAAAACGCCGGAGCCAGAGTCGACTATGGAACGGAAGTAGTGTCGATTCCGGAGAGTCTTGTATCAGAAGCGTTAGCGAAAGCCCCCAAGACCATCAGACTGTATAGCCGGGATCACAAGAACGATCTCACGCTAAGGCGACAATGTCCACTACGGCCCCGGCTCGACCACACCGTTTATCCTCGATCGCTCGGGGACGGTGAGGAAACCTGTCTCAGCCGACTTGGTCAACCTAGTCAGGCTAGTGGACGCGCTGGAAAATATCCAGGTACAAAGCACAGCCCTAGTCGTTTCAGATGTCGCGGATAGCATCGCTGACCTTCACCGACTGTTTCTTGTGGTGAAGAACGCTACGAAGCCAGTCATGACGGGTGCCAACTTGGAAGGTCTCGTTGACATGAAGGAGATTCTTCAAATCGTAGCAGGTGGCGAAGAAGAGCTCGCGCACAGACCGATCGCCGTATTCTGTGCGTGCCCCACATCCCCACTGAAGTGGACCGAGTTTGCCGTTCAGACGCTGACGGACTGTGGAGCTTCTGGGATCCCTGTAGAGATTGTTTCAGCCCCTCAATTTGGGACAACCGGCCCAGCAACGATAGCCGGCTCGCTCGTCCAACTCAATGCCGAGTTCCTAAGCGGCCTTGTTATCTCACAACTTGCCAATCCCGGGGCACCAGTGATCTATGGCGGAGCACCCGCCAGTTTCGACATGAGGTATTGTACTCCTGGTTCGGGAGCAATCGAGGCGATGATGACCGTCTCGGCATACGCTCAAGTCGCCAAATACTACCGGTTTCCCACGAGCGCTTATACCGGAGACACGGACGCGAAGAGCATAGATGCTCAGGCCGGCTTCGAATCAGGTCTCGGCATCCTGCTCGCAACTCTTGCTGGGATAAACGTAATCTCCGGACCTGGTGGCATGAACTTTCTGAATATCCAAAGCCTCGAGAAACTTGTAGTCGATGACGCTATCTGTGGGATGGCACAAAGGCTGAAAAAGGGCATAATCGTGAACAAGGAGACCGTCGCTCATGACGCGATGAAGAAGGTATGCCCAGGCGGCCACTACCTGAATCTGAGGCACACACTCGATCATGGTAGATAGAACAACTATGCGGCGGATCCTTCCTTGCCCTAGTTTTCTGCAAAAGCTTAAATTCGGTTCGGCAGCGACCTTGGTACACTGAGGAGGACTGAGAAAATGAGCAAAGTATTCCTCAGGGAAGCAACTGGACTCGTCAGAGAGGCAGGAACTCTAGACATTCTCGCTTTCGCATCCTTGAACATAAGCTGGGGGCTAAGCGCAATGTGGCTTTTCCTCTGGGGGCCTTACTACGCTCCAGGGGGCAACCTATACTCCGGCATAACTATCGTACTGATTCCCATGATATTCGGTTCTCTAGCGTGGGCCCTCCTAGCATCCGTGATGCCTAGGTCGGGCGGGGACTTCATATTCAACAGTAGAATCCTCCATCCTCTACTCGGCTTTCTATCGAGCTTAGGCTGGGTCTGTGTCAACTTCATCTGGTGCGCCACGCTCTCCGCGTACGTTGCAAGCCCAGCCCTATCGATGCTCTTCTATACCATGGGGTGGACAGCCGCAGGAAACTTCGTTTCTTCAGGTCTAGGAATCTTCGCCATAGGAACATTCACCATAGTCTTCTCGTCTCTGATACTCATCTGGGGACTGAGACCCTACCTGCGACTCCAACTAGTCATGTTTGCCTTCGGCGTCCTGATGTTTCTGCTCATATGGGGCCTGATGGCCGCTACCTCTCATGCAGACTTCGTAGCAGGCTGGAACGCATTCAGTGCCAAATACGGGTCGGCGACCTACGATCAGGTAATTAGCAAGGCGACAGCAGATGGAATTTCGATCACCCCCTCACTCGAGGCAACACTGATACTCATGCCCGTGGCCTTCTGGGGCTTGGGCTATCCATATCTCGCTACATACATCGCAGGGGAGACTAAGAAGGTACACCGCAGTGTCATGATAGGCGTCCCGGGCGGGCTTCTACTCTGCGGCATCTTCTGGTATATCACGAACTTCTTCTTGCAGACCAACGTCGGCCAGCAATTCCTGGCCAGTGTAGACTACTTGGGTGGGAACGTAATGGCGCCATATACGATACCATTCTACCCAATGTTTCATCTGTTCGCTGCGGTGTTAACTCAGAGTCCCATCATCATATTCTTGCTTGCCTGGGGCTATGTCTGCTGGAACTTCATGTATGCGATCTATTCGATAATGCCACAGTCACGAATAGGTCTCGCTTGGGCCTTCGATAGAATCGCTCCATCGTTCTTCGGATATGTAAGCGAGCGCTTCCGAACCCCTGTCAAAGGCATCATATTCTTCGCAGCCGGTGGCGAGATCGTCCTATTCTTCTATGCTTTCTTCACTCCGGCCATTCTTGTGAGTTTCACGGCGATGATCCCACAAATACTGACGACATTCATGCTTACCGCGATTGCTGCGATAGTTCTGCCTTTCAGAAAGAGAGTCAAGCCCGTCTACGAGTCTTCACCGGTCAGCAAGTACAGGCTTGGACCAATCCCATTCATATCGATTTGCGGCTTCATTTACCTCGTGCTACTCCTGTCCGTCCTGTACTTCTTCTTCACGAATCCGGGCCTAGGCGCGCTCTATTACCCATCGCTTGCAGTAATCGTGGCCATATACGTAATCGGAACCATATACTTCTACGCTATGCGCGCCTACCGAAAAAGACAAGGGGTCGACATCGACCTGGCCTTCAAAGAACTCCCGCCGGAATAAACCCCCACCTTTTTCTTTCAATCTTCACGGCAGAGGCGACTCTGTAACGAGGTAGAACTGAGCAATGAGTTCGGCTGAAGACCTACTTGAGGAAGCTAACACGTTGATTACAGAAGCGACGACGCGGAGCGTGATTCTTCGCGTTCTCGGAGGCGTAGCTATCAGGTATCACTGCCCGAGTGCCAGTCAGCCGCCTCTCGCCAGACAAATCGCCGACATAGACCTGTTTGGACTTTCAAAGCAGTCGACCGCAATAAGGAAGGTCTTCGCCGGCCTATCCTATGACGAGGCAGAGACGTTCAATGTCCTTCATGGAAACAGGAGGCTAATGTTCTTCCAACCCAATATCCATTATAGAAGGGATGTGTTTCTTGATTTCTTCGAGATGTGTCACAAGTTCGATCTGCGCGACAGACTGCAGGTAGAGGACTTCTCCATATCATTGTCTGATCTCTTGATGACAAAGCTCCAAGTTGTCGAAATTGAGGAGAGGGATTTCAAAGACATTGTTTGCATGTTGGTGGACCATGAACTCGGCGACTCAGATGCCCAAGACACAATAAACAAGAACTACATAGCCGACGTATGCTCGAACGATTGGGGAGTCTACAAGAGCTTCACACAAAACCTCGAAAAGACCGCCGGATATCTTGAACGGATCGATCTGAAGGATTTGCAGAGGAAGACCGCCAAAGAACGAATAGGCGTTATTGGAGACACGATTGAGAGAGCGCCCAAATCATCAAGATGGAAGCTCAGGAGTCTAGTTGGCGCGAGAATGAGCTGGTACGAAGAGCCCGAAGTGCCCAAGACCATAAAGTTCGCCGAAGAGTAGGAAATCGAAGCTTGGCCCAATAGGTAGGGGAGCCATCGTCTGACTCTCGCTGAAATAGACAAAGAGTTCCGAGATTCGGGAAGTTAACCCCCTAGGTGTATGAAATGTTCACGCTAGGTTTCAGATGCGTGAACTGTAAAAGGATTTTTCCCTTGCGAAGTCAGTTCTTCGTCTGTCCAAAGTGCGGCCTCCAGAAGATCAAAGGAATTTCAGTAATACGAGGAATAACGGAGGTAGAATACGATTATGACGCACTGGCCACCTGCATCAACAAGGAGCAGTTTGCCAAGAGACCGTTCAGTCTATGGAGATATCGGGAGCTCTTAGGATTCAGCGAAGAAGATACGGTCGTAAGCATTGGCGAAGGCGGTACTCCTCTTGTAAAGTGCCGGAGACTCGCTGACGCGCTTGGCATCAAGAACTTGTGGTTGAAGAATGAAACCCAGAATCCAACGCATTCATTCAAAGACCGCGAAAGTGTCCTAGCCGTTACGATGGGACTGCAGGAACATGCAAGCCGCGTCTCATGCGTGTCTTCTGGAAACGCGGCTGCTTCCCTTGCTGCGTACGCGGCACGGGCGGGCTTGGAGTGTTTTGTCTTCACGCCAGCGACAGCATCCGGACCGAAAATTCATCAATGTGCAGTCTACGGCGCGAAGACATTATTGATGAGCGCAACGTACGAGGAAATCTTCGAACCCTACATCGAGACGGTGAGAGGATTGGAAATCGTCGAGTGCAGCTCAGGATACAACAGGTTCAGAACGGAAGGTGACAAGACCATTGCCTACGAGATCTGTGAACAACTCGGGTGGCGTTCTCCAAGTTGGATCGTAGATAATGTCGGTAACGGAACCCATCTTTACGGAATGTGGAAGGGTTTCAGGGAGCTGAGCAAGCTTGGTTTGATACGATACCTGCCTAGGATGGCTGCTGCAGGCCCATCGGGAGGCTCACCAATCGTGAAAGGTTTCAAGGAAGGGATAGCCCTCCCACTGACCACTTGTCGCAAATCAATCGCCGACGCATTGGCAGGCAGATGGGGCTATGACGCCCCCCTTGCCCTCAATGCCTTGAAAGAATCTAGTGGACATGCCGAGTACGTTTCTGACAATGAAATTCTTGAAGCGATGAGGTTGTTGGCAGGTCTCGAAGGAATCTTCGCTGAACCGTCTGGTGCCGCATGTATTGCAGGTCTTCTCAAGATGCTCAGAACAGGAGTGGTTGACTCGCGAGAAGACATTGTCTGCGTGATAACAGGGAGTGGTTTGAAAGAACCTAAGTTATCAAGGAGAATATCCAAGAAACCGATTCATCTCAGACTGAGCACGAGTGCGATAAGAAATGCTTTGGAGAGAGGCAAGAGAAGATGAATTGTCGCACCTGGTTCCTATGATAATGATCTCTTAGCGGGGCATGGCTTCCCCTTCAGGTACTGATGACGGCAAGCATATGGAATATCTGTTATCGAATCTTCCTCATTCTCTTCCTTTTTCTTGGCGACACCTGTTCTTTTCCTCATCGTGCTGTAGCTCTGTCAGGAATCGGCATGGCTGTGGTTACGGCTGCGATTGATCGGAAAGATGTTGCCTCTATACTATGCCG
>Ga0315285_10007715_pt1 | contig 11055 bp, 12 predicted proteins | sample YL17G09_36_MG_FD_203698 | JGI IMG/M metagenome (GOLD analysis project Ga0315285, IMG submission 203698) | Sediment microbial communities from Yellowstone Lake, YNP, Wyoming, USA - YL17G09_36 | ecosystem: Environmental > Aquatic > Freshwater > Lake > Sediment | place: USA: Wyoming | collected... | reverse complement strand
TCCACCTGGAGGGTTCTCGTTATGCTTGGCCAAACAATTTCCCACTACCAGGTCCTTGAGAAGCTGGGCGAGGGCGGCATGGGTGTGGTGTACAAGGCAAAGGACACGCATCTGGGCCGCTTGGTGGCCATCAAGGTCCTGCCTGCTGAAAGAGTTGCGAACCCGGAACGCAAGCGCCGGTTCATCCAGGAAGCCAAGGCGGCGTCGGCGCTCAACCATCCCAACATCGTCACCATCCATGACATTGCCTGCGAAGACGGCCGCGATCTCATCGTCATGGAATATGTGGCCGGCAAGACGCTCGATCAGTTGATTGGGCGCAAGGGCCTGAAGCTGAGCGAGACGCTGAAATACAGCATCCAGATGGCCGACGCGCTGGCCGTTGCCCACGCGGCAGGCATCGTGCACCGCGACCTCAAGCCGGCCAACGTGATGGTGACCGAAAAAGGGCTGGTCAAGGTTCTCGACTTTGGCCTGGCCAAGCTTACCGAGGCTGCGCCCGGCGACGAACTGGGCGAAACGCTGAGCGGAGCAGACCAGGTGCCTCATACCGAGGAGGGCGCCATCCTGGGCACGGTGGCGTACATGTCGCCGGAGCAGGCGGAAGGCAAAAAGGTGGATGCCCGGTCCGACATTTTCTCATTTGGCTCCCTGCTCTACGAGGTAATCACCGGGCGGCGCGCTTTTCGTGGTGAGACAAGAGTCTCCACATTGTCGGCAATCCTCAAGGAAGAGCCACAGCCACCCAGCAGCGTGGCCGAAGATGTACCGCGCGACCTGGAGAAAATCGTCGCACGGTGCCTGCGCAAAGACCCCGGCCGGCGCTTCCAGCACATGGACGACGTAAAGATCGCGCTGGAGGAACTCAAAGAAGAGTCCGACTCGGGCAAGCTGACAACGGGAGCGCCCGCGCAGTTGGCAACGGCACAGAAGCCACCCAACCGATTGCTCGCGGCAGGCCTACTGGCCCTCGGCCTGGCATTGATCGGAACCGGAATCTGGCTGCGCGTCTTCCACCCTGGCGTCACCGGCGGCCCGCCTCCCAGAGTCGTTCCGCTCACCAGCTATCCAGGCCTGGAGATTCAGCCGGCTCTGTCGCCCGACGGCAAACAGGTGGCATTTGCCTGGAACGGCGAAAAGGAAGACAACTACGACATCTATGTGAAGCTGGTTGACGCCGGCACGCCGCTGCGGCTTACCACCAACCCGCTGCCGGATTATTCTCCTGCCTGGTCACCCGACGGGCGCCACATCGCTTTCGTGCGCTGGTCTCCGAGTGGCGCTGAGATCTACGTGATTCCCGCGCTGGGCGGTTCGGAGCGCAAGGTCGCCCAGACGGCGGCCATTGCGGAAGATACCGGCACAGCATCAACGGGGTATCGATTGTCTTGGTCGCCGGACGGGAAATCTCTCGCCATTGCGGACAGAGGCTCGCCAAAGGAACCGAACAGCATTTACCTGGTTTCCACCGAGACACGCGAGAAGCGGCGGCTGACCCTTCCGCCCGCGGGCTATGCGGGCGATGTTTATCCCGCGCTCTCGCCGGACGGGGGGACACTGGCCTTTGTTCGGATACGGGGCGCCGCCGCCCAGGATGTTTATCTGGAAGCTCTTGCGGGTGGCAAGCCGAGCGCCGAGCCTCGACGCCTTACGTTCGACGAGCGGGGCGTCAACGGAATCGACTGGACTCCAGATGGGAGGAGCGTCATCTTTTCTTCAAATCGGAGCGGCACGTACGAGATTTGGAGAATTCCCGCGTCCGGCGGGCAGCCCGAACGCCTGGCAATCGGGGACGGCTATTATCCCTCCATTTCCAGGGACGGGCATCGTCTCGCCTACTCAAGGTCTATTTCGGACACCAACATTTGGCGCGCACGCGGACCGGCAGCCACGGGCAAGGGAACGCCGCCGACCAGGCTGATTGCCTCCACCCAATCGGAGTACCAGCCGGAGTTCTCGCCCGATGGCAAGAGGATCGCCTTTGTTTCCAGCCGCTCTGGAACCTACGAGATCTGGGTTTCCGACAGCGAGGGATTGAACCCCGTCCAGTTGACCTCTTTTGGTGGTCCGGCCCTGGGTAGCCCGCGTTGGTCTCCCGATGGCCGCTGGATTGCTTTCGACTGCATCAATGAGGGGCACTGGGATATCTACGTGATGAGCGCCGAAGGCGGCGCCGCACGGCGCCTGACCACGGAGCCCTCGCTGGATGTGCGCCCGAGCTGGTCCAGAGACGGGCGTTGGATCTACTTCGGCTCCAATCGCAGCGGCGACTGGCAGATATGGAAGCTGCCCGCCGAAGGAGGAGCGGCCGTACAAGTAACGAGGAAAGGCGGTCGCGAAGCCTTCGAGTCGCCCGATGGCCAGTTTCTGTACTATGCGAAATTCGGGGCTCCTGGCATTTGGCGCATGCCGGTCGAGGGGGCCGAAGAAACAAAATTAGTCGACGAGGCGCAACAGGCTGGTTGGGCTGTTTCAAACGAAGGCCTTTGTTTCCGCACCCCGACGGCAGCCGGCAAACGTATAATTCGCTTCTATAGTTTCGCTACTGGTCAGCTCCGAGACATCGTGGAGCTACCCAAGGCGCGGGGCTATGGTCCGGGCATGGCCGTCTCGCCCGACGGCAAGTGGATTCTCTACACGCAACTCGACCGCGTGGACAGCGACCTCATGCTAGTCGAAAACTTCCGCTGATTTCGTTCACCACAAAGCCACAAAGGACACAAAGCACACAAAGACGGCATCCTTCGTGATCTTGGTGTCCTTGGTGTCTTTGTGGTGAAAAAACACCCTATACCTGCGGCAGCGGCGTGGCGTATTGGCCCTGGAAAACCTCGGCGAAGGCCTGAAGCATGCCCGGGTGAATCAGGCCGTTGGTGGTGAGCACCGTGTCGCTGGAGACCGAATGAGCGCCGCCGCGCATGTCGGTGACGCGCCCGCCCGCTTCCTTCACGACCAGCGTCGCGGCCGCCACATCCCACGGATTCAGGTTGAACTCCCAGAAAGCGTCCAGGCGGCCGCAGCCCACGTAGCACATATCGAGCGCCGCCGAACCCGCCCGGCGAACCCCATGCGTGCGCATGGTGAGCTGATGGTAAAAGTGGATGTTGGCGTTCTTGTGGCGTTTGCGGGTGGGGAAGCCGGTGGCCACCAGCGCTTCCGAGAGCGCTGCCACCCCTGAAGCCCGAATGCGCCGGTTATTCAGCATCGCGCCCGTGCCCCTCTCGGCCGTGAACAACTCGTCGCGGAGCGGGTCGTAGATCACGCCGATCAGCGGCTCGCCCGACTTCTCCAGCCCCATCGAGACGCAAAAAAACGGGAAGCCGTGCGCGAAATTGGTGGTGCCGTCCAGCGGATCGATGTACCAGCGGTAGGGCGAATCGGACTCGCGCCCGCCCCCTTCCTCCGCCAGGATGCCGTGGTCGGGAAAGCGAGTGCGCAGCCGCTCGGTGATCAGCCGCTCGGAGGCCCGGTCGGCTTCGGTGACGATATCGACGTCGCCCTTGTATTCCACGCGGATGCGGCGGTCGTAGTAAGGCAGCAACAACGCGCCGGCCGCGCGGGCAATCTCAACGGCAGTGGCAAGGAAATCAGGCATGCAGGGAAAGTGACGAGTGACAAGTGACAAGTGACGGGCGGCTACCGCTGCGGTCGGCGTTGCCACTCGTCACTTGTCACTCATCACTCGTCACTGCTCTTCGTACAAGTACTTGATCTCGTGCTTGAAGATGAACAGGTTCGGCGCATTCTGACGGGTCAGGCGGATGAACCGCTTGTCGTAATACTCAATAAATCCCGACACCAGCTCACCGGACCGCAGCTTGACGGTAACCGGAGCCTGGGTCTGCACCAAGTGGCGCAGGTAGGCCACCTCCCGGTGGGTCTCGCCCGGGGCCCGTTCGTGGAGACTGTGACGCTTTTCTTCATCCATAGTGAACATCACCGGCCTCTTAGATAATACCCTTTGCGGGCCTGCACGGTAAAGCCGGGACTCAGGACGCGGACCTGCAGGCGGCGGTAGCCGCCGGCAGGCAGGTTGGGATCGGCGTAAAAGCCGAGCACGTATTGCGTGTGCAGCTCGTCGGCGATGCCGGCGAACACCGGATCGAGCTGGGCGGCATCCTCCGGCGTGTAGAAACGCCCGCCGGTCCCTTCAGAAAGCAATTGCAGGGCATGTTCCCCGGCTGTGTCCCGGCCGGCGTCACTGCGGATGGGCACGACGATGATGCTGTAGATGACCGCGTCGGCCTCCTGCACCGCGCGCAACGCCTCCTTGAAACCGATGCGGCTGGTGGTGTCGCCGCCATCGGTGACCAGGATCATCACCTTGCGGCCCTGTTGCCTGTGCAGTTGCTCGGCGGCCAGGAGAATGGCGTCGAAAAACGAGGTGCCGCCGCCGGGCCGCACGTTGCGCAACGCCTGTTCCAGCCGGAGGCCGCTGGAGGTAAACGCGGTGGCCTGGGTCACCTCGTCGTTGAAGGGAAACAGCGCGATCCGGTCCTGCTCCCGAAGGATGGAGCGCGCGAAGCGGCTGGCCGAATCCTGCTCGAACTTCAGGTCCTTGGCCGTCGATCCGCTGATATCCAGCAGCAGCGCGATGGACAAGGGCACTTCCGCTTCCCGGGCGAACACGCGGATCACCTGCGCTTTGCCCTCGTCGAGCACCTCGAAATCGTCCCGGGTCAGGGCCCGGGCCAGTTGGCCGTCCGGCCCGCGCACCGTGACCGTGACATTCACCAGCCGCACGGTTACTCTCAGCGTCTCCTGGGCCGTTAACCACAAAGGCACCAGCAACAGAGCCGCGACCGTCAGGGAGCGGGGGCCCCTGCAGGGCCGCTTACTCTCTGGCGACCGTGGCGCTGCGCGGGCACCCGCTCCCTGACGGTCGCGGCTCTGTTGGCTGTGGTAAATCATCGCTGCATTACTTCGCCTTCCACCCAGACCGCGCCGTCGGCGAAGTACTCTTTCTTCCAAATGGCGACGCTCTTTTTGACGCGGTCGATGGCATGGCGGCAGGCATCGAAGGCCGGAGCACGATGGGCCGCGGTGACAACGATGGCGACGCTGGTCTCCCCGATTTCCAGCCGCCCCAGGCGGTGCACGATAGCCACGCGGTCGATCGGCCAGAGCGCGCGCACCTCGCGGGCGATGGCGCGCATCTGTTCCAGGGCCATCGGCTCGTAGGCCTCGTATTCCAGGTATAGCGTGGGGCGCCCGCCGGAATGACCGCGCACAATCCCCTCGAAGACGACGACCGCCCCGTCCTCACCGCGCCGCAGGCCGGCGGCGAGCCCCGCCACATCAATCGGCGCCCGCACGATTTCGACGTATTCGGGAGGCATCAGGTTTAGGTGTTAGGTGTTAGGTCCGAAAGCATCAGCTTGCGGCAATCCCTGACACCTGGAACCTGGCACTAGCACCGGTTCATGCCGCCGGAGACGGGTGGAAGGAACGCCACTTCGTCGCCATCGGCCAGGCATTCGGAGCGGCCGGCAAGCTTCTGGTTCCGCGCCAAAACCGTGGAGCGTTCCATCGCCGCAAGCTGGGGAAAGCGGCGGGCGTAGGAATGAAAAAGGCTGCCCAGATCCGCGCCGTCTTCAACGTCGGCGGTTTCCTCGGCCCTGCCGACGATCTCTTTCACCCCCCCGAAAAAGAGAACTCTTACGCGCATCGCCCTGCAACCTGCCACCTGCAACCTGCAACCTATTTCTCCACTTCGATGCGCTGCAGCGTGCGCTCCTGTTCCCGGCGCGACTTGACGCGGTCCAGCGCCTCCTTCAGCAGGATCTGCGCGCCGCTCAGGAATTCGACCTGCGCGGAGCGGAAGTGTTTCCAGGCCGGCGAATGCCGCCATTCCCGCGGCACCAGCGCCCGCAGGTTAGGCAGGACCTCCTCGGCCGGGCGCTTTCTACGCGCCGGCTTCTTGCTTGGACGCCTTTGTCTGCTGGCCATCTTTCATTCCTTTGCCGAAGTTGATCACCAGTTCGGAGCCCTGGATCCTGGCGCTGGATGGCGCCCGGTTCGCCAGCCGCTGCGGCAGGGCCACGTGCCGCTTGTAGCTGCCCACGCGCACGATCAGCTCGTCGAAGCGCTGGTACAGGTCCACGTCCTCGGAGTCGGCAAACGGCAGCTTCAGGCGCACCTGGTAGGTTCCGTTCACCTTGGCGAATTTGTAAGGCGCTTCATGGTAATAAATACCGGCCGGATCCCGGCTGCCGTACAGCGCCTTGGCCAGGCGGTCCAACTCGCGGACGCCGAGGATCTCGCTGTCGAACAGCGGCAGCTTCCAGATGGGCACGGGCGCGAACATGTCCTCCACGCTGGCCACGTAGCGCTGGTGCAGGTCCTTCCAGCCGGTAAAGAAATCGTCGCGCACCTCGCGCGGCAGGATGCGGTTGACGATGACGGCATCGATGGTCATCCCGTAGAGGGAAAAGTACATGAAGGCGCGCTGGGTTTCGCGCAGCACCACCTTCTCCGGATTGGTCACCAGCCGGACGGTGGTGCGACTGGGGTCCACCAGCACCCGGTCCACCCCGCGCAGCTTCTCGTACAGGCTCTCCAGGTTGGCGAAGTAGTCGTCGCCGGGCAGCGGGATGGAGGTGAAGCTGCTGAGCATGGGCCGCACCATCCGCGCCACGCCCCGCTGCACGGTGAAGATCTTGTTCATGTACCACTCCAGCGTGGTGGGCATGCTGATGAAGCGCAGCGACTCGCCGGTGGGCGCGCAGTCCAGCAGGATGACGTCGAACCGGTTGTCGCGCAGGTACTGGTTCACGTACATCAGGCTGCTGACCTCTTCCATGCCCGGGAAAATCGCCAGTTCCTCGGCGAGGATCTCGTTCAACCCGCTGACGTTCAGCAGCGAGGAGATGTAGCCGTGGACCTCGCGCCAGTGGCGCTGGATCTCCTCCTGGATGTCCACTTCCTGGATCCACAGGTTGTTGCGGAAGCGGGTCAGGCGCCCTTCGCTGTGGTCCAGCAGGCGCCGGTCCAGGTCGAAGGAGTCGGAGAGCGAGTGGGCCGGATCGACGCTCATCACCAGGGTGCGGTAGCCGCGCCGGGCCAGCTCCAAACCGGTGGCCGCCGACACGCTGGTCTTGCCGACCCCTCCCTTGCCGGCGAACAGAATGATGCGCATCCGTTTCAACATACCACAACTGGGCGGCGACCACCCCACGCCATGGAAAACGCCGCTGGCTACTTCAATTGCTCCGTGAGGAAGGAAACTTGGCTAACCTCTGTGCCGAAGCGCTTCGCGATGCGCTGCGCATCCTCGATGGTGTTGGCCCACCGGTCTTCCTTGATGGCCAGGTTGCGCTCGCCGGCATCTTCCAGTGCCGGGCCGAAGATGGGCAGCACGTGCGGATTTTTGGTAAGAAACTGGTACGGGGGTTGGCCCCCGGCAATCCGTTTGCGGGCTTCCTTGAGTTCCAGCGTGTCGATGAACATGCCTTTCTTTTAAACCAGGAACCGGCTGAAAGGCAAGAGGTCGGCAGGCCGTGGGCTGGGGGCCGTAGGCTGTGGGCTGGAGCAGAGAGTGGCCTCGAAGCATGGGTTGTGCCGGGCCCACGGCCTACAGCCTACGGCCTGCAGGCGACTCACTTTGCATCTTAAAGTGAAGGCCGGGATGTGGTATCGTATAGCCTTCGGACAAGGAGCGGACGGCGGGCCAGCGCGTCCCGGGGCGAGGTCTTTCAGTGACGGCTGCTAAGATTCCATGGCCGGCGCCGCGCGATGCGGAAGAGGCGGACCTGCTGGGGCAGATCGACGCGGCGCGCCTGCCCGGCCACGTGGCCATCATCATGGACGGGAACGGGCGCTGGGCACGCCAACGGCGCCTGCCGCGCGCCGCCGGGCACCGCGCCGGAGCCCGCTCGGTACGCGAAGTCATCGAATACTCCGCGCGCCTCGGCCTTCATGCCCTGACCCTCTACGCCTTCTCGGTGGAAAACTGGAAGCGACCGAAGCCCGAGCGTGAGACGCTCTGGAAGCTCCTGCACCAATACCTGAAGAAGGAACTGCCCGCGCTGCAGCGGAACAACATCCGCTTTCAGGCCATCGGCCGGCTGCACGAGCTTCCCGCACTGGTGCAGGCCGATATCGCGAGTGCGGTGGCGCTCACGTGCCGCAATACGGGCTTGCTGTTGACGGTGGCGCTCAACTACGGGGCGCGCGCCGAGTTGGTGGATGCCTTCAACGCCATTCTGGATCGGGTGGGCGGCAATGGCGGGATGGGCGGATTGCGGGTGGATGAAGAGATGATCGGCGCCCACCTGTACACCCGGTCGCTGCCCGATCCCGACCTCCTGATCCGAACCAGCGGCGAGCTTCGGGTGAGCAATTTCCTGTTGTGGCAGATCGCCTATGCGGAGATCTGGGTGACCGGCACGTACTGGCCGGACTTCAACCGTAAACACCTGTTGCAGGCCATCATTGACTACCAAAAACGCGAACGCCGCTACGGCGGCCTCTCTTACCGGGACGCCGCGCAGTAACACGCTGGCGCGCGTCCTCACCGCCCTGGTTCTGATCCCGCTGGTGCTGGTGTTGGTGGTGTGGGCGCCGCGCTGGCTGTTTTCCGCCATCGTGACCCTGGTGGCGGTGGCGACGCTGCGGGAATACCTGGCGCTGGCTGCGCAATCGGGGCTGGGGCCGCTCACTTGGTTCAGCTACGCCGCCACCGCCGTGCTGGTCTTCTGGGCGCCGCTGGCGGAAAGCCCGGCGCTGCTGGTGCTGATGGCCCTGGCGCTGGCCGCGCGGCCGGTCCGCAGCCTGGAGAAAGCGTTGCCGGGCGCTGCGGCCTCCGTACTGGGCGTTCTTTACGTGGGCCTGCCGCTGGCCATGTTCAGCGACCTGCGGCGGCTGTACGATGGTCCGCGCTGGGTCATCTATGTGCTGGCGCTTACCTGGGTCAGCGATACGGCCGCCTATTTCGGCGGCCGCCTCTTCGGCCGGCACAAGCTGGCACCCAGAATCAGCCCCGGCAAGACCTGGGAAGGTGCGGTGGCGTCGCTGGCCGCCAGCCTGGCTTTTGGCATGGCCTACCTGGCGTGGATGCGCCCGGAGATAGGCCTGGCCTGGAGCGGTTCGATCTCGGCCGCCGTCAACATCGCCGGGCAGGTTGGCGACCTGGCGGAGTCGGCCATCAAGCGCGGCGCCGGGGCCAAGGATTCCGGATCGATCCTGCCCGGCCACGGCGGACTGCTGGACCGCGTTGATGCCCTTCTCTTCGCCGTCCCCGCGTTGTGGTACATTCTGAATTTGCGCGTGTCCTGGCTGCTATCGCCCTTCTGATTGCGGATTGCGGATGTCGGATGTCGGATTGCAAGCTGGGCAACAGTTTGAAATCCGCAATCCGCAATCCGCAATTCGACGCCTGCTCATGAAAACGCTGGCCATCTTGGGAAGCACCGGCTCCATCGGGCAGAACACGCTGCGGGTGCTGGAAACGTTTCCCGGCCGCTTTGCGGTGCATGCCATGAGCTGCGGCGACAACATCGAGTTGTTCGCACGGCAGGTCGCGCAGGTTCGCCCCAGGCTGGCGGTGGTCAAGGAAGATAAGAATCGGGAGGCCCTGCGCCGCCATCTAAGGGACAGCGGGGCTGTGGTCCCAGAGATGCTGAGCGGCTGCGGCGGCATGGTGGCCGCCGCGTCGGCGCCGGAAGTCGATATTGTGGTGTCGGCGACGGTGGGCGTGGCCGGGCTGCCCGCCACCTACGAGGCAGTGCGGCTGGGCAAACGGATTGCCCTGGCAAACAAGGAAGTGCTGGTGGCCGCCGGTGAACTGGTGACCGCGGCGGCGGCGGAATCCGGCGCCGAGATTCTGCCGGTGGACAGCGAGCACAACGCGCTGCACCAGTGCCTCCGAGGCGGCCGCCGCGAGGAAGTGCGGCGGCTGATCCTGACTGCCTCCGGCGGCCCATTTCTCCGGGCCACCCCCGCGCAGTTGGAAAGTGTGACTGTTGAGCAGGCGCTCAATCACCCCACCTGGCGTATGGGCAGCCGGATCACGGTTGATTCGGCTACGCTGATGAACAAGGGTTTTGAGGTGATCGAAGCTCGCTGGCTGTTCGGCTTCCAGGCCTCGCGAGTCGATGTCGTCATCCACCCCCAATCCACCGTACATTCCATGGTGGAGTTTTTGGACGGCTCGATCCTGGCGCAACTGTCGGTGACCGACATGAAGATCCCGATCCAGTACGCGCTGACCTATCCGGACCGCCTGCCGGCCGCCGACAACCGGTTGCCGCTGGAGAACCTGGGGAAACTGGAATTCTCGGTGCCCGACCGCGGCCGCTTTCGCTGCCTGGAGCTGGCCTACCAGGCGCTGGAAGCCGGAGGAACTGCCACCTGCGTGCTCAATGCTGCTGACGAGGTGGCCGTCGGCGCGTTCCTGGCCGGGCGAATGGGCTTTCTGGCCATTCCCCGGGTCATCGAAGAAACGCTGAACCGGATTCCGCCCGGCCAGGCGCGGAATCTGGATGAGTTGCAGGAATGCGACCGGGCGGCGCGCGCCGCCGCTCTGGCCGCCATCGAACAAGGGAGATCCTAATTGCGGATTGCGGATTGCGGATTGCGGATTTCAAACAGCGGATTGCGCCCCAGAATCCGATGCCACGGGTCGGGCTCGAAATCCACAATCCGAAATCCGAAACCCGCAATTGCCATGGTTGTTAAACCAACTGCGAGACACAACACTAAATGTCATACGTGACGCTCACCAACCTGGTCGCCGCCGCCGTGGTCCTCGGCGTCATGATCCTGGTCCACGAGCTCGGCCATTTCGTGGCCGCGAAGGGGTTTGGCGTTCGGGTGGAGGTGTTTTCGATCGGGTTCGGCAGGCGCCTGTTCGGCCGGCAATATGGCGAGACCGACTACAGGGTCAGCGTGCTACCGCTGGGCGGATACGTCAAGATGGCCGGCGAGAACCCCGCCGATGCGGTCACCGGGGATCCCTGCGAGTTCCTTTCCAAGCCGCGCTGGCAGCGCTTCGTCATCGCGGTCATGGGCCCGGCCATGAATGTGGTGCTGGCGGTGGTGCTGCTGACCGGCCTC
>Ga0315285_10007713_pt1 | contig 11058 bp, 12 predicted proteins | sample YL17G09_36_MG_FD_203698 | JGI IMG/M metagenome (GOLD analysis project Ga0315285, IMG submission 203698) | Sediment microbial communities from Yellowstone Lake, YNP, Wyoming, USA - YL17G09_36 | ecosystem: Environmental > Aquatic > Freshwater > Lake > Sediment | place: USA: Wyoming | collected... | reverse complement strand
GAAACTGCGGCAGATTCTCGGCAAGGACGCGAGCAACGAAGCGCAGAACCTTCTGTCGGTGGCGGATTCGCTGGTGCGCAAGTCGGTGTGGGGCATCGGCGGCGACGGCTGGGCTTATGACATCGGCTACGGCGGCCTCGATCATGTGATGGCCATGGGGCGCAACGTGAATTTGCTGGTACTCGATACCGGCGTGTATTCCAACACCGGCGGGCAATGCTCGAAAGCGACACCGCTGGCCGCCGTGGCCAAGTTCGCGTTCGGCGGCAAGCCGGTGCCGCGCAAAGACCTCGGCATGATGGGCATCGCCTACGGCAACGTCTATGTGGCGCAGGTGGCCATGGGGGCCAACGATCTGCAAACGGTGAAGGCGTTTCTCGAAGCGGAAGCCTACGACGGGCCGTCGCTGATTATCGCCTACAGTCACTGCATCGCGCACGGCATTGACATGAGCCGCGGTCTTGACAGTCAGAGGATGGCGGTGGAGTGCGCGGCGTGGCCGCTGTACCGTTACGATCCGGGCCGCGCCAAGCAGGGGTTGAACCCGATGCAGCTTGATTCCAAGGCTCCCAAGATCGCCGTGGAGGATTGGGCTTACACGGAGACGCGTTTCAAGATGCTGACCAAGATGCATCCGGAAGAAGCGGCGCGGCTGATGGGGCGGGCGCAAGAGGAAACGCTGGCGCGCTGGCGGCTGTACGAGCAGCTGGCCGGGCTCGACTACCGCAAGGCTGGAAACTAAGAAGGGGTTCCGACGATGGATTTGACCACCACCTACATGGGACTGAAGTTGAAGCACCCGCTGGTGTCTGCGGCTTCGCCCTTCACCCACAGTCTCGACGGCTTTCGCCGGTTGGAGGACGCCGGGATCGCGGCCATCGTGATGCACTCGCTGTTCGAGGAGCAGATCGTAGGCGAGGAAAAAGAACTCGACTTTCTTACCACGCAGGGCACGGAGAGTTTCGCCGAAGCGCTGAGTTATTTTCCCCGGCCGGACCGGTTCGTGTTGGGTCCCGAGGAGTATCTAAAGCTTATCAGTGACGCCAAGAAGGCGGTCAAGGTTCCGGTCATCGCCAGTTTGAACGGCGTGACCACCGGCGGCTGGGTGGAGTACGCGCGCACGATTCAGCAGGCGGGAGCCGACGGGCTGGAACTGAACGTTTATTATTTGGCCACCGATCCCTTCCAGCCCGGCGAAGTGGTGGAGCGCAACTACGTGGAAGTGCTCAAGACAGTGCGCTCGCAGGTGCGCATTCCGGTGGCGGTGAAGCTTTCGCCATACTTCAGCAATCTGGCCAACATGGCGCGGCGTTTGGACGAAGCGGGCGCGGACGGCCTCGTGCTTTTCAACCGTTTCTATCAACCGGATTTGGATCTGGAGAACTTAGCCGTCTTGCCGAACGTGGAACTCAGCACGTCGGTGGAGATGCGATTGCCGCTGCGCTGGATCGGGATTCTCTACGGCCGGATGAAGTGTAGTTTGGCGGCGACTACGGGCATCCATACCGTCGAGGACGCGCTGAAGGCGGTGATGGCCGGCGCCGACGCGGCCATGCTGTGTTCCGCGCTCTATCGCCACGGCACCAGTCACGTGGCGACGCTGCTGGCGGGCATCGAGAAATGGATGGAAGAGCATGGCTACTCTTCCATCGCCGAGATGAAGGGCACGCTCAGTCAACGGGCGGTGGCCGAGCCTGCCGCTTACGAGCGCGCCAACTACATGAAGACGATTCAGAGCTTCCGGCCGATGGTGTAGCATGTCCCCCCACCGCAGAGGGTGGGGGCCGTGAACGGCGGAACGGTGGATTTTTTGAGCGGACTTTTGTATATTCGGCACGGTTCCGTTGGAACCGGCTGCCGCATCTTGTTCTTCCAACGTTTGAGGTGATTTCCCATGGCTATGACCATTGACGAGACCTGCATCGCCTGCGCGGCCTGCGAGCCGGAGTGCCCGACCAAGGCCATTACCGAAGGCGAAGAGATTTTCGTGATTGACGCCGATCTTTGCGTGGAATGCGTCGGACACTTTGATTCGCCGAAGTGCATCGAAGTCTGTCCCGTGGACTGCATTCATAAGGTGACCTGACGCCCCCCCCCCGGGCGGGCACGGGTTTTACCCGGTTTCCCCCTCCCTTTTGTGCCGCGAGCCTTGGTTCATCCCACCATCATGGCTCGCGGCACAAGTCATTTCAGAATCCGGCGCGGTGGGCGGCGGGCTGGGCTAATAGTCTCCTCCGGGGAAGGTTTAAGCGGCGATTATCTGATTGTTTCCGTGTGTATTCAGGCACGCTTGAGAGGCAGCCCGGCGGTGGAAGTTCTTGCTTTTTTCGTGCAAGAGCCGTAAATTGAACATTCGTCTGCGGATGCGGGCGACGTGCGCCGCGAGCCGGAAACGAAACGCCTGACAGCGGGGTAAAAGGAGCGTTCCCCTCCACGGCGCAAGAGCCGGACTATGTTCGGGTTCTCGCAGGCCAGAGCCGTCTCTGGCCGCTTTTCAATCGTTCACCAGGAATAACCCGTGGCGGGAGGCGCAGGATTGCCGCCCGCACCGCAAAGCCAAACCATGAAACTGGTCAAGACGGTATCGTCGAGCGGCCTTTACACTCTGGTCGTCAACGAGACGTGGTGCAAGGGTTGCCGCATTTGCGTGGATCTCTGCCCCACTCACGTGCTGGAGATGGTGGAGGCGCCGGACCGTTGGGAGGGCGCCATCGTTCGCGTGGCGCAGATGGACGCCTGCAACGGTTGCGGCATTTGCGAGGTAGAGTGTCCCGATTTCGCCATTTCAGTTTACGCGCCGGAGAAGAAGAAGCCGGTGAAAGCCGGGGAGACCGCAAAATGAGCTATCCCGTTTCAGGCCGGGCATTCATGGCGGGCAATGAGATCATCAGCGAGGCGGCGCTGCGCGCGGGTTGCACGTTCTTTGCCGGTTACCCGATCACACCGTCCTCCGAAATTGCGGCGCACATGGCCTTGCGGTTGCCGCAGGTCGGAGGAACGTTCATCCAGATGGAGGATGAGATCGCGGCCATGGGCGCGGTGATCGGAGCTTCCCTGGCGGGGGCCAAGACGATGACGGCGACGTCGGGTCCGGGGCTGTCGCTGAAGCAGGAGAACATCGGTTTCGCGATGATCGCCGAAGTGCCGTGCGTGATCGTGGACGTGCAGCGCGGCGGGCCATCCACCGGGTTGCCCACGGCGCCGTCGCAAGGGGACATTATGCAGGCCCGCTGGGGCACGCACGGCGATCACGCGGTGATTGCGCTGACGCCGCTCTATCCGCGTGAAGTGTACGTGGAAACGGTGCGGGCCTTTCATTTGGCTGAACTCTACCGCACGCCGGTGTATGTTCTGGTGGACGAGATTATCGCTCACACCACCGAGAGTTTTGAGCTGCCGGCGGACGAGGGCCTGATCAAGCCGCGGGGAGAATATGCCGAGGCGGCGGTGAACACGTGGCGGCCGTTCTATGATTTCTTTCAGGGCAAGCATTTGCACATCACCGGCTTGTCGCACACGCAGGAAGGCTTCCCGACGGTGAATCCCGAGATTGTGCACCGCAGCAATTTGCACATCGTGAACAAGATCGTGAACGCGCAGCCGGCCTTGGAGCGCAACGAAGAGTATATGCTCGACGACGCTGAGATCGCGGTGATCTGTTTCGGATCGCCGGGACGTTCGGCCCGCGAAGCCGTGAACCGGGCGCGGGCGAAGGGAATCAAGGCGGGCATTTTCCGGATCATCACCTTCTGGCCGTTTCCGGTGGAGACGGTGCGGAAGTTAACGGACCGGGTGAAGGCGGTGGTGGTGCCGGAGATGAATTTGGGAATGCTGTCGCTGCAGGTGGAAAAATCGGCGATGCGGCGCGACGTGCGGATCATCGGGGTGAACGTAACCGGCGGCGTGCCCATCGAGCCGCAACAAATCCTGACGGCGATAGAGGAGGCGTATCATGGCGTTTGATTATTCCCCGTGGCTGCGGTCGGACATGATGCCGCACATCTGGTGTCCGGGGTGCGGCGTGGGGATCATCGTGAAAGCGCTGATCCGGGCGATGGACGCCTGCGGCTGGAAACAGGATGCGACGGCGATGGTGTCGGGGATCGGCTGCACGTCCCGCGCGCCGGGCTACGTGAACATGAATACGCTGCACACCACCCACGGGCGGGCGCTGACCTTCGCCACCGGCATCAAGCTGGCGCGTCCCGAGACGAACGTGGTGGTGATCTCGGGGGACGGTGACGCCGCGGCTATCGGCGGCAATCATCTCATTCACACCTGCCGCCGCAACATTGACCTCACGCTGATCATCGTCAACAATGCCATCTACGGCATGACCGGCGGGCAGTATTCGCCGACTTCGCCGCCCGAAACGCGGGCCGCCACCGCGCCCTACGGCAATCTCGATCCGGCCTTTGATTTATGCGAACTGTGCAAGGCGGCGGGAGCCACCTATGTGGCGCGGGCGCACGTGGGGAACGCGGTGTTCATGGAGCGGCTGATTCGCGGCGGTATGCAGCACAAGGGATTCGCGGTGATCGAAGTCATGGCCAATTGCCACACGCAGTACGGGCGGCGCAACAAGCATCCCGATCCGGCTGAGCTGATGCACTTCATCGCCTCGGGCGCGGTTGCGCTGGCGCAATGGGAAAAGATGTCTCCCGAAGAACGGCAGGGCAAGTATCCCATCGGTGTGCTGCACAAGGACACCACCAAGCCGGAGCTGTGCGAGAGGTATGCCATGCTGGGGGAACGAGCCATGGCGAAGGCCCGCAAAGAGGCGAGGACGGAAGAGAAGGAAACCATCACGGCACGGGATGAAATCTTAGGAGCAACGTCCGGTGAGAACTGAAATCCGGTTTGCAGGGGTCGGCGGTCAGGGCAACATCATGGCCGGGGAGTGGCTGGCGTTGAGCGCGCACAGTCTGGGCAAGCACGCGGTGCAGAGTCCGACCTACACCGCGCAGGTGCGCGGCGGTCCGACCAGCGTGGACGTGCTCATTGACGACGTGGAGATTGTCTATCCGCGTTTGGTGGCGATTGACCTGTTCTGCTGTCTGGCGCAGGAGGGCTGGAACGTTTTTTCCAAGCAACTGAAGCCGGAGAGCCTGGTGGTGATTGATCCGCATCTGGTGCGGCGGGTGGGCCCCGGGCCGCAGATGATTCACCGCATTCCCATGGTTTCGCTCACCAAGCAGACGGTGGGAAAGATGGTTTACACCAGCGCGGTGGCTCTGGGGATTGTCGCGCGCCTGATGCCGCAGTTGATTCCCGAGGCGGTGATGCTGCGAACGATTGAGGAGAATGCGCCGGCGGGGACGGCCGAGACCAACCTCAAGGCGTTTCGCGCCGGCTGGGAGGCGGCGCAGGATTCGCGGCCCGAGCCACGCGACAAGATCGCCAAAGAATTCGATCTTCAGGTGACGGTGCGCGACACTTATTGAGGGAATAGCCGGGGCTTCTGATGCACACGATTCATCGTCGCCGCACGTTGGCCGAAAAAGTTCACGAATTCTGGGTGGAAGCGCCGCTCATCGCGCGGAAATACCGCGCGGGGCAGTTTGTGATTCTCAGGCTCCATGACCACGGGGAGCGGATTCCGCTGACGGTGGTGGAAGCGGACGCAAAGAATGGATGGATCCGGCTGATCGTTCAGGAGGCGGGCAAGACGACCATCGAGCTGAGCCGTTGTCAGGCGGGGGACGCGATCTTGGACGTGGTCGGGCCGCTGGGCAAGCCGACGCATATCGAAAAGTGGAGCAACGTGATTATGATCGGCGGAGGCGTGGGCGCGGCGCCGGTGCTGCCGATGGCCAAAGCCGCCGTCGCGGCGGGGAACACGGTCTATGCAATCGTGGGCGCGCGCAGCCGGAATCTGCTGATCCTCGAAGACGAGTTCCGGGCGGCCTGCCACGAGCTGCGCGTGTCCACCGACGACGGGTCGTACGCTTTCAAAGGTTTTGTCACCGACGCGCTGCGGCAATGGGTGAACGAAGGCCAGACGTTCGCACAGGCGATCATTGCCGGGCCGATTCCGATGATGAGCGCGTGCGCCAAGCTCACGAAGGAACTCAACATTCCGGCCATGGCCTCGCTCAATCCGATCATGGTGGACGGAACGGGAATGTGCGGAGCCTGCCGGGTGACGGTGCACGGCAAAACGTTTTTCGCCTGCGTGGACGGGCCGGAGTTCGACGCGTGGGGTGTGGATTTCCGCGAACTCATGCTGCGCAATCAAGCCTATCGCACGCAGGAAGCGGAGGCTCTGCAGCGCATGCAGGATCACGAATGCAAGATCGGCCTCGGCACGCCGGGGGGAGTGAGCGCGCATGCCTCGTGAACTGACTCAGGCGCAGCGCCTGACTCTGCCGCGCACGAAAATGTCGGAGCAACCGCCCGCGGAGCGCGTTCGCAATTTCAGCGAAGTGCCGTTCGGTTACAATGAAGAGCAGGCGATTGCAGAAGCCGACCGCTGTTTGCTGTGCAAGAAGCCGAAGTGCGTGGACGGCTGCCCGGTGGGGATTGACATTCCGCTCTTCATCCGTCACATCCGGGAGAGCAACTTTCTCGACGCGGCAAGAGTGCTGCGCTCGGCAAATTCGCTGCCGGCGGTGTGCGGCCGCGTTTGTCCGCAGGCCGACCAGTGCGAAGCGCTGTGCGTGGAAGGGGCCAAGCACGATCCGGTGGCCATCGGCAATCTCGAGCGGTTCGTAGCCGACTGGGAAACTCTCAACGACGCCATTCCCATTCCCGAGATTCCGCCGCCGACTGGCTATCGCGTGGCGATTGTCGGTTCGGGGCCGGCGGGGTTGACCTGCGCGGGCGATCTGGCGAAATTCGGACACGACGTGACGGTGTTCGAAGCACTGCACCGTCCATCGGGCGTTCTGGCCTATGGGATTCCCGAATTCCGTCTGCCGCGCAAGGTCACGGCCTCGGAGATCGAGTACATCAAGCATCTCGGCGTGAAATTCGTCTTCGATATGGTGGTGGGCGTGACCGTTACCGTGGACGAACTGTTCGAGCAGGGGTACCATGCGATATTCATCGGCACGGGCGCGGGTCTGCCGCGGCTGATGGGCGTGCCGGGCGAGAATTTGGTGGGCGTGTACAGCGCGAATGAGTTTCTCACGCGGGTGAATCTGTTGGGAGCTTCGTCCTTCCCCGACAACGACACACCCATCCGCCGGGCGCGGCACACGGTGGTGGTGGGCGGCGGCAATACGGCCATGGACGCGGCGCGGGTTTCGCTGCGCGTGTCGGGCAACAAGGTCACATTGGCCTACCGGCGCTCGATGGAAGAAATTCCGGCCCGCAAAGAGGAGATTCACCACGCGATTGAAGAAGGCGTGGACTTTCAGCTCTTGACCGCGCCGCTGGAGGTGTTCGGTGACGAGAGCGGACAGGTCACGGGATTGAAGTGCCAGCGCATGGAATTGGGCGAACCCGACGACTCGGGCCGCCGCAGTCCGGTGCCGATTGCCGGCAGCGAATTCGTGTTTGATTGCGATACGGTGATCGTGGCCATCGGCAACAGTCCGAACCCGATCATCCCGCGCCATACGCCGGGGCTGGAGATCACCAAGAGGGGAACGATCAAGATTGATCCGGTGACGGGAGCCACGACGCGGCCCGGCGTGTATGCGGGCGGCGACATTGTGAGCGGCGCGGCCACGGTGATTTTGGCGATGGGCGGGGGCCGGGTGGCGGCCACAGCGATGGACGAATACTTGCGAAGCTTGCCTAAGCCGTAGCCAGTATGCTGCGAGTGTCATCCTGAAGGCCGCTTTTTTCGTCTGGCGGCCTGAAGTTTCTCTCTTCGTTTCGTGTCTTCCCGAGAGGTCCTTCACCCCCTCGAAGACTTGGGGGTTCAGGACGACAGTCTGAAGAACCCCCCTTGTCCCCCCATAGAACGGGGAGAAATATGAATCGCGTCCTTCCCCCGTTCCATGGGGGAAGTTAGAAGGGGGTGGCGTGTGACTCGGAAAAGAACCCCCCTTTCATCCCCCCACTGAAGTGGGGGGAAATTAGTGAGACGACAAATGTCTTTCGGACCGATATTCATCTTCTTGTTGGCGGGTGCGTGCTTCGTCGCGCTGGCGTTAGGCGCCAGCCGCCTTCTCGCGCCGCACCGGCCCAATGCGGAGAAGAACTCCACCTACGAATGCGGCGAGCTGCCGGTCGGATCGCCGTGGATCCGCTTCAACACGCGCTTCTACGTCATCGCGCTCATCTTTCTGGTGTTCGACGTGGAAGTGCTGTTCCTCTTTCCGTGGGCGGTGGTTCTGAAGGAGATGGGACTTTTCGCGTGGCTGGACATGGCGGTGTTCATCGTGATCTTAGTGGTGGGGCTGGCTTACGTGTGGGGCAAGGGCGATTTGGATTGGGTGCGTCCGAAAGATTCATCGGCCGGGTCGGCGGCGGGGAGCCGGTAGCATGGGCGTTTTGGAAGGTAGATACGGACCCAACGTAGTAATTACCTCGATAGACAAAGTATTCAACTGGTCGCGTTCGCGCTCGATGTGGCCGCTCAGTTTCGGGCTGGCCTGCTGCGCGATTGAGATGATGGCCACGGCCGCCTCGCGCTTCGATCTCGACCGCTTCGGCATTTTCATGCGGCCCACGCCGCGGCAGTCGGATTGCATGATCGTGGCCGGTACGGTGACGGCCAAGATGGCGGAGCGGCTGAAGCGGCTCTATGAGCAGATGGCCGAGCCGCGCTATGTGATCGCCATGGGTTCCTGCGCCAATTCGGGCGGGCCTTACTGGGAATACGGCTACCACGTGGTCAAGGGAGTGGATTTAGTGATCCCGGTGGATGTTTACGTACCGGGTTGTCCGCCGCGGCCGGAAGCACTGATTGACGCCTTTCTCAAGCTGCGGGAGAAAATCGAGCGCGAGAGCATCGCGCGCAAGACGACGTAAGGAGCGCAGGTTTTAGTGACCGTTTCCGAAATCTTCGCCAAGCTGTCCGCCGCACTGCCCGGGCGCGGCCTGACTCTCGAAGAAGGCGCCGTTGAAGCCGTGATCCGCGTGCCGCGCGAGGCGCTCATCGAAACCGCGCGGCGGCTGCGCGACGAGAGCGAATTGAATTTCGACGCGCTCATGTGCCTGTCCGGCGTGGACAGGGCCGCTGAGCTTGAGGCGGTTTATCATCTCTGTTCCATGAAGTATCGCCACCGGGTGACGCTGCGCTGCGTGGTGTCCAAGGATGATCCGGTGATACCGTCCGTCTGTTCGATTTGGCCGGCCGCCGATTGGCACGAGCGCGAAGCGTGGGACTTGATCGGCATCCGCTTTGCAGGCCATCCCGATTTCCGCCGTATTCTCTGCCCCGACGACTGGGAAGGGCATCCGCTGCGCAAGGACTATGCGGTGCCCACCAGCTACCACGGCATTCCTCTCACCGCCCAATTACCCCCCGAAAACACTCCGTGACCGAACCGCGCGAATTGAACATTCCCTTGGGTCCGCTGCCGAGTGACGTGGAAGACGTGCACGGCGAGCGCATGATTTTGCAGATGGGGCCGCAGCATCCGGCCACGCACGGAGTGCTGCGCATCGAGCTCGAGACCGACGGCGAGATGGCGGTGCGGGCCGTTCCACACATCGGCTATCTGCACCGCTGCTTCGAGAAGGTGGCCGAGAACATGCAGTGGCCGCAGATCGTGCCCTACACCGACCGGCTCGATTATCTGGGCAGCATGAATAACGCTCTGGGCTATGTTCTCGCCTGCGAAAAACTGTTTGGAATTGAGGTCTCGGAGCGGGTGCGGGCGATCCGGGTTTTGGCGGCTGAATTGAACCGTGTCGCCAGCCACTTGGTGGCGGTCGGCACTTACGGGCTGGACATCGGGGCGTGGACGCCCTTTTTGTTTTTGTTCCAGCAGCGCGAACATATTCTGGATCTGTTCGACGAGCTGAGCGGGAGCCGGCTCCTTTACAATTACATTTGGATCGGCGGCCTGTCGCATGACCTGCCGGACGGCTGGCTGAAAAAGGTGCGCGATTTTCTTGTTTATATGCAGCCGAAGATTCCCGAACTGAACACGCTGCTCACCTACAACAAGATTTTCCTTGAGCGCACGGGCAAGGTGGCCGTGCTGCCGGCGGAGACGGCGATTCAGTGGGGCGTGACCGGGCCGAATCTGCGCGGCTCGGGAGTGAAATGGGATTTGCGCAAGATCGAGCCGTACAGCGGCTACGAAACCTACGACTTCGAGATTCCGACGGGCACGGGCGAGGCCGGGCGGGTGGGCGATTGCTTCGATCGCTATGTGGTGCGGGTGCGCGAGATGGAGCAGTCGCTGCGCATCGTCGAGCAGGCAGTGCAGCGGCTCGAGCGCATGCCGGCTGACGACGTGCGGGCGGCGATTCCCAAGACATTCAGCAAAGTGCCGGTGGGCGAGATTTATTTTCGCACCGAAGCCACCAAGGGCGAGTTGGGATTCTACGCCGTTTCGGACGGCAAGAGCAAACCGTACCGTTTGAAATGCCGCGCGCCGTCCTTCTGTTCGCTGTCAGTGTTGTCGAAGATGTCACCGGGTCTGCTCATCGCCGACGTGGTGGCGCTGGTCGGTTCGCTGGATATTGTTCTCGGCGAGGTGGACCGATGAGCCTTACGCCGCTCATTTTTTCGCTGCTTTTTGTGGCGGGTGTCATCGGGTACATCGCGGTCTTTGCACTGCTCGCCATTTGGCTGGAGCGAAAGGTATCAGCGCACATGCAGGACCGGCTGGGCCCGATGGAGACCGGGGGCTGGCACGGCTGGTCGCAGACGCTGGCGGATTTGATGAAGCTGCTGTTGAAGGAAGACATCATTCCCACCGCCGCCGACAACTTCCTGTTCCGGGTTGCGCCCTATGTGGTCTTCGTCGGTTCCTTTGCTGCGTGGGCGGTGCTGCCGTTTGCCGCCAACTTGATCGGCACGGACATCAACATCGGCGTTTTTTATCTGGTGGCGGTGTCCTCGACGGTGGTGATCGGAATTCTGATGGCGGGCTGGGCCTCCAACAACAAATGGGCCATGTACGGTGCGATGCGCTCGGCCGCGCAGAT
>Ga0315285_10007712_pt1 | contig 11059 bp, 14 predicted proteins | sample YL17G09_36_MG_FD_203698 | JGI IMG/M metagenome (GOLD analysis project Ga0315285, IMG submission 203698) | Sediment microbial communities from Yellowstone Lake, YNP, Wyoming, USA - YL17G09_36 | ecosystem: Environmental > Aquatic > Freshwater > Lake > Sediment | place: USA: Wyoming | collected... | reverse complement strand
ATGGAAATGGCAGGATAGGAAGGCTGCTGATGAACTGCATTCTTTGGAGAGCAGGATATCCAATGCTGATATTCGAGTACAAAAAAAGGCGTTCTTACTACAAAGCTCTGCAAAGAGACGAAGAGGTTTTTGTTAACTATTTACTGAGACGATACCTGAGCGTTCACAAGAGAAGGATTTCATAAAAAGTATGCCACCGACGCGCTTTGGGCGTTTCCATTCAGTTCCCTGGCTTTTCTGGGATGATTTTGGAGGCAAATCAGGAAAGGATTGCGTGTTAATAAAGGTTTTCACGGGCATATGCGGGAACATGCCCGAGTGGGATTCACATCTTTCCAAAAATCAATCCTGCAATAGCCGAAAATAGAATAACTAAAAGGATATAAACCAAAGTTTTCTTTGTTCCTAAGACTTTTCTTATAACAAGCATGCTTGGAAGGCTTAATGAAGGCCCTGCAAGAAGCAATGCAAGCGCGGGTCCAGAAGCCATGCCTTTGGCAATTAACGCCTGCAATATTGGGATTTCTGTTAATGTTGAGAAATACATAAATGCTCCAAATATCGAAGCGACTAAATTGCCAAATAAACTATTAGAACCGACTAAACTTTGTATTAAAGTTTCTGGAAGCAGAGGCATAATAAATCCTGCAATAAAAACTCCAATGAATAATAAAGGCAGCAACATTTTGGAAAATCCCCAAGTTTCTTGAAGCCATTCTTTTGTGGTTTCTTTATGAAATTTAAAAATAACTAAAAGAACAGTTAAAATTGCAAAACTAAACATTAAAACATATTTGTATGCTGAATTTATTTGCAGTCCATTAATAATGAGAATTCCAATCATTAGCCCAAAAAATATGAAGAGAATTTTTTTTGAAATTTTTGTGTCTTTGCTTTCTTCAGTGAATAAGCCTCCTTGTTCTGATTTCTCTCTAAAAATGACCGCCATAGTCAATCCCACTATAACTGAAAGAGAAATTGCGGCAATTGCCCTTGCCAAGCCAATTTTAAAGCCTAAAACAGATGCTGTTAAGAATATCGCGGCAATATTAATTGCAGGACCTGCAAACAAGAAAGTAATTGCGGGCCCTAATCCCGCGCCTCTTTTTCTTATCCCCGCAAACAAAGGCAAGATTGTGCAGGAGCATACAGCTAAAATTGCTCCAGAAATAGATGCGAGAGAGTATGCAACTATTTTTTTGCTTTTAGGCCCTAAATACTTTAAAACAGCCTCTTTTTTGACAAAAACAGATATTGCTCCTGCAATGAACAACGCAGGAACTAAACAAGTTAATACGTGTTTTTTAGCATACTCGTGAAGCAAATCAAATGCAGATAAAATTGCAGTTCTGAACCAGTCTGCATTTGAAGGAACAAAATATAACACTCCAAAAGCAATCACAATCCAGATCAACATATTCCAGTCTTTTCTTTCCATTTTATCTCGTTCCTTTTTGCATTAATTTAGTAATTCTTTGTTTTAATTCGCCAACAGAAGGCAATCTTTTGGTTAAAATAATTTTTTCGTTGATGAGCACAACTGGCAAATCTTCTTTATTAATTTTTATCTTTGACTCTGAAATAAATCTTTCATAATGAATCGACCTCAAATCAAACATCTTTTTATCAAAATATTTCTCAAGCTTGGTTATCAAATTTATAACTCTCTTTGTTAAATGACTTAGCTTTCCTTTTATGGTAACTGGCTCATAAACAAACCATAATTTGATTTTTTTCATTTGATCGCCTAAAACAGCATGGTTGTGTAATAAACTCCAATCACTAAAAAGATCAATGATACAATTGTTCTAGTCCATTTCTCAAAAGTTTGAACATTATTCATTATTGTTCCAAGTTTTGAAACGCCATAAACAAGCACAAATGAGAATATAATCACAGGCAAACCTGTTGCAAAGGCAAAAACTGCAGGAATTATTAAGAAATCTCCTGCCTTTAATGCAAGCGGAATGAGCATTCCGAAAAACAACACTGCGCTGAAAGGGCAGAATGCCAAAGCAAACAAAACCCCTAACAAAAATGCCCCAAAATACCCCTTTTCTGACAATCTCTCTTTTATTTTGTTTATTCGTTCTCCCGATCTAAACGAAGGCATCTTAATGACATTTAACAGCAGCAATCCAATCAAAATTAACAATGGCCCTAAAATTCTTGCTCCATACTTTTGCAGAAATAAAGAGATTGTTTGGGTGTTAACGCCTATCCACACTATAAGAGAAGCGAGAATAACATAGGTAAACATTCTCCCAAGAGTATAAAGAAATCCCACTAATAAGGTGTATTTGCTATTGCCAATCCTTTTGCTTGTATATGCAATGGCTGTAATGTTGGTTGCCAAAGGGCAGGGGCTTATCGCAGTCATTAATCCTATGAAAAAAGCTGCGAGAATAGGAATATTGCTTGTTCCCATTGCTTCCATGAACGCCATGAAAGTCATCTTATTTTCCTGCCAATTTCTGTTCAATAATCCCTTTCAAATAATTCAAATAAACTTCTTTATCACTAATTTTATACCAAACATTCACATTCTGTTCTGGATGAAATCCGTTATTGTCATAAATGCCAAGCCATAATGACGCGCCAGTAACTGCATATTTAGAAGCTAATTCTTTATTTTCAGCAAGATCAAAATTGATATGCCCAAATACTATCTTTCCAGATTTTAGTTCATCTGCAAAATAAGTATTGACTGTTTCTTCAGCATAAGCTCCAACTGTCTTGCAAGAATAACACTGGTTAGTCGCATGAAAATGATATATTTCAAGCTTGTCGATATTCACAGAGTGTTTTGTGTCAATAACAGTATTGCCTGTAACTTGTGAATTTGTTGCGCATCCAGAAATAAACAAAATTCCAATCATGAAAATTCCAAATACAAGGTATGAGCTGCGCTTCATTTCAACCACTTCTTTATCTCTTCTGCGGTCGGTATTCTGCCTGAAGCTTTTACTTCTCCATCAACAACTATCGCAGGAGTTGACATAACGCCATACTCAATAATCTTGTTAATTTCTGTAACCTTTACAATCTCTGCCTTTTTCTTTGTCTCTTCTATTGCTTTTCTTGCATTTGCCTCTAGTTGTTTACATTTAGGGCATCCGGTTCCAAGTATTTCGATTCTCATTTGCAACAGCCCTCGCAACCGCACTTTGATTCTTTATTCTTTGATTTTGGACTGCAACCAATTGAGCAGGTATCTGCATTAGCGCAACATAACTCTTCAACTTCCTTTGATTTTTCTTTTTCCATCTTCATCTACCTGATTTAATTCCCATGACCGAAATAATCAACCCAGCAGCATACATTACGAAACCATAGGCGCACGAAGGTACAGCGAAAACAGTAGTACTGCATGTCCCTAAAACACAAACTTGTTGAAATATTTCGGTATAACTTAAATAACCAGAAAATAAAACTCCTGCTAAAGAAATCCAAAAAAGTGTTTTTAATGCTGTTTGTTTCTTCATTTTTGCCTCCTTTCGACTAGTTTGAAAATTCTTTTAATTCGCGTATCTTTAATTGAATACATTCTCTTTTTGCCATTCCGCCTGCATTTTAGAAGATTCCATTCAACAAGCTTTGCTAAATGCATAGAAGTGTTTGATTGGGTTCTATTAATCTGTGCGGGAATTTTACAGGCGCATAATTCTCCATCGAGAAGTATCTTTAAAATAGTGTGTTTTGTTTCTTCGCCTAATGCTTTGAATAAATAAAGATTCTGCATCATATCAATGCATATTGATATTTGCTATTTAAAGTTTTCGTTTCTTTGCAGCCAATCAAGAAATTTTAAGGCATAGTCACTACAAGTATATCATGCCCCCGGCGTGCTTAGGCTGAATCCGCACAATGCCCAGCCTAATAATTCCTTTTAATTATTTCGATAGCGTGGTCTAGCTGTTCTTTAGTCACGTCAAGCGCAGGAAACAACAGCACACGACCTGCAAGGGCTGATAAAATTAACCCTTCTTTAAGGCAGCTCTTTTCAATATCCGTATTTCTGATGTCAAACCCAATACAAAGGCCTTTTCCCTCTGGTTTGCAAAATTCAGAGAGCTTTGCACTCAGGTATTTGCCGCTATTTTCTGCTTTTGCAACAAGCGCATTTTCCCGCATATAATCTATATTTGCAATTGCACACTCAACACTCAAAGGATGCCATCCAAAACTAGAGTAATTGCTAAAGTCAAAACGCATTGCTTCTGCAACCCTCGGACTCGCTATCGTTGCTCCAATAGGCGCATACCCAGAACTAAATCCTTTGGCTATTGTTATGATATCCGGTTCAAGATTGTAGTGCTCAAATGCAAACCATTTGCCTGTCCTCCCAAATCCTGTTGCCACCTCATCCATTATAAATAATGTATCTGTGGCTTGGCATGCCTCCTGCACTGCTTCAAAGAAAGAGCGAGGAGGCACAATAACTCCGAGATTGCAAATTATCGGCTCTGATATGAATGCGCAAACATCCCCTTTCTTTATGCTTTTGACAGCAATATCTGTTGTACTGTCCCAGTCCTTGGCGGGCAGACGAGTATAAGAATGCGGGAAGGGACCGAATTTGTTTTCATGCAACCCGACAAGCCCCATGCATGCAAATGACTGCCCATGGTATGCGCCGTTGAATGCAATAAATTGTTTTTTGTGATTATGCGCCTTGGATATTTTCAGAGCCAGTTCAACGGCTTCTGTGCCGCCTGTAGCCCGAAAACACGTTCCTTTTTTGGCGGGCAGTAACTCGATTAGCTTTTTTGCTAGATCTTCCCAGCGACGGTATTTATAAGTAGGAGGGACATAAGTCGGACCTTTAAATGAATTGATCGCGCGCATAATTTCCGATTTATTCCAGCCTGCATTACCGACACACCAACCCATCATAAAATCAAGATAGCGCTTACCATCTTTACTTATGGTATAGCAACCCTCAGTACCGACTACATCTATAGGATAAGGCGGAGCGTCTTTGAATAGAGGTTCGGTCATAATTTATAAAAGCAGTTAACATATTTATAAAACTTTTCACGCGCCTATGCGTGAAAATGCCCCCGACGTGCTTTGGGCGTTTCCGTTCAGTTCCCTGAAAATTAAACGATTCTGGGGAATTAAACAAAAATGAAACATGCCCCCGACGGGAGTTGAACTTTATGCATCATGCCCACAACCAAGAACCAACACCTGAATTTACGCCCTGCTCTTGAACTGCTCTTCCATTTCCTCGATTTCCCTGAGCAGCTCCTCTGCGCCTTTTGAGCTGTCAACTGTGACAGAACCCTTGCCGCAGTAAGGGCACAGGTTTGGAGGGAAGTTTGCAGTAAACTTCCATTTGCAAGCAGTGCAGTAGAACTTCTTTTTTCCCACCATCTTACCTTTCTTTCAGCAGTCAGAATATATAAATTTTATGCTCAACTAGCAGAAAATCGCGCCATACCCCCTATTTTCTTTTGCGCGACCTTGCCCTTGCCAGCCTTATGAGCTTTCTTACCTTTGAAGCCTTTCCCTTCCTGCTTGCCCGCCTTCCCAGAATCTTTCCTTGCTTCCTCGCCTTTCCCCTCTTTGGCGCTCGTTTCCTGGAAACTTTTTTTCTTGTTTTTGTGGGCATTTTTTCAGCTCGTTATCATAAATAGCCGACAGCTGGACTCGGTGAAAGAGTTCCTCAAACGAATACTGATGTCGAACTTAACCTATCAGTTTGTTTTAGAGGTTATCTCCCTCGCGCCACCAGAAGCTTGGCAAGTGCAGATTTCGTATGGTGAGTTATAGTCCAGGCACCATATTGATAGTCGAACACCTGACAGAGGCGTAATGGACACATCCTTTTCAGGACAACCGAACTGTCCAGTCGGCTGTTTAATGCTGTTTTGTGAATAAGAGGGTTAAAGTTTTCTAGTCACTATATAGTGGATTCAGAGAAGCCGGGCAGGGATGGAACTCACCAAAGCTTTAAATAATTGCCAGCCAACTATTGAAAAAAGGAGAAAAAAGAGGAGAAAATAATATGATTCACGGAACAGCTGCTCACAGGCACGGCAGGAAAATGCTTGAGCTGAGGGACGTCTGGAAGATTTACAAGATGGGAGATGTTTCTGTTGAGGTTCTGAGAGGAGTGTCGTTGACAATAAGGCAGGGCGAGTTTGTTGCAATAGCAGGGCCTTCTGGCTCTGGAAAGTCAACCTTGCTGCAACTGGTTGGCTGCCTTGATTTGCCTACAAAAGGCAGAATAAGCTTGGATGGGGAAGATATCTCAAAAATGGATGAAAGCCACCTGGCGCAGACAAGAGGCAGGAAGATAGGCTTTGTTTTCCAGCAGTTCAACCTGATGCCTGCGTTTGACGCAAAGCAGAATGTCGAGCTTCCTATGATTTTTCAGGGAGTTTCAAAGGAAAAAAGAGGAGAAAGGGCAGAAAACCTTTTAAACTCAGTCGGGCTCTCCACGAGGATAACTCACAAACCAAAAGAGATGTCAGGAGGAGAGCAGCAAAGGGTTGCTTTTGCCAGGTCATTGGCAAACAATCCTGAAATCATACTTGCTGACGAGCCAACAGGAAACCTTGACAGCAAGACAGGCAAGGAGATAATGGACTTGCTTGTGGATTTGCACAAAAAAGAGTATAAGACGATAATAATGGTGACTCACGACATGAATCTCGTGAAGCACGCTGACAAGATAGTCAGTCTCAAGGACGGAAAAATAGTCAAGGTTGAAGAGTTCAATGGCAGAGCGTGATGCTGTGCTGCTGAGAAAAGAGGTGAAAAGATGAAAAAATCATTTGTTTTGATTACAATTTTCTTGATAGCTGCGAGTATAGCAGCAGCTTATGTTTCAACCGCCGCGTCTGATGCAGCTCCAAGCGGCGTGTATCTGCAAATTTCGCTTGCCAGCCAGGACCCTGACCCTGCAGAGCCGGGAAAGACATTCACTGCAAGATTCAAGATTGAAAATCCAAGCGGAGATGCTGCAAAAAATGTCGAGATAGAGCTCCTGCCTGAATATCCGTTCTCGCTTTACACAGGAGATGCTGTGCAAAATATTGGGCAGATTGTGGGCGCTGACGAATACGCGACAATCATTGATTATGTGCTCAAGGTTGACGCCAAGGCAGTGGAGGGAACTGCTGCGCTCAAACTGAGATACAAATTTGATGGCAGCAGCAGCTGGGTTACAAAAGAGTTTGACATCAGCATAAGAACTCACGATGCAATGCTTCTCGCAGAAGAAATAAGGACTCCTGCGAATGTCGCGCCTGGCGCAACTGCGAATGTGCAGGTTGTGATGAGGAATTACGCTGACTCTCCCCTGAAAAACATAAAGGCAAAGCTTGACTTGTCTTCTTCTGAGCTTCCTTTTGGGTTTATTGACTCAATTGGAGAGAAATCACTCTACCAGATTGCTTCTGGAGACAGTGCGACAATAAATTTTGAAATAAAGGCGCAGTCTGACGCCGACTCAAAATTATACAGGATTCCGCTGGCAATAAACTACATGGATAGCCTTGGAAACAGCTATAACAAGAGCGGATACGTGAGCCTGACAGTCGGTGATGCGCCTGATTTGAGCTTATTCTTGACAGAAGGAACGCTTTATGAGAAAACTCCAGGCAAGATAACCTTGCAGATTGTGAACAAAGGGCTTGCGAATGTGAAGTTTGTCACGGTCAAGCTGAATCCCTCTGGTGAATATGACTTGGTGTCTCCTGACGAGGTATACCTTGGAGTAATAGACTCTGATGATTTTGAAACAGTTGATTTCACTATCTATCCAAAATCAGAACAGGCAAAACTTTCGCTCACCCTTGACTTTTCTGATTCAAACAACAACAAATTCACAAAAGAATACTCAAAGACATTGAAAGTGTACAGCTCTTCTGAGGCGAAAAGGCTTGGGCTGAAAAGCGCAAGCTCCACGGGAATTATCCTCTTCGTGATTGTCATCTTGGCAGGAGTTTTCATTTACAGAAGGTACAGGAAGAAAAAAGCCAGATGATGGCTCACAATGATTCTTGACTATCTGGAGCTGATTTATTCTGGATTGAGAAACAGGAAGCTGAGAAGCTGGCTGACTATGCTTGGAATTTTCATCGGCATAGCTGCTGTTGTGTCGCTGGTTTCCCTCGGGCAGGGGCTTCAGGGAACAATAAACGACATGTTCCAGAAGCTTGGCACAAACAAGGTGATGGTTTATGCAGGCGGAAATGCCATGGAGTCAGCTTTTGTTGATTTGAGCGATCACGACCTTGCTGTAATCAAGCAGGTCAAGGGAGTCAGTGATGCATCTGGCATGTATTACAATCCAATGAGAATCAAATTCAACAAAAAAACAATCAGCACTATGATAATTGGCTGGCCGACTGACGAGTCAAGGCGCCTGATGGAACAATTCCAGACAGTTAATCTTCTCTCAGGAAGATTTCTCAAGCAAGGCGACAACTACAAGGCAATGATTGGCTACAACCTTGCAAACAAAGACACATATTTTGGCAGGGAGCTCAATCTGAGAAGCACTTTTGAGCTTGAGGGCAAAGAGTTCAAGGTTGTGGCGATACTTGACAAGATTGGAAATGAAGGAGATGACACTCAAGTCTATGTCCCGCTGGACACTTTGAGGGCTGCTGCAGGCAAGCCAGAAGCGCTGTCTTTCATTCTTGTTGAGGTGCAGCAGGGATTTCTTCCTGCTGATGTTGCAGAAGCAATAACAAAAGCAATGCGAAAAGACAGGAACTTGAAAGAGGGAGAGGAAAACTTCAGGGCGCAGACATTTGAAAATCTTCTTTCAACGTTAAATACAGTTTTCCTTGCTGTGCAGGCTGTTGTGATTGGAATCGCGGCAATCTCGCTTCTTGTTGGCGGAATAGGAATAATGAACACAATGTACACTGCTGTTCTTGAAAGGACAAAGGAAATCGGGATAATGAAGGCAATTGGAGCAACCAACCAGAGCATAATGACAATTTTCCTGCTTGAGTCAGGAATTCTCGGGCTGGCTGGCGGAGCAGTGGGAGCTGCGCTTGGAGCAGGAATAGCCGCTCTCGCTTCATCCGTAGGCAGACAGCTGCTTGGCACAACTTACCTGCAGGCTGTCTTTCCGCTTTATCTTATTCTTGGAGCGCTGGCGTTTTCGTTTGTGGTTGGAATAATCTCAGGAGTGCTGCCTGCAATGCAGGCATCAAGGCTTAAGCCTGTTGAAGCTTTGCGTTACGAATAGTTATATTTATAAGAACGCAAAGCTACGAACGTTAGTGAGTTTGCTTTGAGGTACGAATGATGCAGGTGACTGAATAAATGGTCTTTTACCACACTCTTGACCCTGTGCTTCTCAACTTAGGAGCTGTGCAGATAAAATGGTATGGCTTGATGTATGTTATTGCATTTCTCGTGACTTATTTCTTTGTCAGGGCTGCTGTGAAGCAGAAAAAATTCGGAAATAAGCTGACTCTTGATGATGTTGATGTTTTAATGGGCTGGCTTGTGGTTGCGCTTATAGTCGGAGCCAGAATATTTGAGGTTCTGTTTTACAATCCTTCATTTTATTTCTCGCATCCTGCTGAAATAATCGCAGTCTGGCACGGCGGATTGAGTTTTCACGGCGGCCTGCTGGGGATGCTGATTGCAACCTGGCTTTTCTGCAGGAAGAAAAAAATCTCGCTGCTTGAAATGACTGACATTCTGATTGTTCCGCTTGCGCTAGGGCAGGCTCTTGGCAGGATTGGAAATTTCATCAACGGAGAGCTTGTTGGCAGGATTACAAGTTTGCCTTGGGGAGTTAACTTTGGCGGCGAGACAAGCTCGCTTGGCAAGGCTGTGTTCAGGCACCCATCCCAACTCTATGAGGTTTTTTATAATGTTGTGATTTTTGGAATTCTCTTCACATTGCGAAACAAGAAGCTTCCAAAAGGATATTTGTTTGCCTGGTTCCTCACGCTTTATTCTGTGTTCAGGTTTGCAACTGAATTTGTCCGCGAGCCAGAAGTAATGCTGGGGCCGCTCACGCTTGGGCAATGGTTCAATATTCCGATGATTGTGGCTGGCGTCTGGCTTTTATTCAAATTGAAGAAGTAACTAAAAAAATTACGCTCTCTGCCACCACTCAATTGCCTTCAGAAAATCAGCTCTTGTGAACTCGTGCCAGGGCTTCTCGGCAAAACAGATTTTTGAATCAGCAGAGTCCCAAAGCATGAACCCACACAATTTTTTTTCAAAGCCAGTCTTGATTATCAGCTCAGGCGGAAGGAAAAATGAGCTGTAAGTGTTTTCTTTTATTGTTGACTTGTCGATTCCCTCAGGATTCAGCTTTCCAGCCTCAACCTGCCTTGCAATCAGCCTGCAGGCGTCAACAATTTCCTCCTGTCCGTTGTAGTTTATGCAGAAGTTAAGAAAAAACCTGTCATAATCCTTTGTGTCTTCAAGCACTTTCTTGATTGGCTCAACTAATCTTGATGGCAAGTCATACCATTTGCCAAGCACGCTGACTTTAAACTGGTTTTCCTGCAAAAATCTCCAGCTGCTGAGGTCGTTAAAGAACTGCGCAAGCCAGTCAACATCATCTATTTCGTAGTTTCTGTGCAAAAGCTGAAAACTAACCACTGGAATTCCCAGCTTTGCTGCTGTGAAAACAATGTCCTTCACATAAGCGCTGGCTGGCTCTTCAATGGTTATTGCGATGTGCTTTGGCAGGCCTTTCATGCTTAGCTTTATCTTTTCTGCAGCGCCTGCAGCAGCAACTGCAATCCCCTGAATCACTTCCCCAATAGCCATTTATTTGTTTTCAGGCGAAAATATTTATAAAGGTTGTGCTAAGAAGAACAGCTATGCTAGATATCTTGCTTATTGTCCTTGCCCTGGTTTTTCTTGCAGTTGGCACTTTTACAGACATAAAAACAAGGGAAGTTCCTGACTGGGTAAGCTACTCTGCGATTTTTGCAGGCATCGGTTTGAGATTGCTTGCAAGTGTCGTGGCTTTTGACTGGAGCTGGCTTGTTGCTGGAGCGCTTGGATTGGCTGGGTTCGGAATAATTGCCTACGCAATGTTCTATCTTGGGCAGTGGGG
>Ga0315285_10007711_pt1 | contig 11060 bp, 11 predicted proteins | sample YL17G09_36_MG_FD_203698 | JGI IMG/M metagenome (GOLD analysis project Ga0315285, IMG submission 203698) | Sediment microbial communities from Yellowstone Lake, YNP, Wyoming, USA - YL17G09_36 | ecosystem: Environmental > Aquatic > Freshwater > Lake > Sediment | place: USA: Wyoming | collected... | reverse complement strand
TAGGTCTTCTTTTATTTTGGGATAATTTTCTTTTAACAATTCAAAACTCTTACATTCCATAAGCTGGCTGCATTGGCTGCAGTCACTCATGCCCTTGCTTAGAGCACAGATTCTAACTTGGCAAGTTGGGGGTCCACCGCCTTTTTGGCATCCTAGACATAGAGGAATGGCTTGTGTGTAGGCAAGTCCTTTCATAAATTCGTTGAAATCGAGCTCTTTTGGGACCCACTTTTCCAGCTCGTATTTTTTGACGATTTCTTCAAATTTTCTTGCCAGTTCTTGTATGACGCTGTTACCAGCTGCGCAACTGCCGCACCAGATTCCGCAGAAGCCAATTTGATTTTTTACATTTTCAGAAGGCTCAGCTTCCAATTTGCGTGTCTCCAAATAGTTGTAACGAATTTTACCCTTCTCAAGAATATAAGTGCTCACATGCCAATTATTTTTTTATCGCTTGTCTTTTTGCGTCCTAGAACCCTTTCGAGTAGTGTGGCGCGGGATATAAGAAATGTCTCTTTTGAAATCTAAGCAGTTCTTGACAAGGCATTTTATCACACTCGTAACAAGACGTGAGGCCTTTTTCTACGCAACATTTTCTCATAAAGCAATTGGGCCAACCGCCACAAGCCTTACACCCAACACAGGCTCCAAACATGGTCTCCAAATCTCCCAAAACTTTCAAAAATTGTGGAAACTCTTTGAGTCCTCCGAAAAGCTGATGGACTCTAGCGAGTTCATATATATCCATAAGTTCTCGTAATTGTGTGATGACTTTTTTTATTTCGCCTGTATGTATGGCGCAAGCACTGCAGTACATTCCACAGTAACCGGCAAGTCTCCTTTCTTCTAACATTTCTTATTCCTCTCCGCATTATGAATATGAGAATATCTCATTTATTCATTGAGCCGTCATTTGGCGGCATCTGAAGTTGATTATTCCGCAAATCATAAAAAAGGAGGTAGCGCGCGCGGCTCTAAGGACAAACTCGGATTTTTTTGACGACCACGTTTTTTAACAAATTGTAACTTGAAGCTCCTTATGGCAATGTTGGAAAGTACTTCAACTGTAACAAGTTACTTAGCAGGCGTATACTAACCAGCTTTAGTTTTTGGACTTGTACCCGTTTGGGTCCAAATCCCGGCGACCGCACCAGTATTCTCCCGCACACACATGATGATGGAGAATCCTGTTTCATGAGAGAGATTCAGAATCTGAATGTAACATCTGAATTATTTCTTCACAAGCTTCATACCCGCTCGCAGCAATTACGAATCAGAATTCCTTTCAAGATTCCAAAGGATGGCACGTAGCACTTGATGACGCAAACTCAATCTTTCGGCGTCGCACTTGTTATCATAGTGTTAAGTTTCACTCTGCTGGCTCCACGGATAGCCCGTCCCTCGGAGCTTACTTTTCTTCTGAACGAGTCTGTCAGGCTTACTGATGCTGACTACGAATGGCAATACAGTCTCACGCTCAACAAAGGTGACCATCTAGATGTCAGAGTTTCGACCAAGAATCAGCTAGTCAACTTCAAGATCACACAGGTGGGTTCTAAACCTGTGGTTCTGTATGACGAGGCAGGCCAGACATTCTATGACTTCGGATGGACAGTGTCTGAGTACGGACCTTACGCTTTGTCTCTTATCGCAGATACGGGCAATGTTGACGCCACTGTCACAATAACAAAGGCATAACTCGTCCAGCTCTGGCGGTGCTCTGATTCCACTTTCCTGTACGGTTGATGTCTAAGCGCTTGCCAAGAGTTCAAAAGAGCTGGAAGTGTTTATCGTCTGGGGTTTTCTGGAACCAGTTCTGCGGTTGATTCAAGGTTTATCAGTGAATACACGTCGTACTTGTTTCCCAAGCTTTTCCTTCCGTGAAGATACCCAAGTTCTATGAGAAAGCCTATGCCGACCACTTTTCCGCCGAGCTTCTCCACTAGGTCCACGTTAGCTTTGATTGTGCCGCCTGTTGCCAGCAGGTCATCAATAAGCAATACTTTTTGGGCTTCACCGATTGCGTCTTCATGTATCTCAATCGTGTCTGACTCATACTCTTTGTCATACGTGAGGGACGCGACTTTTGACGGCAGTTTTCCTTTCTTTCTCACCGGAACGAATCCCGCTCCAAGCTCGAAGGCTACGGCAGCGCCAATTATGAAACCCCTAGCCTCGTTTGAAACTACAACATCAATGTCCTTGCCTCGATAATGGTCGGCTATGCGTTTGACACATTCTCCAAAGGCTTTCTTGTCTTTCAGAAGAGGGGTTATGTCCCAGAAAACAACGCCTTTGAACTCTGGGATTCTCCTAATCTTCGCTTTCAAATCCAAATTGAACACCAAAGCTTAATTCTTGATTCTTAGACCATGGCGCTTCCTAGGGCACTCTTGCATTCACAGACTCTTTTCTCAGGTAGTCTTTTGACGGCTTCCTTGATCAGCTTCTGGACTTTCTCGATGTTTTCTCTCATCGTCTTTCCAACTTCGCCTGCTGTGACAGGATGGTCTTTCCAACAGTCATAATCAGTCACTGTGGATATTGACGCGTAGCAGATTTCGGCTTCTCTGGCCAGGACGCATTCGGGCACGAGCGTCATTCCGACCACGTCGGCATCCCAGTTTCTGAAGAGCTTGGACTCGGCTTTGGTGGAGAACCTTGGGCCTTCGATGCACACATACGTTCCGCTTTTGTGACAGCTTATCTTCATCTCTTCGGCTACTTGGGCAAGAAGCTTTCTCAGTTCGGGGCAGGTTGGCTCAGCGACTGATATGTGGCACACTTTAGGACTTACGTAGAATGACTGTTCTCTTCTGGTGGTACGGTCTATGAACTGGTCAACAAACACGAGGTCTCCTGGCTTGAACTCTTCTCTCAGAGAACCGACCGTCGACGGCGAGAGAATCCATTGAACTCCGAGCTGTTTCAAAGTGTAGATGTTTGCCCTCGAATTGACGTCAGTGGGCCTTATAGTGTGTTTTCTTGCGTGCCTGGGAATGAATGCGACCCTTCTGCCCTCCAGTTCCCCAACTGTGATCACGTCGGAAGGAGAGCCATAGGGCGTGTCCATCTTCATCTCTTTGGCGTTCTTCAGAAACTGCGGGTCGTAGACGCCTGTACCGCCGATGATTCCGACTTCAGCCTGCATGGACGTTAATTTGTATGCTCAATTTATAAGAATAGCGGGGAGGAGTCCTTCCGAGAACAGGTAGAGTAGCAGTCTGCTTGTGCGTGCTAGATGCGTTCAAGCTTGAATATTACCGGTCTTAGTCCATCGATGCAGCAGTTGATGGCGATGCCTTCTTCTTTGTACCAGGGAAGGTTGCCGCCGAATGCTAAGAGCCGTACATTGCTATAGATTGAAACCCATGCAGACGTGCAGAAACCTTTTGGCATTTCTAGGGATTCAGCGATGAATTTTTGGTTGTCTTCGAAAAGTTCGCATGTTGCCATTGGCGAGACAGGTGTTGCTGGGCTTTCCGCGAAGACATCGGATGGACTGAAACGCTTCAAGACAGTTATCTTGATCTTATGTAGTTTCATCATTTGAAACACGAGTGGCACTAGTCTCGTTCGACTTTATAAACGAGCGCTGTTGATGAGATTGCCGTCTTTGGGAAGCGAACGCGTTCTCTCTAAGCCTACGGCCCAGTTCATCTAGTTCACCATATGGTCTATACATGGGTGTTCAGAGCTTGTGGCTGGGCAGACAGGATCGTTCTGAGGACTATAGACGCGACTTGCATTTCAGCATTTGTAGGAGCGTTTCGGGCTCTTCGGTGACCAGCAAATGGTTCAGTGCGTTCTTTCTCAGCGAGCGTCAGGGCATTTGTAATGCGACGACTTCCCATTTCTAGTGTTTGGACATATTTGGATTATGTTAGGTATTCATGAGTGTGCCCTGGTCATGTAAACACGTTCTGGTGTCTGATAAGTTCATCGAGAACGTGTTAGTATTGACTTTGGATTCACAATTATGAAATATGTGAAAGGCTAGTCTCAGTTGTGCTTGAATTGCAGTTACGTGTTATCGTGGTCAGATGGTGACTGGCATGTCGTTGAAAGTTGAAGACGTGATGGTAAAAGACGTAAGGGTCATAGATGAGAATTCGAGCGTCAGACAGGCAGCGAAAATGATGAACAAGTTCGGAATCGGCTGCTTGATCGTTGGCAGAAGGGGTAGTCCCCGTGGCATTGTGACTGAGAGAGACCTGTTGCAGAGGATCGTTGCAGAAGCCCGGAGCGTCGACAGAACAAAGGTCAATGAGATCATGTCTACACCCCTGAAAACAGTCAGACCAGAACTGGAAGTTGAGGACGCTGTGAAACTCATGTTTCAGGCCAATATCAAGAAGTTGCCCGTTGTCTCTCACCGAAACCGTCTCATAGGCGTTGTAACTCTAACAGACATGGCCCGTCTCCAGCCTTACCTGCTGAAAGTGCTTAAACAGCTAAACTCCCGTACGCATCTTCTAACTGACACTGAAAAAGAGATGATAACCAAATACTTAGATGCAGGCAAGAAACTTGCTGGTTTCAAAGTGACCCTGCATCGTTGCAGACACATGCAGACGGTCCAAAATGACCTAGAACTGATAAGCGAGTTTCTGGCAAGAGTCAAAACCGAAAAGAAGCCGCGCACTTCCAGGAAACTCTTGACAGGCTTGCGCTAGCCCATAGAACCAGGGCATTCGTACTCTTTTCCTTTCAAAACCTGAGACTCTTGGCTCAACCAAGAGCCGGAGACGATGCCGGGTCCTTTACCGAATGACTCTCGTATCTTGTCGCGTGCTGAACGAAGAGAGGGACGGAAATCTAAAGGCAAATCACGCTGAAAAGAAGTCGCCCGAGTGTGGATATTGCTACTATGCAGAATGGCGCCAGCAGGCTGAGTGTGAAGCCGCTCGAGAATGCCGCTACAAGGACATCGGAACCAGAGTACCGCACGATTGCTGGAAGAGTCGTGTCCATGGTAGTGGCGCCGCCAGACGCTATGGGAGCATACTTCCCGACTTTTACCATCCAAGTGACCGTTACTATGGTCAACAGTTCCCTGATGAAATTCACGGCAAACCCCATTGCGCCCCACTCTGCTCCGAAAAGCTGTCCCATCATAGGTCCGGCCAGCGTGTACCATCCGAAGCCAGCGGTTGCGGCCATTGAAGCAAACAAGTCCAGTCTGAGAATTAGCCCGCCAACTAGTCCTCCCAGGATGCTCCCAATGGCCACAGTGAAAGGAATTATCAAGATCCTCAAACCAGTCTGTTTCAGTTTGAGGATTGCTTCTTTGTCTAGACCGAATGAAAGTCCCATCATGAACAACAGCAGAAAAAGTGAACCTGTAAACAATAGGTCGACTGCCCAGCCGCTGGCGGGGGCATAACCCGAGTAGTCTGTCATATAACCTGCTGCCACGCCTACGATGAGTGCGGCCAGAATGTACTTTATCAAGTCAGTTTCACCCTTCTCTTGACCAACTCGACGAGGGCAACGCTGAACACGATGGCCAACACTGCCATGAAGAAAGCGTTCCAAGCGACTCTTGGCAAAGAACTGAGGACATCGTTGTTGGAGCCTATACTGAAGCCGAGTGAAAAAATCAATGCCAAGATAGTTGCGAATGTGGCCCTGCTCACGTTAGCATGCCATCTGTTCCGCAAAGCATAGCCCGTGAGAATTCCTGCGACCAGCGGCGCGACAAATACAGCGAAATCAACCATTGCCAACACCTAGACTTGCCACTGCGTGTTCAGTTCACATACGCACTCTTCATGTGCATTGTGAGTATCATGTTTCGCGAAGAATGTATGACTGCAAGGAGCCTTAAAGCTTCCTCAGAAAAGGTTGAGAGAAACGGTGGGTTTGGCGAGGGCCGCTGTTCCAGCGTTCGCTCTATGTAATGTTTATGCATCTTCGAAGAATTCTTGTGCTTTCGGCGGTGTTGGGGATAGTCCTCTGCGTTCGCGTATCTGTTTTATTATTTCTGCTTGCATCTGTTCTGGTACGGGTGACCATCTGCTGAACTGTGTTGCCCAGAATGCTCTGCCCTGTGTTGATGATCGAAGTTCGTCTGCTAGGCCGAATGATTCTGAGACGGGCATTTCTGCTTTGACCACGATCATTTCTTCTTCGTTGATCATGTCCAGGATTTTGCCTCGACGTTTCTGCACGATTGCGATGACGTTGCTGACGAACTCGTTGGGGACTTTGCACTCGAAACTTATCAGCGGTTCCAGCAGTTTCGGGTCGCTCAATAAGAACGTGCACCAGATCGGGCGCCAAGTCATTGGTAGTATCTGTGCTGGTCCACGGTGCGCTGGGTCGTCGTGGACTGTGACATCTTCCAGGTTGACTTTGAGTCCGTAGGCTGGTTCTTTCGCCAGAACTGATGTAAACACGGCTTCGCGGAATCCGGATTTTATGTGGTCCATAATCTCGTCGACATACTGTCTTCCTCTGATCCTGTTGACTAGGATGTTATTCTCTTCGATGGCTATGACGTTGCGTGCATTTTCGGTGTCCCAGCCGAATCCTTTCAAAATCTTCTGCCTTTCCTCACGCGTCTGCATCTCGCTGATTTTTCCTGTTTTTATGGCTTCGATGACTTCGTCAGGTAGTTTCTGTATCGTTACCCAGAGCTTGTTGTGTTTGTTGGGACTTTTGCCCATTATCGCTGGACCTTCGTAGTCGTGGGTTATTGTTTCGCGGTAGATCACGATCGGCTTGCTGGTCTTGACTTTCAGGTTTGCTTCTTGCATTCGGTATGCCGTGATTTCAAGGTGCAGTTCGCCCATTCCGCTCAGCAGGTATTCTCCGCTTTCCTTGTTTATGGTGAACTTTAGGTTAGGGTCTTCAGTCGTCAGTTTGTGCATAACCTTGTCGAACAGCGGCAGGTCCTTCACGTCTGCGGGCTCAACTGCAACTGTGACCACTGGGTCAGAAACATACTTAAGTCCCTCAAAAGCGTGCGTGTCTGAACCCTCTTCTGCGACGGTTTCGCCTACGTGTATGGACGGCAATCCTGAGAGTGCAGCGATGTTCCCTGCTGGAACCTTACCGATTATGACTCTGTCCGCGGCCATGCTCATGTAAACCTGCTGAATGGTTCCTTTTTGTCTGCTGGTTATAAGCTGAACGACTTTTCCTTTCTCGACAGTGCCACTGAACACGCGCCCGATGGCTACGACTCCGCTGTGAGGGTCAACTTCAATCGTTGAGATACACATTAGAACCGGAGCGTCCGGGTCAACCTCTGCCATGCCTTTGCCCACGGCGCTGTTCGCGTCGCCTGGCCAAATCTGGCTCTGCCTGTATGGCTGGGCCTCCAACGGGTTGGGCAATTGTTCAACGAACATGTCCAATACAGGTTCATGGAGTGGCGCTTTCTTGCTCAATGCGTCGACTTTTCTGTCGATCTCGTCGTGTTCGCCTGTGTATGCGTCGATGATGTCGGCGAAGGTTATGCCCTTGGCTTTCATGTGTGGAAGGTTCAAGCCCCATTTGTGGAGAGCTGAACCGAAAGCCACGCTGCCGTTTTCCACCTTGACCTGCCAGTCCTTCTTGTGGTCGGCAGGCGCGTACTTCTCGATCAGGTTGTTGACTCTGACAATGATTTTTCCGAACTTACGCTGGATTTCTTCGGGTGTGAGTTTGATTTCTTTTATGAGTCTGTCAACCTTGTTTATGAAAAGGATCGGTTTGACCCGTTCTCGAAGGGCTTGCATCAGAACCGTTTCTGTCTGAGTCATCGGGCCTTCGACAGCGTCAACGACTACGAGCGCTCCGTCTACGGCTCGCAAGCTTCTTGTGACTGCGCCGCTGAAATCGATGTGGCCTGGCGTGTCGATGAGGTTGATGAGGTAGTCTTTCTCCATGTACGTGTGCGCTAGGCTGATGTTTGAGGCGAAAACGGTCATCTGTCTCTTCTGCTCAAGCTCCCAAGAGTCAAGAGCAAGCTGCTGACCAGCCCTCTGCTCACTGATTATTCCAGCAGCAGCGAGAAGACTGTCTGAAAGTGTCGTCTTCCCATGGTCAACATGAGCGATTATGCTCGTGTTCCTGATCATCACGGGATAATTCATGAGTCTCTGAATTTCTTCAACCTGTCTATACTTCACCATAACTAGGCCTTCTCCACACTAGAAAACGCGACTGTGGTATAGTAGATTATGTTTCCAGTTTCAACTTGAAACATTTCGAATCTTCGCCACCTATGAATAGGCTACATGGAAATGAAAAATCTGACCTATTAACTTTTTGCAGCATTCTTCAGAATAGTAATTCTCAAAAAACGCTCTGGAATTGCACGCTTGAACCGTTGTCTTGGTTGTTCTAGGCTTTGCGTCAAGCTTGGCTCATCGAGACAATAAGATTGTCTGCAGTGTCCTTGTCGATATAGAAGCCTTTTCTGGCTAGTCTTCTGACGCCGAAGAACATGAGGACTTCGTTGAGTGGAACGGGTCTGCCTGCTTCCCGTAGATTCTTGAACCTGACAACGGACACTTTGTCAGAGCCCTTGATGAACCCATCGTACATCGTCTTTGAGCTTAGGACGGATTCTTCACCGTTTTCTTCCCAAACGGCTCCTGGGGTCCCGACTTTTCTTTCGATGAAGTCGGCGTATCCTGCGAGCTTTGCGACGGGTTTGGTCACGTAGAACAATATGCGCTGTGCCGTTTTGGGAGGTGCTGGTCCACGTAGCAAATATGCGTGTGTTTTCTTTCCTTCTTTTTGGCGGAGGAGGAATTCTTTCCACCACCTGTCTTGGATCATCATCAAGAACGTGTGCTTTTCGCTCATAGGAGTGACTTCCCTAAAGAGCATGGTTGAACTTTTCAGGATTTAACACTTGTTTAACCGAAAATGTGAGAGCCATTCCGATGAGTTTAAGTTGAGGCCCATGTCACTCTAGAGAGCAATACGTCAAAAATCGACAGAAAAAGTCCTTTCTAGGTTACGGTAGAAGGGTCATGTACCGATAGATGGTTCATGTGTTTAACATAGAAAAAGCGCACACGCTTCTGATGAGAGTGTCTTCCAGGCGACTGGACTTGGACTGCTAGACTGGGTGTTCCTCGCGATTCTTGCCTGCATGGTAGTTTTTGCTGAAGAAACCAGAAACTGGCTCAGCAGAAGATACACAAAATAGCTGCTCATCCTTGCTCCGCTAGGATTTTTACAAAGTGCGTCCCTAACAATCTTGGGTAGAAGTCTTTTATGAGTCTTTGAGTACACTGTGTTTGATGTCGGGCAAAGAATTCTTTCTGCACCGTTACAGAAAGCTCGGATGGACTTACGATGAGGTCAAACTTGAACAGGCCATCAGAATCAACACAATGAATACTCAGCAGGAAAGTGTCATCGAAAGACTGAGACAGCACGGGGTCAAGCTTGAAAAAATCAGCTATCTCCCGCAGGGCTACTGGACGCGCAGCAAGTTTTCAGTCGGCGCAACGGCCGAATACCTGCTTGGCCTATATTCTATTCAGGAAGCAGCCGCGCAGATACCAGCTACATTGTTCAGTGAATTAGCAAGCAGGAAAGTGTTGGATGCGTGCGCGGCGCCAGGGGGAAAAACTGTCCAGCTTGCCGACTTGATGAGGAACAGTGGCGTGATAGTGGCTGTGGACGTAAGAAAACAAAGGCTCAGGGCGCTGACGAACCAATTGGAACGCTGCCGAGTCAAGAATACGGTTGTCTACAATTTGGACGCCCGAAGAGTCTCTCAGCTTGACAGAAAGTTCGACTGTATACTGCTTGACATGCCTTGTTCGGGGAACTTTGCAGCTGACAAAGCATGGTTCCGCAGAAGAACCTTGGCGGATGTTGAGAGAAACGCGAAGCTTCAGAGAGAGATACTCGCGGAGGCAGCCAAAGTTCTCGGTCAGGATGGAGAGATCGTGTATTCAACATGCTCTTTGGAGCCGGAGGAGAACGAGTTGAATATAGATTGGGCGGTCAAGAGCCTCAAGCTTGAAGTGGAAGAGGTTGACTGTTATGGGCAGGAAGCTTTGGCAAACGTTTTCGGCAAACGCCTGGACAGTTCCGTGTCGAGGGCGCGGAGAATCTGGCCGGGCAGAACGCAAGGATTCTTTGTGTGCAAACTGAAGAGGCGAGAACCTGCATGATCGAACCGTTGAAAGATTTCATCAGACTATTCAATGCAAACCTCGCACTTGATGAGAGTCTTCCTGAAAAGAAGGGGGAAAGATACTATCTTGTGAACAAAGACCTGAAAAGATTCATCAACAAGGACTTTTTGTACGCTGGCACCTACCTCGGAGAAGTGGGAGACGGAAGATTCCGACCGAGTTTCATGTTTCTGGCGATGATTTCCGAAACGGCACAGAACAAGACGTACGTTGACCAGAAGACAGAGTGGCTTTTCATCTGCGGGAGAGACATATTCAAACAAGGAATAACGCGGACCACAGGCGCGGCAAAAAGAAACGATTACACATTGGTCATGAACAGATCTGATGAGTGTCTAGGTTTTGGCCGCATCATCACTGACTTGAGCGAAAGTGCCAAGGGCGTTGTAGTGAAGAATGTCCTCGATATAGGTGACTTTCTAAGAAGAGAGAGATAGCGCAGAGCAGTTGCCTTGTTCCCATGAGCTCAAGTATGCCTGATAGTTCGCGCGGGTGTTTTTCTGCCGGCTAGAAGTTTCGTTCTGGTTTCTCTAAGGGCAATTTTTGGGAGAGTGTCCTCGTTTTCTTTCAGGTAGGTTTCTACTCTAAGTCTGTTGTGTTTGATCAGGTCCCTCAGTAGCCAAGAGATCGCTTTTGTGACCAGAATTTCTCGTTCCTTCTTGAGCTTGTCAATGTTCATGAAAGCAAAGTCTGCCAGCCTTGCGTCTTCTGAGTCTCTCACTGGTTTGGTTAGCAGAACCAGACTCGCGCGTCTTTTGTTTATGTTCTCATCCGATGCCAGCTTCGTCAACAGACTTTTCCATTTTTTCCAGTTGGCCAACAGCTCGGCTGCAGAGAATTTTGATTGACATAGCGAGTCGACTTCAGCCCAGCCTCGCAATTTGTTCAACCATGCGTCAAGACTCT
>Ga0315285_10007710_pt1 | contig 11061 bp, 7 predicted proteins | sample YL17G09_36_MG_FD_203698 | JGI IMG/M metagenome (GOLD analysis project Ga0315285, IMG submission 203698) | Sediment microbial communities from Yellowstone Lake, YNP, Wyoming, USA - YL17G09_36 | ecosystem: Environmental > Aquatic > Freshwater > Lake > Sediment | place: USA: Wyoming | collected... | reverse complement strand
GTCGTTTCATTGTCTGCTCTCCGTGCGGGACGGGGGATTCTCCCGTCCAGTAGAGCAGAGTTTTCACTTAAACGCCTGTCCTTTTTTCCGGAGCCGGCTCTCCCGACCCACCCCGAGGCGACCCTGCACCCCGATGTGGCGCAACTGATGAAAGGGGTGAAGCTTTTGCCGATGGACCTGGAGTGGGTGGGTAAGAACCGCAAGCGCCTGGTGGACCGCTGGATGAATGAGGTGATCAAGGACTGAGCCTCTCGCCGTCCATGGCCAACTCACCGGCGCGGCGCTCCCGGGCGCACCGGCGTGGTGGGTCCCTCGCAGACGCATTCCGGGACCCGATTCCGGGATCGGCCGTTCTCCTGGTCCGGGCGGGTGTCCCGATGTTCGTCCTGTACCCGCTCGCCCGACTGGTGTCCCTCACCTTCTGGAGCGGCGGGCCCAGCCTGGAGGGCGTGCGGGGGCTCCTCGGGGACTGGACCCACCGGCAGGCGCTGGTGAGCAGCCTGCTCCTGGCCGGTCTGGTTGGGATCGGTGGCACGATCTTGGGATTTGCCTTCGCATTCCTGGCGGTGCGGGCCAGCTTCGGTCTCTGGGCGACCCACGCCCTAGACGCGATCATTTTTCTGCCGCTGATTTCGCTGCCCTTTACCGCCGCCATCGCCCCAATCCTGTCCCCGGGTCCGCAGGGCCTGATCTCGTACCACGTCTTCGGGATCCGGGCGATGAACATCCACGGGCTCCCGGCAACCCTCCTGTCGGAGATCCTGACCTAGCGGTCGCCTTCGATCCGGCGCGCCGTGGCCTTCTGGAGGTGGGCGCCGCGGTGGGAGTCGGCTGCGACCCTGCCGCGCTGTGCCTGCTGCGTGAAGCTGACGAGGGAGAAGGCTGAACATCGCGAGGACCCGGGAAGACCCTGCCGCTCGAGGACGGGACCGATCCGGGGTCCGTGATGACCGGGGATGGCTCCCTCGTGATGCGGGCCTACCAGATGGGGTGGCGGAGGGTGAGGGCATCGCGCTGGCGTCGGCGCGGGTGATCGGAGGGGCACCCGGGTCAAGGCGGTGATCGACGCCGGTCCCACGAAGGGTGATACCCAGATGGAGAGAACCACAATGGAGATTCCGCGCCTCCCTACCCAACTGCACGTCATCGGTGGCCGGCGTCTGGAGCCTGCCACCGGCCAGACCTTTTCCACCTGCTTCCCTGGAACCGGCGAGGAAGTCGCACAGGTGGCCAGAGGCTCTCGGGAGGACGTCGACCGAGCAGTCAAGGCCGCACTGGACGCCTTCCGGGCCTGGCGGGACCTTGCGCCTCTGGACCGCAGCCGCATGTTGCGCCGGCTGGCGGACTTCCTGGTGAGGCACAGGGACGAGCTGGCCCTCCTGGACACACTGGATTGCGGCCGACCCATCACCGGCACCCGCCGGGACGTGGAAAGGAGCGCGGAGAAGATCGAGTTCTACGCCGGATTCGCGGACAAGATCCGGGGATCGGTCGTCGCGGTCTCCCGATCGCTCTTCAACTACACGCGCAAGGAGCCCTATGGTGTCGTGGGTGCGATCGTCCCCTGGAACTACCCCCTGTCTCAGGCCGTGGTAAAGCTGGCGCCGATCCTGGCCTGTGGGAACACCCTCGTCCTGAAGCCGGCCGAACAGTCTCCGCTCTCGGCCCTTCGCCTGGGAGACCTGTGTTTGGAGGCCGGAATTCCTTCCGGGGTGGTCAACGTGGTCGCAGGCTTCGGGCCGGAGGCGGGTGCCGCGCTGGTGGAACACCCTGCCGTCCGAAAGATCTCTTTCACCGGGAGCACAGCCGTAGGCCGGGAGATCATGGCCCGCGGGGGCATCAAGTCCTACACCCTTGAGCTGGGCGGAAAGACCCCGAACGTCGTCTTCTTGGACGCGGACCTGGAGCAGGCCCTCGAAGCCTCGCTGTATACCGTCTTCAATAACAGCGGGCAGACCTGTACTGCGGCGACGAGATTGCTGGTACAGGAGGCGGTTGCGGACCGTTTTGTGGACGCCTTGATCCAACGGGCCCGCGAATTGCGGGTGGGGGATCCACGTGACCCTTCGACGCGGATCGGCCCCCTGGTCTCGCGGGAGCAGCGTCAGCGGGTCGAGATGTATGTGGCGGAGGGGTTAAGGGAGGGTGCCACGTTGGCGTTGGGCGGAAGCCGCCCACTGGATCCCGCGCTCGAGAGAGGCTTCTACTTCACGCCCACCATCTTCTTGGACGTCCGGCCGCAGATGCGCATTGCCCAGGAGGAGATCTTCGGACCGGTTCTCAGCGTCCTGAGCTTCGCGGACGAGGACGAGGCGATCGCCCTGGCAAACGGCGTGACATACGGACTGGCGGCGACCATCTGGACCAATGATGTTCGCCGTGCCCATCGCCTGGCGGCCGAAGTCGAGGCCGGCCTCGTGTGGGTGAACACGGTCCATGCGCTCCACCCTGCATCTCCCTATGGGGGATACAAGGAAAGCGGTATCGGCCTGGAGATGGGACTGGAAGCTGCCGATGAATACATGAAAACCAAGAGCGTCTGGCTGAATCTGGGACGCTATGTATCCCCCTGGGCAAGGTGAGGCAGGAGGGGGATGAAAGGGCCCCCCTTGATGCGGCATAGATGGGCGGCTCGGCTTACTGGCGGGTGGATGAGAACAGGAAGAAGGAGCGGGGGCTGGCTCGGGTTCCGGTAGAGGGAATCGCCTTGCTTGGGCCTCACCGGTGGAAGGCGAGGCGGTGGAACTGGCGATCCCTGGCGAGCAGGCGGCCCCGGAGGGTAACGAGGGCGATTCGGGGACCGAAAACGGCTCGTTCGAACGGAGCGAGTGCGGAGTTTTTCCTCCGCCGGGAGGAGCACCATCGGGAATGCCGAGGGCGGCACAGCAGAAGCGACCCAGCAGCACGGATTGGCGTATTCGCTCTCGATCACGCTGCCGCCCCTGGCCGCCCTGGTGCTCCAGGCGGAGGGTTGAGGTCGAGAGCACGGGCTGGGTTTGCCACTTGTCCATGTCCGTGGAACCCTGCTGAGGCGGCGCGCCGGTGAAGCAGGCAGTGTAATCCGGGTGTCACATGCAGCCCTCTGGCTTTCGGGTCAGGGGGCTTTCTTTTGGCGTGATGTACTCGGCGTGTCGCGTCCACCGCTTCCTCTGGTCTGAAGCACCAGTTGGCTTTTGTCGTTGACACGCTAGACCGCTATTCGATACGTTCCTTTCGGGGCCTCCCGGTTTTTGTCCCCGTGTCGTGGGAGTGCTCGTCCACCCCGTACCTATCGGGCAGAAGGGGCCACACTGGCCCTTGCTCATCGGACGTGTCTGCCCCGACTGGGTCTACATGTAACGGGACAAATCGCCAGGGGCACCGCGGTAAGCCCATTCGTTTCGTGAGGCCACCATCGTTGCCCGTGGCGAACAGATACAGGTCAGGAGGTGGGACATGAGGTAGAGAGTTTTCTTGCGAATCGTCGCTGCACTCGTGCTGATCATGCTCGCCCTCGCGGGTCCCGGTCTTGCCCAGACACCCAAGAAAGGCGGGGTCATCCGCGTCGGGATACTAGGGGAACCCCCGGCGCTGGACGCCCACTGGACCACGGCCGTCATCACCGAACTGCTGACCAATCACCTCTACGAGGGCCTCTACACCCTGGATGAAGGGTACCGGCCGGTGCCCATGCTGGCCGAAGGGATGCCCACGGTCTCCGGCGACGGCCTCACCTACACCTTCAAGCTGCGCCGGGGCATCAAGTTTCACAACGGCAAAGAGATGACGGCCGAGGACGTGGTGGCCTCGCTGAAACGCTGGGGCCAACGCTCGATCCGCGGGAAGCCCCTGTTCGCTTCGGTGGCGGAGCTGAGGGCGGTGGACAGGTACACTGCCGAAATGCGGTTGAAGGAGAAGTCGGCCATCGTGATCATCTCCCTGGCCGTGAACGGCAACTTCGGCGCCATCTACCCAAAGGAGATCGCCGAGAAATTCCCGCCGGAGAACAAGATCACCGAGTACATCGGCACCGGCCCCTTCAAGCTTGCCGAGTGGAAGCCGGACCAGTACATCCGCATGGTGCGGTTCGACGACTACAAGCCGCGACCCGAGAAGCCGAACGGGTATGGCGGGGCCAAGATTCCCTATGTGGACGAGATCCGCTGGATCCCGGTGCCGGACGTGGCGACACGGGTGGCTCAGATCGAGACGGGCGAACTCGACCTCGCCGAGGACCTCAACCTCGACAGCTACGAGCGCCTGAAGAGCAACCCCAACGTGCGTGCGATCGTCGTCAGGCCGTACAATTGGTTGGTGGCGGTCTTCAACAAGAAAGAGGGGATCGGCACGAACCAGAGGGTGCGCCAGGGCTGGCAGGCCGCCATCGACATCGAGCCCATCATGAAGACGGTGGCCGGCGGCCGATCCGAGTTCTACCGCATGGACAGCAGCTTGTGCTTCGCTGAGATCACCCAGTGGCACACCCAGCTCCCCGGGCTCCCGTGGAACGAGCACAACAAGGAAAAGGCGAAGCGACTGCTCCAGGAGGCGGGCTACAAGGGGGAGCCGCTCCGCTTCATGACCACGCAGGAGTACAAATGGATGTATGACTTCGCCCTCCTCACGAAGCAGCAGCTGGAGGACGTCGGATTCAACATCGACCTGCAGGTCGTGGACTGGTCCACACTGGTTCAGCGGCGCAACAACCCGAAGGCCTACGACGTCTTCACCACGGGCATGGCTAGCGGCGCGATGCTCGACCCGACCCACCTCGACGTGGTGAGTTGCGGCTGGCCGGGATGGAACTGCGACGAAGAGGTCCAGGCCATCCAGTCGGAGCTGGCGCGGGAGACCGATTACGAGAAGCGCTTCACGCTGTGGGAGAAGCAGACCCGGCTCTTCTACGAGAAGGTCCCGGTCATCCGCTATGGGGATCTGTTCGGGCCGCGGGCGATCCGGGGCACGGTAAAGGGCTTCAACGAGAAGATCGAGCGGATCCGGCTGTACAACGTGTGGCTGGACAAATAGCTTTGCATTGACCCCGGATGTACCGATGCCAGCGGGATCCACCCAGGCGATGGCTCCCGCTCCTCCCCGGGACCGACCGGTTCCTGGATGGCTCGCTGTCCTCCTAAGACAAGACCCTGAACCGAGAAAAATCTTGAACCGCCATGACGCCAAGGTCGCCAAGGTTGAGATGTTCCGATCCTTCCACCGAAGAACACGAGGACCGGCTCCTGGGGCCTTCAGAAGTTCGGTTCGTTCCCCCCAATGATCCATTTTCGTTCTGGCGTTCTTGGCGCCTTGGCGGTTGAGAATTTTCGGATTGGGGAAGAGAGCTTGCCCCTGGAGAGAGAGGCATGTTTGCGATAGGAGCATGGTGTACGACATGTGGCAAGAAGCACGAACTGGGTAGGGTCTACCGCTGCGAGGCATGTGAGGGCCCGCTGGACATTCGGTATGATTATGCGGCCATCCCTCGCAGCGCCTTCGATCCAGCGCGCGGTAACCGAGCCCAGGGGATCTGGGTCCACCGCGAGCTTCTTCCAGTCTCCCCTGCGCACATTGTGACGCTGGGCGAGGGGCAAACCCCGTTGTTGCGGTGTGACCGATTCGGTTCACAAGTCGGTCTAGCCGCGTTATGGGTTAAAGACGAAACGAGGCAGCCGACGGGCTCATTCAAGGACCGTCCGCTCTGCGTCGCTGTGTCGAAGGCACGAGAGCTCGGTGCTGACACTGTCGTGACCGCTTCCAGCGGCAACGCAGCCGCCGCGATGTCAGCCTACGCGTCGCGTGCGGGCCTCCGGGCTGTAGTGATTGTCCCTGCAGACGCCCCGCCTGGCAAATTGCTGCAAATGGTGGCGGTGGGCGCTCGGGTTGTGCGGATTACGGGGACGGTGAGTGACAGCATCGTGCTGGCGCAAGCGGCCGCGAAGGAGTACGGGTGGTACAATGTGACCACCACATTCGAGAATCCGTACTCCGTCGAGGGGGACAAGACGGTGGCGTATGAGATCGCGGCGGAGCTGGACTGGCGTTGCCCCACCTGGATCGTGGTGCCAACCGGGGCAGGGCCGCTTCCCGTCGGCATCTTCAAAGGATTCGTGGAGATGCAACACGCCGGGCTGGTTTCCGCGCTGCCTCGTATCGTGGCGGCGCAAGCCGCAGGCTGCGCCCCCATTGCTCGCGCCTTCAAGGCAGGCGACGACCTGGTGACCCCCTGGGCTAACCCGAAGACCGTCGCGAGCGGGATCCAAGATCCGCTCGTGGGTTACAGTCAGGATGGGACGCTGACCCTCCACGTTGTTCGACGGTCCCAAGGGCTGGCAGTTGGCACGTCGGACGAGGCCATCCTCAAAGCAGTCCGGCTGATGGCTCAAGCGGAGGGCCTGTACGTCGAGCCCTCGGTGGGTGCCGCAATCGCTGCAGTGGTGGAGCTGCGTGAGGGGGGCTCGATCCGCAAGGACGACGAAGTGGTAATTGTATCCACCGGGCATGGTTTGAAGCAGCCATTTGCCAGCCAGGACGAGCTTGCGGCCCTTCCGAAGATCGAGCCCACGCTGGAAGCGTTGAAGGCTTTGGATCTTGGCCGCTAAGACGTCACTGGCGCTGATGCGTGAGCTGGGTTCAGGGATATCAAGGGAGGGTGTGAGTCTTTCACGTTTCCTGAGAACGTCCCCCTTCGGTTAACCCCAATCCGAAATTCTCAACCGCCAAGGCGCCAAGAACGCCAAGCTGAAATGGCTCATTCGGAAAAAACGGACGACACTTCTGAAGACCCCATAAGCGCGGCCTCGCGTTTTCGCTGGTGAGATCGGAACATCGCATCCTTGGCGACCTTGGCGTCATGGCGGTTCAAAGTTTTTCTCGGATCAGGGTTAATGGGGGCAGAGCGGGGCGGTGCCCCGAGGAGGTGATCCATGAGACGACAACCACGAAGCTGGCTCTGGATGGCCGGGCTGGGAACCGCATTGGTGCTGGTCTGGACGATCTCGGCGGCCGCGGCCGAGAACACGCTGGATCAGGTCCTGAAGCGCGGGAAGCTCATCGTAGGGATCGGCCTCGGGCAACCTCCATTTGGGATGTACGATGCGGACAAGAAGCCGGCTGGGTTTGACGTGGATCTCGCCAAGCTCATCGCCCAGGAACTCAAGGTGGAGATCGAATGGGTCGATACGTCCGCAGTCAATCGGATTCCGTACCTGCTGACCAACAAGGCTGACCTCATCGTCGCGACTTTCGGGCCCACGCCCGAGCGCGCGAAGCAGGTGGCGTTCACCAAGCCCTACGTGGCCTGGAATCTGGCGCTCCTCGGTTGGAAGAAGGATCGGGACATCAAGTCCTATAGGGACCTCAAGGGGAAGACGGTTGGGGCAACGCGCGGGACGACTCAAGACATCGCCATCACCAAGCTTGCACCGGAGGCCAAGATCATCAGGTATGAAGATGATCCAACGTCCAAGCTGGCCTTCCAGCAGAGGAAGGTAGATGCGCTTGCGACGGGTGAGGTCATGGCGCTAGCCTATGCCAGGGAGAACAAAGAGATGGAGTTGAAGGGGGTCATCTCCCGCTCCTGGGCAGCGATGGCCGTCCGCCGCGGCGATCCGGATTGGCTGCAGTGGCTGAACACGTTCTTGGACTGGCATGGCGGCCAGGGGAAAATTGCCGAGATGTACGAGAAGTGGAATGGGGTCGAGATGTCTCCGGCCCTCCAGAGCTGGTAGCCCGAATAGCCCCCTCTCCCTCCCAGGCGGGAACACGGGGGGAGGGGGGCAGTGACGGCGCCAGTTATCCCCGATCTGAAATTACCAACCGCCAAGGACACCCAGCGCTGGCGCTGGGTACCCGGAACGCCAAGACCGAAAGGGCTCATTGGGGGGAAACGAACGGAATCTCTGAATGGCCTTTGAACCGGGTTTCGCGTTCTTCGATGGGGAGATCGAAACACCGTATCCTTGGCGACCTTGGCGTCATGGCGGTTAAAGGGTTATACCTTCCATTGGGAGGTGTTTCTCCCAGACGTACCGATATCCCTTTGCGGCGCCGTGTGGGCGGCGGGAGAGATTTCGATGAATGCAATTGGGCTTCTGGCGTCGTTCTTTGGTGCTCTTCTGGTTGGGATCTCGACCCAGGTCGGGCAGGTGACAGGCTTCGTTGGGGGCATCGTCTGGGCACAACTCTGGTGGCGGCTGGCTAACGCTGTAGGTTGGCTCCTCATGGTGGTGGGTTTCGGGCTGCAGTTCGCAGATGTCTGCCGAAAGAGATGGCTCCCACCGTCATCTGCGTTTCCGCACCGAGGTGATAGCAGGAAGGAAACGACACCCCAGGAGCAAGTTGTGCCCGCCCAAGCTCTCGAGTTCGAGGCCCTGCTGAACGTCCTGGAACGGAGAGGGCTGATTACGCGGGGCGAGGTACTGGAGGAAATCAGGCGGCTCCGGGAGAAGGCAGCAATGGCAAAAGACTAAACTGGTGCCGGACACCCATTTGGAGCTACCTCCTCGGTTTTGCGGAGGGGGATCCCAGATTTCTTGGGTTCTGCGATGTACGAGGATTGTTGCTGAAGCAATGCGCCCGCGCACGATTTGCCCGGACCGGCCTCCAGAGGCAACATTCGTTCAAGAAGTACATCCGCGATTATGGAAAAACAGGGAGTTGGACGCCAAATGGTGTCCGGTACCGATTTCCGCCGCGCGGGTGTCCGGACGGCGGTCGGCTTCGTCGTCCGCTGGACACCGCTGGTGACCAGGATGCGTGAAATGGTTCGGGAGGGGGCCTTGGGGCAGATCTTCATGGTGGACGTGGACTACTGGCACTCGCGGGTGCGGCCGGAGCAGTACCGTCGAAGGGCAACCGGGGGGAGCGCACTGCTCCTCGGGGGGTGTCACGCCATCGACGCCGCTCGGTATATCACCGGCCTTGACCCAGTGGAGGTGACGGCGCGCTCCATCCAGGTCCCCACATCCCCCGACGAACCCTATGAGTTCGATTGCGTCGAGGCGTGCCTCGTCCGGTACTCCAACGGCGCGGTGGGCAGGATCTCCGCCGTGGTGAAGGGCCACTTTCCGTATCAGTTCAATATTGATCTGCTTGGCGACCGCGGCACCGTGCGGAACAATCGCGTCTTCATCCAGGGCGATGCCGAGTCCCAAGGCTTTCGCTCTCTGCCGGAACCGGGTCCGGATAGCGGAGAGGTCGGCCACCATCCCTTCGGCGACCTCATTCGACACTTCCTCGAGTGCATCGCAGCCGGCGAAGAGACGAGGGTCGGCGTCGAGCAGGCGGTTCTGACCCACGAGTTCTGCTTGGCGGCCATGCTGTCGGAGCAGACGGGCCAGCCCGTCCGCCTTCCTCTGGCTGAGAGGGATCAGCAGGCAATCCACAGTCTCCTCAGTGCATGGGCCTGAGCACCTGCGCCCCCTCTCCCCACTGCTGAGTCGATCCCTGGTCCGTGGAGAAGACCGCACGAGGCCTTCCATCAAGCCATACTGCCATGGGGGAGGACAGGACATGGGAAACGTGAAGATCGGCGTCATCGGCGTCGGGACCATCGGCCAGGTGCACGCGAGCGCCCTCGCCGCGAGCCCCCTGGCGGAGCTTGTTGGCATCGCTGACATCAACGACGAACTGCGGGAGAAGACGGCAAAAGCCCTGGGCACCCGAGGCTATGCCGACTACCGGGAGTTACTGAAAACGCCGGGCCTTCAGGCGGTGAGCATCTGCACGCCGGATGAATACCACCTGGAACCCACCCTGGACTCCATGGACGCTGGGATGCACATCATCCTGGAGAAGCCGCTGGCGACCAACTGGTCCGACGCGGAAAGGATCGCGACGCGCGCCCGGACGTATGAGAAGAAGTTCATGATGGCCTACATCGTGCGATTCGACGCCCGATACGCTCTCGCGAAAGAGGCCATCGACAAGGGCGAGATCGGCGAGATCGTGCACCTGGCCGCGCTGCGCAATACGAACCCCCTGAGCCCGCGTTACCTGAAGGGCCGCGTCTCCCTCGCCTTTTTCCTTGGCGTGCACGACCTCGACCAGCTCCTCTGGATGACGGGCAGCCAGATCGAGCGCGTGTATGCCGAGTCGCGCACCCTCGTGCTGAAGGATGAAGTCGGCGTGGACGACACTCTGCTCTCCCTGATCAGGTTCAAGAACGGGGTCATCGCCCAGATGAACCATAGCTGGGCCTGCCCCGTCAACCGCGAGGCGCGCCTCAACTCCCGGCTCGACATCGTGGGGACCAAAGGGCAGATCGTTGTGGAAGTCTGGAACCAGGGGCTCAAGATTTACACTCCGGGCGGCATTCGATTCCAGGAGGTGAGCTACGGGCCCACCATCTACGGCGAGCGGCAGGGCCACATGCGCACGCAGCTTGAATACTTCCTGAAGTGCATCCTCCGGAACGAAAGGCCCATGGTGGGGGCGGGGGAAGGGCTGGCGGGCGTTCAGGCGGCCCTGGCGCTGGAGGAATCATTGAAGACCGGCAAGCCGGTGTATCTGTGAAGGGAATCCCCATCGCAGAAAGCAGAGCGGGGCGTTCGAATGCCCTGCAGTGAGAACTGGCGCCTTCATAGCGGAATGGGGGACGTTGCGGCTTTATTGGCTTTGTGCTCTCCGCCCTGCGGCTATGCCGTAACTCCTGGCTCGATGCCCTCGGTGTCCTGCGCCACGTCGTGCTGCGGGGGATGAAAGGGGGGCCGTTCTTTCAGTACGACGCCGAACGGGCCGACTTCTTGACGCGGCTCACCTTGGGACGCAGTGAGGGGCTCGCGTTGGCCAAGACGATGTGCCACCTCGGGCCTCGACCTCGGGGATCGCCGAGGCAGTGGCGACGGCAGAGCGTGAATAAGTCCACTCAGTCAACAACGTCCCTCATTCGTACGGCCTCCTGTCTGCAGCGGGTGGAGCGTATCAGGACGAGTCCACTGAGTCAACAACGTCCCGCATTACATCGGGGCCCGGCTGGACGGGGCGCCTGCGGTCCCGGCCGCGCGGCGGGGCCGGAGGCGCGGGGTCGTCTTGGGGAATCGGGCGCACGGCGCTCCGCTGGCGCACACCGCCCGCCTGCACCTGGAG
>Ga0315285_10007704_pt1 | contig 11068 bp, 9 predicted proteins | sample YL17G09_36_MG_FD_203698 | JGI IMG/M metagenome (GOLD analysis project Ga0315285, IMG submission 203698) | Sediment microbial communities from Yellowstone Lake, YNP, Wyoming, USA - YL17G09_36 | ecosystem: Environmental > Aquatic > Freshwater > Lake > Sediment | place: USA: Wyoming | collected... | reverse complement strand
GAAAGGTCTGACGGGCGTAGCAAGAAGGCTCAGGAAACACTCTACGGATACAGAGGGACATTTGTGGAGGTACCTGAGAGACAGACAGATAGAAGGTTTCAAGTTTCGTCGTCAACAACCAGTTGGCAGTTATGTTGTGGATTTTGTGAACCTCGAAAAGAAAGTGGTCATAGAGCTGGACGGAGGGCAGCACGCACTTCATCCAGGCGATAGGATTCGTGATGAATGGCTCCGGGCTGAAGGGTATAAGGTGCTGCGATTCTGGGATAACCAGGTATTCAGCAACTTAGAAGGTGTTTTGGAGACCATCCGAGATGCCCTTCTCACCCCTCACCCTGACCCTCTCCCCCAAGGGGAGAGGGAAGATAAATTTTGACAATACGTAATTTATTTGAAGGAGGAAGTGAATGAAGATTGGGTTTAATGGTGCATCGACGATGAAAACGGATCTTGCTGGAGACATCAAGGCTGCATCCCAGGCTGGTTACGACTTCGTTGAGATCTGGGCAAAGAAGATGGAGGCCTATCTTTCCGATCACAGCCTTAACGATCTGAAAGACTTATTTAAAAAAGCAAAATTAAAACCGCTTGCCATCAATTCTGTTGAATTCATCACGTTTAACTCCTCATGGGAGAAGACGAACACCATGAACATGATCAAGAAATATGCAGAGGTGGCAGATAAAATAGACTGTCCTTACATCGTTCTTGTACCAAGCCCTCGCCCCCATGCCGTTTCCGATAAAGAGGTCTATAAAGAGTCCGTCCATGTGTTACAGGAGATATCCGATAAGTTTAAACATTATAAAGTTCGATTCGCATTTGAGTTCTTGGGTTTTCATTGGTGCTCCGTATCCACTTTAGAGCAGGATTTTGAGATTGTAAGAGGAGTTGATAGAAATAATATCGGGCTGGTCCTGGATACTTTTCATTTCTATGTCGGAGGATCAGCGGTTCAAGCCATTAAAAATGTTGATAAAGAAAAGATATTTATTCTCCACATCAATGATGCTGAAAATCTTCCAAAAGAGAAACTCCAGGATAGTCATCGACTTTTTCCCGGAGAAGGCATCATCTCACTGAAAGAGATTATTTCCAAACTGAAAGAGATCCACTACGATGGGCCTGTTTCTATAGAAATGTTTAGACCCGAATATTGGGTACGCCCTCCAGATGAAGTAGCAAGGAGGGGAATTCAAACTATCAGGAGATTCATATGAATTTGGAGATCCAAAGTGAGTGCCAATAAAGCTTATGATATTGCTTTCCTGGGCCATTACACAAAAGACACTATTATTTCGGCTGAAGGAACAAGGGTGGTGGATGGTGGCGCTTTTAATTATGGATCACACCTGGCGATTCGAATGGGGCTGAAGGTTGCTGCGATTACACGCCTCTCTCAGGAAGATTTTCATGTGGTAGAGGAACTTAAAAAATTGGGGGTGGATGTGTTTGTTAAAGCCACACCCCATTCCACTTGTCTTCGGCTCGAGTATCCTACATCCAACGTGGACGAAAGAATATTGTACATCACCAGCTCTGCGGGTCCATTTACGCCTTCTGAAGTGAAAGAGATCTCATCCAGAGCCTTTGTGATCGGTGCCTCTGTTCGTGGTGAGGTTAGTCTGGAGGTGATCGAAGCACTTCGGAAGAAAGAGACCCTGATCTCGGCTGATATACAGGGATTTATTCGGATAGCTCGTGGCGGTATACTGGTATTTGAAGAATGGGCAGAAAAAGAGAAGGTACTATCCAAAGTAGATGTGCTTAAAACCGATGCCGCAGAGGCGGAATTGCTTACAGGTCAAACGGATATCCGAGTTGCAGCAAAAATGCTGGCTGACTTTGGTCCGAAGGAGGTCGTACTTACACACAGAGATGGGTTACTGGTCTACGATGGCAGGCATTTCTATGAAGCAAAATTTTATCCAGGGAAACTGATCGGCCGCAGTGGTCGAGGGGATACGTGTATTGCCTCCTATGTAGCTCGTCGATTAAATAGTCCTCCATCAGAAGCGATGATTTGGGCAGCCGCTGTGACCAGCCTGAAACTGGAAGCTGAAGGGCCTTTTCGACGAAACATCCGTGAGGTTGAGAAACTGATTCAGAAAAGATATAGCTGATGTCATTGCTGTCCAAGATAACTGAAAAGTCTATAATCACCCATTGAAATCATTGAGATTTTGGACAAGTTTTTTACTTTTTGAAATCCAGGTTCCTCATGAGGGATGCTGTCCAAATTAACCAAGACAGAATTGGAGTTGTTCGGGTTCATAAGGAACCGGTGGTATTTCAAAAGGTTTATTGAGCCAGGCCCAAAGATCCCGATGCGTGAACAGATTCATTCGCAACAAAGCCACCAAGTTCGAAAGGGACCAATTGAATTTGGAGCGGAGTTGAAGGAAACGAAGAATCAGCATTGCAATCAATGCTGTCCAAATCTGGATCTTCACGGCATTGGCGCTGGTTCCCACAAAGGTCTTGATTTTGAGGTTCTGCTTCAAGGCTTTAAAGAATAATTCTATCTGCCAGCGGTCTTTATAGATAGAAGCGATGGTGCTGGCCCCTAAATTGAGGTTATTGGTTAAAAACACCAAGACTTCGTTCTTGTCCGGATCGAAGACCTCGATCCGCCTCAGCGGATAGGGGCATCTCTCTAAGGCCTTTAGGCCCCTTAGCTCAATGAGTTCATCTTTGAGGATATTGCGGTTTTGGGGAACTTCTTTTTCTCCCACAACTTCATAAAGAGTGTTTTCTTTCATTTTGGTGACTACATAAACACCTTGAGCAGTCCATCGGCCAAACAGACCGTAGTCATTATACGCCCGGTCGTCGACGACGATGGTGCCAGGATCAAACTGAAACAGACGGGCAACTTTCACATCCGAGACCTTCCCCTCGGTGATGATTGCGAAAGAAGGAAGATAGCCATCGTGATCCAAAAGCAGGTGCAGTTTGATCGCTCCTTTGGTGCGGCGAAATTTGGCCCAGTCAAACATCGAGAGACACAAATCAATCGTCGAAGAGTCCATACTGATCAATTTGTTTTTAAACCGGAACTTTTTCTTCCCAACCACTTGGACACGGCATCGTTCAAAGAGTTGGAGAAAAACCTTCTGATACAGCTCCCACGGACGGTGCTTATTGGCATAAGCCAAGGTGGAATGGCTCGGAGCAGTAATGCCCAAATGTTTCAACTTACCCTCGCAGCTTCGAAGGCCTCCGGTAATCTCACGGAGGGAATGGGCGCGGCCCAATTGGCAAAACAGCATGGCTACAAACTGTCCCCAACAAGTGAATCCTTTGGCATGACGTTCCGCCTGGGTGATCGTAACCAAATGCTGAAACTCCACACGAGGAAACAATTGCAATAATTGGCTGAATATGCTACTAAATCGATTCATAAGTGGCCCTCCTTTAGGTGTGAGATTGTTTTGGCAAATTCAATCTATCACATAACCAAAGGAAGGGCCTATTTTTTTTAAAGCTATTTTGGACAAGAGTGAGCTGATGTTAATAGTTCGGAGGCCCCTCACCCTTCCCCTCTCCCCAGAGAGACTGTGTCGTAGTCCCATTTTGATGGTAGCCGCAGGCTTTAGCCTGCGTGTAACTCATTGATTTTATTGAAACTGACCGCAACCTAAAGGTTGCGACTACCAATTACGACACAGTCCCAGAGGGGAGAGGGTGGGGTGAGGGGCTAGAGGATGACCGTCTTTTTGATGATTTTAATGATCTCCTCTGGTTCATCGGTCACTTGAAGGATTTCCAAATCCGAAGGCGAGATCTTTCCCTCCTTCAAAACCACCTCTTTGATCCAATCCAAGAGTCCTTTCCAATATTTTGATCCAACCAGGATGACTGGAAAGGGTCTGATCTTATGGGTCTGGATGAGGGTAATGGATTCAAATAGTTCATCCATGGTACCGAAACCGCCGGGGAGTATGAGATAGGCCATAGCGTATTTGATGAACATGACCTTGCGAACAAAGAAATAATGAAAAATGAGATTCATGTTGGTATACGGGTTGGGCATCTGTTCAAGGGGGAGTTCAATATTGAGACCGATCGATTTACCTCCTGCTAACGAGGCGCCTTTATTGGCAGCCTCCATGACGCCAGGACCTCCTCCTGTAATAACACCGAACCCATTCTCTGCAAGGAGTTGACCGATTCGTTCCGCTTTCTGGTAGACCTCGTCGTCAGGTTTCACCCGGGTAGATCCGAAGATGGACACCGATGGATGGCATTCGGCAAGGGCTTCAAATCCTTCTACAAATTCCGCCATAATATGAAACGTTCTCCAGGTATCCCTTACAGTCATTTCATTAATGAGATACTGTTTCTCAGGCATGTGACCTCCTTAATCTTGTAATGCCTCAGTTATGGTTTGCTTAAGTTTACCATAACCTGTAACTCAGCCCTTCAGGGCTGATTAATCAGGGCTAAAGCCCTGAGTTACATATTCGACAAGCCGTTTATCTTTCGTAACTGAGGGGTTACTTAATCTCCTCATTTTTGATTGAAAAATTTAGAATTTTATATTAGGAAAAAGAGAGCATAAAGTCAATGTTTTGTTGAGAGGTTTCGAGTTCGGAATATCAAATGGCTGAAAGCTCAAAGCTGAAAGCAGAACCATTGAGCCTTGAGCTTTGAACTTTGAGCTGTAATAATTCAGAACTGGTTTATGAGGGTAGATGATGAGAGTAGAATTCTTAGGGGGCGTTCGAACGGTTACAGGTTCAGCCACCCTACTGGAAAAAAATTCATTAAAATGGTTGGTCGATTGTGGGATGTTTCAGGGTGGTAAAGAGATTGAGGATAGAAATCGAAACACCCAATCCTATTATCCAAGAGACCTCTCCTTTGTTTTACTCACTCATGCCCACATTGACCACAGTGGCCTCATCCCAAAACTGGTCAAAGAAGGATTTCGAGGAAAGGTGATATGTACAAAGGCAACCTTTGATCTCTGTGAGGTCATGCTCCGTGATAGTGGCCATATTCAAGAGATGGAGGCAGAGTGGCAGAATCGAAAGCATCAGAGATCTGGAAAGAAGGAAGTGCTTCCTCTTTATACGGTGAAAGATGCAGAGAAAAGCCTTCGATATTTTCAAACCGTTAGTTATGACAAGATATTCCCCTTGGCTGACGGGGTAAGAGTTTCTTTCCGGGATGCAGGACATATCTTAGGTTCTGCCATTATTGAAATCTGGTTCGAAGAAGGAGGTCAGGAGAAGAAACTTGTCTTCTCAGGAGATTTGGGAAGTTTGAATCAACCTATTATCCGAGACCCCTCTCTAATTGAAGAGGGGGATGTCCTATGGCTGGAATCGACCTATGGGAATAGGCTTCATAAATCGAGGGAAGAGACTGTCAATGAATTATTAAGGATCATCCGGGAAGCGATCCGTGATCATGCCAAAGTGGTAATTCCTGCCTTCGCAGTGGAGCGGACTCAAGATATCATTTACACCCTTGGCCAATTGATCAGAGAGAACTTTATCCCTTCGATCCCAGTCTATATTGATAGTCCATTGGCGATCTCGGCCACTGAGATATTTCACAGAAATTCAGACTGTTTTGATGAAGAGACGAAAGTTCTCCTCTTAGGAGGAGACAATCCATTAGAACTTCCTGAGATCTTCTATACCAAGACCATGGAAGAATCGAAGGCGATCAATGAAGATTCCAGAGCGGGTATCATCATCTCTGCCAGCGGGATGTGTGACTCTGGAAGGATTAAACACCATCTCAAACATCATCTCTGGCGAAAAGAGTCCCATATCGTCGTCATCGGATACCAAGGCGAAGGGACGATGGGGAGAAGGCTTGTCGATGGAGCAAAGACGGTCAGACTTTTTGGTGAAGAGATTTCGGTAAAAGCTCACATTCATACCTTAGGAGGGTTCTCTGCCCATGCCGACCAGAAAGGGCTGCTGGAATGGCTCTCTCATTTCAACAATCCCCAACTCCAAGTCTTCGTCAACCACGGAGAAGAGAAGATTTCGATCGAACTGGCTGAGATCATCCGTCAAAAGTTCCATTTCAAAACAGTCATCCCTCAATGGATGGAAAAGAGAGTGCTCTTCACTCTTGAGAAGGAAATGCTAAGGGAGGAGGGGGCTGAGGAAGTATTGCAGTCCGGTGAGACATTCGCTGACCTTTTTAAACATTTGGATAGGGGTTATAAGAGGCTTCGCCGAAAATTGAAAAGGGAGAGATCAAGGAATAAGGAGTTTGTGAATCCCCAGTGGTTGCGGCAATTGGAGGAGATCAATAAAAAGTTAGAGGAGTTGGAATCGGAGCTATAAAGACGTGTATAAGAAGCTCAAAGCTCAAGGCTAAAAGCTCAAAGCTATAGTACGACTTAAAAAAGTTGTCACCCTGAGCGTTAGCGAAGGGTCTCATTGCCTTGAGATTCTTCGCTTCACTCAGAATGACAGCTATAAGCACGTCAAATTACTTAAGCCGTTCACTATAATTTTTTAGTTTAAAGCGTCAAACTAAAAGTTTTTAGACTTTTACCTTTCAGCCTTGAGCTCTTGACGCTATGCTCAATACATTTTGCGGGAGGATGCAATGAAAAGAATAGTCTCAGTGATTCAGGGAATGATGATAATTTTTTTGCTGATCTTTCTGTCTCAAGAATGCGTTGCCGGTGTGGCCATTGAGCAGGTGGTGAAGGATATGGAGGGGAGGGCTTCCACAGTCTTCCTTTATTTTTCGGAGAATCAGTTTCGTACCGATCATCCAGAAGGTGGACTGACGACGATCATAGACTTTAAAAACGATCGGATCGTCATGATCGATCATCGATCAAAAAGTTATGCGGAGACAAAATTCTCCCAATGGGAAAAGGAGGTTGCAAAAAGGCTCAAGGGAGGAGCTCTCGAGACCAAGCCAAAGGCGAGGAAAATCGTGGTGAGAAAAACTGGAGAGACAGCCATCATCAATGGTTTTCGAACAGAGAAGATTCAGATATTGGCGGATGGGGAATTGATTGAGGAGAATTGGGTCACCCGTGATGTGGCTATGGAGGAGATTGGGAAGGTGATGGATAGGATAGCCCAGGGATTCTCAAAGGAGTTTCAATCCGAGATGAAAGAAGGCCGGGAGATCTATGAGAAACTGAGATCTTATGGATTTCCGATCTTAATAAAGGACTACACTATCGCCTATGGTTTGGGGATGGATGTATTGGAGGTAAAGAAGTTGGAAAAGAAAGAATTGAAGGAGGAGGTTTTTCTCCCTCCGCCTAACTATCAGCGAATCATCCCGGAGAAACCTAAAAAGTGATATTTTATGAAAAGTAACTTATGGGCATCAAAAATATTTATGAACGGTTTATCTGGTTTGACAATCATGTAAAGTCGAAAAAATATCCTAATGCTTCCTCTCTTGCGGAGCAATTCGAGATTTCTACAAAAACGGCTCAGAGGGACATCGAATTTATGAGATAATGAGTTCAAATAATTGTCATTGTGTTGTTTTTTTGATATATTGGGGCAACTCTAAGATTTTGAAATATGAAGGGAAATATGCCAGCGATTGCATCTCTTGAAGATTTAAAAGCTGCTCAGAAAGAAGGGGTGAGTATTTACGCTATGCGCTTTGCTCTATGCTTTACGAAAATGGCGCAGGATAGGTTGGAAGAATGTCTGCAAGCTGTGGCTGGAGGAACGCACACCGGAACAGTTAAAAGGCGAAGAGGGGTGATTGGCAACAAGTAACAGAGAGAGGTGGAAATATCTAATGACATATGAAGATGCGACCCCCCTGCCCTACTTTCGCCTGTACCTGCCCAGCGAAGAAGAACTGAAGGCAGAACTGGACCGCGAACGGGCTATGCTGCTTCAAAGCCGTGACGATGATACGACCTGAAAGCGTTTCGACACCATGATGACAGATTGAGTCTTGTTGTACCTATCGGCCGAAGGGCCAAAGAATCTAGTGAGTGTTTCCGATTTTTCTATCTTGCCCCCGAAAATCCCGCCATCCGTGATCTCCTTTTGTCCCCCATACCCGGTTCCACCTCTGCCTGCTGTTTACCTTCCGAAGCTTTAGCGTATGAGGGGCTTCGGCCTACTACCTACTGCGTACTGCCTTCTGACTTTTGAGCCAACTGAAAATTGCTATAAAACTGAAATTTTGGTATAAATAGGTCAACTTCCGGCGGGGTGATTGACATTTTCCTAAGTTCTTTGGATCAAAAGGAAAAGTTCTTTTCCCATGGCTCCAAAACAATGGGTTGTAACTCCATGGAAATTTGGGAACGGGAGATTGCATGAGGGCGAATAAGAAGAGGCGCGAGAATAGTGACTGCTTTAACATCTGAAGAAATCATTGATAAGATTAACCAAGCTCACGAACTTTACCACCGATTGGTTTTGGTCGTTGGTCCGTCTGGATCAGATAAGACCTCTCTTTTACAGGAGGTATCGAAACAAACCGGGTTTAGATACGTCAATTTGAATCTGGAACTCAGTAGAGCCCTTCTTGAATTGACTGAACGGCAGCGAATTCTAAAGCTACCCCTCCTGGTTGATGAAATAATCGGGAAAGCTGGTGACCAGGTAGTGCTAATAGATAATCTTGAAATTCTCTTCGAGGTTTCCTTGAAGCAGGATCCACTTCGGCTTCTTCAACAAATTTCACGCAATCGGACAGTGGTGGCGACCTGGAACGGAACAATGGCGGGGGGGTATCTGACCTATGCTGCACCCAATCACCCTGAATATCGCCGTTATCCGGCTCATGACCTTTTGGCAGTAACTCTAGAGAAAAAGTCGTGAGGGAAAGCAAATAACAAATGGGGGAATCGAAATGAAATATGGTGACTTAATCCAATTTGATCCAATTGAGACGGTTGTTCAACTCCGGGACGCCGATAAATCTGCAACAGCTCGGCAACTTGTTGCAACCTACGTTATTTCGGACGAAATGGCCGAGCGGCTTATAAAAATTGCTGTTCCCCACCTTCAATTCGACAAACCTGCTGACAATAAGGGGCTTCTCATTGTGGGTAATTACGGCACTGGAAAATCTCACCTCATGTCTTTAATCTCTGCTGTTGCGGAGCACAGCGATCTTGTCGGTTCCCTCACAAGCAAAGATGTTTCCAAAGCATCTTTCCGAATTGCGGGAAAGTTCAAGGTGATTCGTACAGAGATTGGCGCCACCACGATGTCACTGAGGGACATCATCGTAGCCGAGCTTGAAGAACACCTAAATATCCTGGGAGTCAATTTCAAATTCCCTGACAAAGTTCCCAGCAATAAGCCATCCTTTGAGAATATGATGGCATTGTTCGATCAAAAATATCCTGACCATGGATTGCTTCTTGTTGTGGATGAGTTACTCGACTTCCTCCGTACTCGCAATGATCAAGAATTGATTCTCGACCTGAATTTCCTGCGCGAGATTGGAGAAGTGTGTAAGGATCTCAAATTCCGGTTTATGGCTGGTGTGCAAGAAGCCATCTTTGATAGTGCCAGGTTTTCTTTCGTCGCTGACAGCATACGGCGAGTTAAGGATCGCTTCGAGCAAATCCTTATCGCCCGCAAAGATGTCAAGTTTGTCGTATCGGAGCGCTTACTTAAGAAAACTGGGGAACAGCAAACACAGATACGAGAGTATTTAATCCCGTTTGCTAAATTCTACGGTCATATGAACGAGCAGATGGAAGAGTTTGTCCGGCTATTCCCGGTTCATCCAGACTATATCGATACCTTTGAGCGGATTACTGCGGTTGAAAAGCGTGAAGTGCTTAAAACGCTATCTCAGGCAATGAAGCGGTTGCTAGACAAAGATGTTCCCAAAGATTATCCCGGTCTTATTGGATATGATAGCTACTGGACAACGTTGAAGGAGAATCCTTCTTTTCGCACTGTTCCAGACATAAGGGCGGTAATTGACTGCAGTCAGGTCCTTGAATCACGCATTCAGCAGGCTTTTACTAGGCCTGCGTATAAACCCATGGCCCTTCGAATCGTTTACGGTTTATCAATCCATCGTCTAACGATGGGGGACATTTATGCCTCACTTGGAGCTACCGCGGAAGAGCTCCGGGACGGCCTTTGTCTTTACCAGCCTGGCATTGAGGATCTCGGTGGTGTTCCGGCTGATGATTTGCTTTCCCAGGTCGAGACGGTTCTACGTGAAATACATAAAACCGTCAGTGGCCAGTTCATCTCTTCCAACCCTGAGAACCGCCAATACTACATAGATCTTAAGAAAATAGATGACTATGATGCGCTCATTGAAAAAAGGGCAGAAAGCCTCAGTGACCCCCAACTTGACCGGTACTACTTCGAAGCCCTCAAGCAGGCCTTGGAGTGCAGCCTTCAGACCTATGTAACTGGTTACAAGATTTGGCAGCACGAGCTGGAATGGATCGAGCATAAGGCGTCTCGCAGAGGTTATCTCTTCTTTGGGTCGCCAAACGAGCGCTCAACCGCCGTTCCACCCAGAGACTTTTATCTCTACTTCATCCAGCCCAATGACCCTCCGCCCTTCAAAGATGAGAAAAAAGCAGATGAGGTGTTCTTTCGACTGACTGGGAGGGACGATGTTTTTCGTACGGCGCTGCGGAGCTATGCCGCGGCCATTGACCTGGCATCAACTTCATCTGGCCACGCCAAGTCCACCTATGAGTCTAAAGCGTCTGGATTCTTGCGCGACCTAGTCAAATGGCTGCAGGAAAATATTGTAGTGGCTTTCGAGGTAGTCTACCAGGGTAAAACTAAGAAACTCATCGAATGGGTCAAAGGCAAGATCCCATCAGGCGGGGGTGGAAGGACCAATGTCCGTGACATCGTCAACATTGCAGGTTCTGTTTGTCTTACAAGCCATTTTCAGGACCAGGCCCCTGAATATCCTGTTTTCTCTGTGCTGATAACTGACGCCAACCGTGGTCAGGCAGCGCAGGATGCCCTTCGGGCCATTGCCCTGCCTGCGCCGCAAAGCGGAGCGGCGCGGCAGGCAGGCGGACAGAACCGCACCAAACAAGCAACGGCGGTCCTTGATGCACTGGAACTGCTCGATGGCGATAAACTCGATCCCTATC
>Ga0315285_10007702_pt1 | contig 11069 bp, 7 predicted proteins | sample YL17G09_36_MG_FD_203698 | JGI IMG/M metagenome (GOLD analysis project Ga0315285, IMG submission 203698) | Sediment microbial communities from Yellowstone Lake, YNP, Wyoming, USA - YL17G09_36 | ecosystem: Environmental > Aquatic > Freshwater > Lake > Sediment | place: USA: Wyoming | collected... | reverse complement strand
CTCCAGGACCTCGACCAGCTTCCCTTCCCGGCGTTTGACCTCCTCGACCTGGAGCCGTATCTCCAGGGCTGGTTTCAATTGGACACGGTGCGACCCGGCTTGCGAGGGACCTCGGTGCTGGCGACCCGCGGCTGTCCCTTCCAGTGCACCTATTGCCAGCCCACCCTGGAGCGGCTGTTCGGTCGGGGATTGCGCCAGCGCTCGCCTGGACACGTGGTGGACGAGCTCCAGGAATTACAAGGCCGTTTTCGGCTGAACGCTTTCCTGTTCGCCGACGACACCTTCATCGCTGACCGGGCCTGGGTCCAGGCGTTTTGCCGGGAACTTCGCTCCCGAAAGCTCGGTATAATTTGGGGTTGCAACGTGCGAGCAGACCTGGCCCGGCGCGAGCTGTTGGCGGAGATGTTCGACGCGGGCTTGCGCAATATTCGCGTGGGTATCGAAACCTATTCGGACACGATCCGTCAAGAGGTCTTCCGCAAAAAGATCACGCGGGAGCAGGTGGAGGAGGTCACCGCTGATGCCCGGGCCATGGGGCTCTCGGTCCAGGGTTATTTCATGCTGGGCGCGCCGGGCGAGACCCGGGAGGATATTCGGGAGACGGTGCGATGGGCGCGCCGGCTTCCGATCCACGATGCGACGTTCAACCTGACCACGCCGCTGCCCGGCACTTACTTGTTTGAGAAGTTTCAGACGCAGGTGGCGGTGGCGGAGGAGGACATGGATTATTACCGGCGCTACGCCTTTACTGAAGGCTCGGGCTTGAGCCAGGGCTGGCTTTCGCGGCAGAAACTCTGGGCGTATATCACGTTTTACCTGCGGCCGGATCGCCTGGGACGGCTGCTCCGGCTGGTGTTCAGTCCGGGCGGATGGTCCCGGTTTGCGATGAAGCTCCGGCGCGTGTTATGAACCGCGAAGAGTACGAGAAGACCTACCGGACCGAAAAGAGTTTTTGGTGGTTTGTGGCCAAGCGGCGCCTGGTCGAGCGTTGGGTGGAGCAGAGCCTGGAAGGAAGGCCGGGCCGGATCCTGGACTTGGGCTGCGGCACCGGGGCCAGCCTCGAAGCCTTGTCGAAGCTGGGCGAAGCCTATGGCCTGGACAGCGCGGCCGCGGCCTTGGAATGCGCGAGCCGGAGGGGGCTCCCCGGAATCGTAGCCGGCCAGGCCTCCCGCATCCCCTTTGCCGGTCAAACCTTTGAGGTGGTGACCGCGCTCGATCTGCTCGAGCACCTGGCCGAAGACCAGCCGGTCTTGGCCGAGGCGCTTCGGGTGCTTAAGCCCGGCGGGTGGTTGCTGATAACGGTGCCGGCCTATCCCTGGCTGTGGGGCGCACACGATCAAGCCCTGGGGCACCGGCGCCGCTACCGCCGCCGCGAGCTGCAGAAGCGGCTGGGTGAAGCCGGCTTTGCTTCGATCCGGCTGGCGCACTTTTTCGGGCTGGTTTTTCCGATGATGCTTCCGGTGCGGATCGGGCAGAAATGGTGGGGAAGTTCCGAAGAGACCATCTCCTATGAGCCCTGGCCGCCGCTGAACCGGGCGCTCTTGGCCGTGGCCGAAGCGGAGCTCCGCTTACTGGATCTTTTCCCCTTGCCCTTCGGCACCACGCTGGTGGCCTTGGCGCAAAAACCCAAGGTATGATACGATAAACCATAAGGAACGTGACCATGTCCAAACTGGGAATCATCAAAGAATTTTTCCAGTTCCTGCGCGAGCGCAAGCTCTGGTGGATGTCGCCGATCATCATCATCCTCTTGCTGATGATCCTCTTCATCGTCTTGACCGAGAGCTCAGCGATCATGCCCTTTATCTATGCCATCTTTTAAGCGGGCGCTGGCCGTCCCGGTATGACCTCTCCTGATGCCCCGGCGCAACCCGGCCCGGCCCCGGTCGGCCGGCTGGCTTCCTGGCTCGATCGCCAGCAAAGCCGTCACGGCTTCCTGATCGCCGTCCTCGCTTCCACTTTTCTCCTTTACCTTTCCGCCGGCCAGACCCGGTTCACTTTCGACGACCTTCCCTTGATCGTGACCAACCCCTACCTGCGGGACTGGCGCCACCTCTCCACCGTGCTCAGCGCCGGCCGGGCGGTGCGGGGCTTCACCCTCATGCTCGATTACTCCCTCTGGGGTCTGGACCCCATGGGTTTTCATGCCACCAACGTGATCCTGCACCTCGCCAGCGTCATCCTGCTCTACCTCCTTGTCTTCCAGATCTGGCACCGCCAGCGGCTGGCCTTTGTCTCCGCGCTCCTCTTCAGCTTCCACCCGATCCACACCGAAGCGGTGATCGGCATCGCCCACCGCAAGGAAATGCTGGCCATGTTCTTCTTCTGCCTGGCCTACCTGTCCTATCTCCGTTGGGGCCATCGCGCCTGGGGGATGGGCTTCAGCTTGGCCGCTTACCTGCTGGCCCTGCTTTCCAAACAGGTGGCCGTGGCCTTGCCGGTCGTCCTGCTGGCCCAGGAGCTGATCCTGCCCCGGAAAGAGCTTTCCCGGGCCCGGCGGTTTTTGCCCATCCTGGCGTTCGTCCTTTTGCCGGGGCTTTTCTTCCTGCTTCACTTCCAGGACTTCCGCATCTTTGGCCGCTTTCAACCGGTGGACTTGGTCTCCGCCCGCTACCCCCTGATCCTGGCCACCTCGCTCCGGACTTTCCCGGCTTATTTGCGCCTGGCCTTCTTCCCCATGCACCTGAGCGTGGATTATGACGTGCCGCTGGCCGCTTCCGTGTTCAGTCCGGCCGTGCTGGCAGGAGTGCTTTGCTTGATCGGCCTGATGGCCTTGATCTTGCTCCTCGCCCGCCCCAAGCCCATCCTGGCGTTTGGGCTGGCCTGGTATCTCCTCAATCTGGTTCCGGTCATGAACTTGATCCCGGCCAATGCCTTCCTGGCTGAGCGCTACCTGTATCTTCCCTCGGCCGGCATCTGCCTGTTTCTGGCCGGGCTGATCAAGGAACTGGCGGAATGGCCGGAGCCGGTCTGGAGCAGGCGGCTCCGGTCCCTGGCCGAGGCGGGGTTGCTGTTCTTCATCCTTTTTTATTCCTTCGGCTTTACTGTGAAGCATTACCTGCGCATGGTGGTGCCGGAGGGAAGCTGGCATGGCTCTCTGCCACCCGCCTGGGCCCTGATTGTCTCAGCGGCGCTGACCGCGGCCGTCATGAGCGCGGCCCTCACCGGCTTGTCCGCCTGGCGCGAGCGGGGCGGCCTCCCGGCGCACTCCGTGGCCTGGCGCTGGGCCCTGGTGCCGCTGCTGTTCCTTCTGTTCTATCCGGCGGACCTTGTTCTCACCCGATACCTGGCTATCGGTCAGGGCTCACTCGCCGGGATTGACATCAACGGCGCTTATGCCGGATGGTTCCAATGGCTGCATCGGGAAGCAACGCCCGGCAACCGGGGCATTCTTTACTATTTCCCCACCGGCTCGCTCTTCACCGAGCTTTTCAACCTCAGCGTCTTCTGGGTCGGCGCGCACTCGGTTATAGTCATCGGGGTCATGGGGCTGGTTCGGCATTGGCGACGCCGATCCGCCAATGCCGCCATGGCCTTTCTGCTGATGGCGGCGCTCCTGCTGCTGATGCAAGTCCAGGTGATCTGTCGGGTCCAGGATTGGGGTTCCGAAGTCAGCCTCTGGAAAGCGACGGTGCGGGAGAATCCCCGCTCGGTCATCGGGTGGAACAACCTGGGCCGGGCTTACTCCCTCCGCAAGAAGTGGCCGGAGGCGGAAGAAGCCTTGCAACGGGCGTTGGCGCTGGATCCCGACTGTTCGGATATCGCCCTGAACCTGGGCATTCTCTACCTCCAGGGCGGAAACCTGGACCGGGCGCAGGCGTATTTCGAGAAAGCGGTCGAGTTGTCGCCCCTCCATGTCCAGGCGCGACTGAACCTGGGCAACTGCTATGCGGCCCGGGGCGAGCAACAGGAGGCGATCAAGGAATACCTGGAAGTATTGAAGCTGGATCCCCGCTCGGCCCACGCCCATTACAACCTGGCCTGGAGCTACCACCAGCTCAAGCAGGAGGAGCCGGCGCTCTATCATGTCCAGGCGGCGCTGGAGATCGCCCCTCAATACCCGAAGGCCCTGGAGCTGCTCAAGGAAATTCGCGCCGCCATGCAGGCTCAATCTTCGGACCAACAACATTGATCGGGGTCACTTCTGACGCCTCTTGTCAAGTTCCCCAGATTAAATATTTTCGCCCGATTCTCGGCCTCTTCGGCGGGGCGCCGATTCCCCGCTCCAGCCTTGGAGTGTTGTTTTAGGGTCAGGTCTATACATTTTACATTGTGCTTCGCAATTCCGCGACCGGGGTGGTGCGAAGGGATCGCGGCTGCCAACTTTTCCGCCCGGACCCCGCCACAAGCGGCAGAAGATAAAAAGCGCTGTCAAGCCAGCGCCCTCCCCAGAGCGCCCGCCGCAATTTTGGCCGTTGAGCCACCCAGTTTCGCCGAAATTTCTTGACAAAATTATATACCTTTGCTATTTATTTAGAAGAAATTGTAATAAAAAGATGATAAACTTAGCCGAGCAGCAAGTGTGGCGCCGGGCCGGCCGGGAGCCGCGGCGAGGGGCCGGCCGGCTCCGGGCAAGTCTCTTTCTGGCGTTGGCTTTGCTGGCGGCCCGGCCGGGTTTGAGCGCTACCGACAACATCGAAATCGGTTTGCATTACGATGCGGCCTTTCCCCAATTCGACCTGGCGCCCATGGAGATCGGACAATCGTATGGGCTCCTTGCCCACTACTGGCTGACCGACGTGACCAGCATTGACGGCGCCTTTGACTGGCTCACCAGCACCTGGGGAGTGGAAGTGGACGGGAGCAGGGAAGACCTGGACTTCCAGATGTGGCTGCTGAGCGCCGGGATCCGCTATGAGCCGGAACTCGATTTTTTCCTGGCGCCTTATGCCGGGGCCGGCTTGGGTTACCAGCAATGGAATACCCGGTCCTCGATTGACGGGGTGGATAACCGCCAAGGCAGCGGCCTGGCTTACTATGCGCTGCTGGGCGCGGAATACCGGATTACGCCCCGCCTGGCCATCGGACCCTGGGCGAGGATGGTCTTGATCCCGTTTCAAGCCAAAATGGAACGAGAAGTGGTGGACGGAAGGACCACGGACAAGACCCACCTGGATCAAGGAGCTTTTGTGCTGACCGGGCTGGAGTTCACCATCCGAATCCGTTGACCGGAAGGAAGAAAACGAGGAGGAGCAATGCTGATGATGCGGACGCGCAAGTGGTGGATCATGGCGGCGACCATCGCGATTTGGGGCTCCCTGGTGTGGGCGCAGGAGCCAGCCCCGGCCCCGCCCCAGCCCCAGCCGCCCCGGACCGGTCTCGCCAGTCGGAGCGGCCATTTGAACGTGGGCGGAGATGTCGGCTTAACCCTGGCCCCGGACCTTTTTGCCGGACAAGTGATTGTGGACTATTTCATCACCAACGAGATTTCGGTCGGCCCGCTCTTCCAAGGCGGCACCGGCCATGACGGCAACTGGTGGGGCCTGAGCGGCCAGGTCAAGTATTCCGCCCGACTGGCCAATACCGACATCGTCCGGCCTTACGGCCAGGCCGGGATCGGCTTTGCCAATTTCCATATTGACCAGGTCAACGACCATCGCACCAAGACCAGTTTCCTGGTGCCGGTGGGCGGCGGCTTCGAGTTCGAGCTGACCGACGAGGTCACCCTGGACACCAACATCATGCTCGAGGCCTCGGAGAAGCTTTTCGTCGGCTTCTTCGTGGGAGCGCGCTACCTCTTCTAAATCAGAGACCGTCATCTGGCACCGGGCTGAAAATAGCGATCGGTCCTCCTTTCCTTTTTTTGCGCCCCTGCTATAATTTCCGCCGGATCGGTTCATCGCGGTTAACTTTCACTGGGCACAAAGGGGCAAGGCCATGAAAAAGATCCAGGTTGGGGTGTGGATTTTATCGGTTCTTCTCGTCGCTCTTGGTTCAGGCCCGGCCTGGCCGCGGGAGAGGCTCGCGCTACGGGAGGGCTGGCAGATTCAGTCTTCCGCCGCGGTCCCAGAGAAAGCGGAGACCATCTCCTTCGCGGGTTTCCATCCGGCCGGGTGGTATCCGACCTCGGTGCCGGCCACGGTCCTGGCCGCGCTTACGGAGAACCAGGTTTATCCCGACCCGTATTACGGGCTGAACCTGAAGGCGATTCCCGGCTACGTGGACGGCCGCTGGCTGGTGATGCCGACCACCAGCCCCTTTTATCCGCCCTGGTGGTTTCGGACCGAGTTCACCCTCCCCGTGGAATTCCAGGGCCAGAACCTGGTTTTGCACCTGGATGGGATCAGCTACCGGGCCGACATCTGGCTCAACGGCAAAAAGATCGCGAGCCGCGACCAGGTGGTCGGGATGTTCCGGCGCTTCGAGTTCCCGGTCACCGATCTCGTGCGTTTTGACGGCCCCAACTGCCTGGCCGTTCTCCTGACCGCGGCCGGCCATTTGCCGGACAAGAACTACCACACCAAGCAGGTGGAGGCCGCCACCGGCTGGGACGACCACAACCCCTACCCGCCGGACATGAATCTGGGGCTGTGGCAGCCGGTCTATATCACGGCGAGCGGGCCGGTGCGGATCCAGCACCCCTACGTAGCCTCGGACCTGGACCTGCCTTCGCTGGAAGTGGCCCATCTCACGGTGTCCGCCTATGTGGCCAACGTGAGCCAGGAGCCGGTCGAGGGCGAGCTCGCGGGCGCGATCGAGGACATCACCTTTTCCCAGCCGGTGAAGCTCGCCCCTGGTGAGGAAAAGCTCGTGACCTTCAAGCCCGGGCAGTTCCCGCAACTGAACGTGAAGAACCCCCGGTTGTGGTGGCCGAACCCGGCGGGGCCGCAGGAGCTTTACGAGCTCGCGATCCGCTTCACGGTTGGCGGCAAAGTCTCGGACGATGACCAGGTCCGGTTCGGCATCCGCGAGGTCAACACCTATTTGAATGACGAGGGCTGGCGCACCTACGAGGTGAACGGCCGGAAGATCCTGATCCGGGGCGGGGCCTGGATGACGAGCGACATGCTCTTGCGGCTCACGCCCCGGCGCTACGAGGCGCTGATCCGCTACGCCCAGGAAGCCAACCTCAACATGCTCCGCTCCGAGGGCTTTTCCATCCGGGAGACCGAGGAGTTCTACAACCTGGCGGATGAGTATGGGGTGATGGTGACCCAGCAGATTTTCGGGCGCAGTATCCCGGACGAGGAGTTGGCAAAAGCCTGCGTGGACGACATGATGCTCCGGATCCGCAATCATCCCAGCCTGGTCCACTTCCTGGGCCATGACGAGACCTTTCCCACGCCCAGCCTGGACCAGGCCTACCGGGACATGATTGCGAAATATGACCTGCGCCGGACCTACCAGCCGCACTCGGGCGCGTTCAATGTGGACCACCGGTTAAAAACCGGCGGCACCAGGACCGGCACGCTTGAGCTTTGGCAATACGCCGGCCCGGCGCACTATTACACGCACCAGACCGACGGCGCCTGGGGCTTTGCCCAATCGGGCGGGATCGGCGGGGTGGTGGCCTCGCTCGAGAGCATCCAGCGGATGATCCCGCCGGACCAGTTGTGGCCGCTGTGGGGCGAGGCCATGTCCTTTCACACCGTGATCCAGGGCGGGCATTACTACGACGGCCTGGTCAAGGCGCTTAATCAGCGCTACGGCCAGCCGGCCGGGATCGAGGACTTTGTGCTCGCCGGCCAGGTGATGAACTACGAGAGCGCGCGCGGCATGTTCGAGGCCTATGCCCGCAACAAATACAGCTCGACCGGCATCACCACCTGGAAATACGACGCGGCCTGGCCCGCGGCCATGACTTGGGCTTACGTGGACTGGTATCTGCTCCCCACCGGCGCTTACTACGGCGCCAAGAAGGCCTGCGAGCCGCTCCACGTCCAGTATTCCTACGACGACAACTCGATCTACGTGCTCAACAGCTTTTACCGGGACTTCAAAGGGCTGAAAGTCACGGCCCGGCTCTACAACCTGGACCTGGCCGAAAAGTATGCGAAAAGCGCCACCGTGGAAGTGGGGCCGGACGGCAAGACCGAGGCCTTCAAACTGGACAAGCCCAAGGACCTGAGCCGGACCCATTTCCTGAGCCTGACCCTGGAAGACAGCGCCGGGAAACGCATCACCGAAAACCTCTACTGGCTCTCGACCACGCCCGACCGGCCGGGCAAGAAGCTCTACGGCATGGTGACCGTAAGCCCCACCTCCCGGCCCGACTTCAGCGACCTGCGCTCGTTGCCCAAAGTGAAGCTGGAAGCGACCTGCAGTTTTGAAAAGCAGGGCCAGGAGCTGGTCGGCCGGGTCCAGGTCAAGAATCCCACGAGCAGCCTGGCCTTCTTCATTCAACTCGCGGTGACCAAGGGCCCGGGCGGGATGGAAGTGGCCCCGAGCTATTGGAGCGAGAACGATTTCAGCCTGCTGCCGGGCGGGGAGAGAGAGCTGGCGGTCAACTTCGCGGAGCCGGATTTGCAAGGTGCCGCGCCGGTGGTGCGGGTGGGAGGATGGAACCTTGAGCCGGTTGAGTGCAAGCCCCGGTAAGCTTGTGATTTGACTTTTTCAATCCCGCAGGGATTGTTCGAAAATAGCCCAGCGATTTATCGCTAGGCTCGGGGCTATTATCGTCCGTTCCTGCCGGACAATATTCCGGCGAGTCCGCCTCGATAGCTTTGGGCAAAGGAGGATGACAAGATGGCGGCTTTGATGAAGAATTTAGGTAATCCACAGATATACAAATTGCGCCTTCATAATCGCCTTCCTAATAGATTGTATCTCTTAGAGGGAGAGGATGGCAATAAGAATTTCACTGCGCCAGCTTCCCAGAAAGGCCGGCCGAAGCTTTATACCGTGTCGTCGAATGGTAAACTTCATTATGTGGGTATTACCAGTCAACCCATGTCCATGCGCTTGCGCTCGGGCTTCAAAGCCACGGGGAAACATGGCTACTGGGGATATAAATGGAAGGAAATCAATTCAGCTCTTATTCTACATGTTTGGGTTCTTGAAAATTTGTCGCACAAAAAGGCCTACCGCGAATTAGAAACTATTGAAGCCGAAGTCATTTTTTTATGCCGCAAAAGGCACCACCAATGGCCAGCATGGCAGAACGAGATACATTTTCATCCATCAAAGCCGTTCCACCGTAAATTAGCATCGAGGATTTATGAATACCTTCAGTGTTCCTTCAAGAATAGAGTCAGGCCTCGACTAAAACCTTAAGAAAGGAGCAGGGAAAGAATGACAACTCGGATGATAGGTTTGGGAGGCGCTCTCATCAGGCTCTTCATTCTGGTGACCTTGGTCACGGCGTTTCCCGCGGCTGCCGTCGAGCTCAAAGCCGGCACCGCCAAAGGCGTGATCACGCCCGCGGACCCGAAAGGCCGGATCACGGTCATGGGCGTAAAGGCCAAGGGCGTGGAGCATGACATTTACGTGCGGGTGCTGGTGCTCGACGACGGCCTTCACAAGCTCGTCCTCGTCACCTATGACCTCAACTGCCTGGACGTGGCCACGCCCATCCTCCGCTCCCGCTGTCTCCGCGAGCTCGGCATTGACCCTGCCTACCTCCTCCTCCTCGCCACCCATAACCACGCCGCGCCCATCCAAATCGTGCCCGCCAACTTTGATTACGGCCGCTGGCTCGCCGACCGCATCTTCGGCCTGATCCAGGAGGCGATCGCCCACGAGGCTGGCCCGGTGAAAATCTTTTTCGGTTACGGGCCCGGCGATTTTATCCGGAGCGACCCGCGCTATCCTTCGATCTACGGCTGGCGGGGCAAGCCGATTGACAACGAGGTCCAGGTGCTCAAGGTGATGCAGGGCGAGGAAGTGGTGGCGCTTTATTTCACCCAGGCCACCCACCCGCTCCAGGCTTCTTTCAGCATGATCGAGGTGGGCCATCCCGGCTACGCGGTGGAAGAGGTGGAGGCGAGGGCGCCGGCCGGCCTGGCGCTTTACTCGGACGGGGCCGGCGGCGACCAGTTCGTGGGCAACGGCTTGGTGATGTGGGGCACGCTGCGCACGGTCAAGAAGTCGGCGCGTGAGCTGGCCGACGCGGTGCTGGCGATTGCGGCCGGGCCGATGCAGGACGTGACCGGAGCGCTGGCGGCTCGGCTGCAGGTGATTGCGTTGCCGCTCCAGCCGCCGCTCTCGCTGGAGGAAGCGCAGAAATTAGTGAAGAAGGAGAAGATTCCGACCGACATCGGCTTGGTTCCTTACCCGGAGCAGGACCGGCCGACCAACTGGGTCCGGAACCTGCTTCAACATTACGCGCAGAATATTCCCTTTCCCACCACCACTGCGGACCGGATCTGCACCGACGACGGCTTCCTGGTGCAGGAACTGCCCGAGCCGGCCGAGTTCCCTTGCCGCTACGAGGAAACAATCGTGGCGAAGATCGGGCCGCTCCTGTTCGTGGCCATGCAGGGCGAGGTCTGCGCGCCGATCGGCTTGGCGATCAAGCAGGCCTTCCGGGGCAAAACGCCGATCCTGGTCGCGGCTTATATGGGCGAGCACAACCTTTATCTTCCGACCCGCATGCTGGTGGAGCGCCACGCCTACCAGGCCGAGGTGATCCAGACCCAGTATGCCTCGCCGGTGGGCTGGGCGCCGGAGGTGGAAGAGGAGATGGTCAAGGCGGTCGGGCGGATGATCGAAGACATGCTATAAGTCATAAGTCAGTGCCTGGCACCATCTTCTCAATTTCCGCGCTTCGGTTTCAGGTCTTGTTCAGCGTTTGACTTTGAGCCTCAAGTCCTCGATCATTTCCCGGAGCTGGCGGACTTCTTCTTCCAGCTTGGCCACCCGGCCCTCCAGATATTCCTGGAAGACTATATCCAGCCCGGACTCGGCCGGCTTCTCCTCTTTGGCCTCGTGAACCTTGCGGATCTCTTCCTGGAACTCCACCCTCTCGGCTTTCACGTCCTCGGTGACCAATCCCTCGATCGGGGCCACCGGCTCTCTTAATGGCTCGCGGTCTTCCAAAGGAATGGGTTCTTCTTCTAGAGAGGCCGGAGGCGGCGCGGCAGGTTTTTCAGTTGGAGGAGGGCTTGGGGCTTCCGGCGGCTGGGTGGAGA
>Ga0315285_10007701_pt1 | contig 11069 bp, 3 predicted proteins | sample YL17G09_36_MG_FD_203698 | JGI IMG/M metagenome (GOLD analysis project Ga0315285, IMG submission 203698) | Sediment microbial communities from Yellowstone Lake, YNP, Wyoming, USA - YL17G09_36 | ecosystem: Environmental > Aquatic > Freshwater > Lake > Sediment | place: USA: Wyoming | collected... | reverse complement strand
GGCGGCGAACCTGCGCGTCTACGTCAACGGGCAGTTGTCCGACCTGCCGCGAAAGAGCATCGAACCGATCGCCGACCACGCCGGCGTGCCGCCGAGAACGTTGCAGCAGTTCCAGCTTGCTGACCACCGGGTAGTGGTCCGAGGGCCCTTCGGCAACAATGCGGGCCGACAGCGTCTTGAAGTTGCGGTCGTGCCAGATGTAATCAAGCCGGAGTTGCCAGGCGGCCTTGCCTTGCCGCCAGTTCCAGCTTGGATGGTTATCGGCCTGCGCGGTCACCGACGCGAAACTGTCGACAAAACCTTTGTCGGTCAGGAACGTCGGGACGTTCATGGATGAGATGCTGTTGAAGTCCCCCAGCATCACCACGGGCAGCTTGGATGGGAGCCTTGAGTGGATGAATCGGATTTCCTTGGCCCGGACGGCCTCGGTCTTGGCCAGGAGCGTCAGCATCGTGGCAGTGTTGGCGTCTTTGGGGGGCACCGTCGCCATCAGATGCACGTTGACAAGCTGCACGGTCCGATCGCCCACCATTACCTGAACCACTGGCGTGCCGAACCACCCGGCACTCTTGGGCAGCATTCCAGGATTCAGGAGCGGCTTCCTGCTGAGCCAGCCGAACCCGCACGCGGCCGGGCCGGGGTAGAATCTCATGTGCGGGTAGTCCTTTGCCAGCGCCATCTTCAGATGGGCATACAGCGCGGGATTGCCCTCCTGAACGGCCAGCACGTCGGGGCCGCACTTGCGGATAATCCGGACGTACTCGTCCAGCGACCCCTTGTCGCGGATGCCGAAGTTCATGTTGTAGCTGGCCAAGACCAGCGAGTTCGGATCGAATTTCGATTCCAGCCCACCCGCGGGGGCGCTCGTTGGCTTCACGACTGTCTCGGCGACGGGTCCGGCGCCCTCATTGCCGCCGGCTTGCCCGACGCGCCCCGCCATCGCGACGGCCAGGACGATCCCGCAAGCAACAATAAGGCTCCGACGCAAATTGTGTGCCCTCATGCTCGGCCCCTCGCAGAATATCGGGGACAAGGATACCGACGACAGATGCCGATTCAGGACTCAGATCACCAATCCTGATTTGGTATCTGCCCCTGATATTGCGTTTATCGCAGCAAATCTTTCAGGGGTTCCCGACCGCCAATGCAGTCGGCTGCATACGATGCCCATTGCCCTACGGAATGCGGCATTGCTGCGCTGGAGAAATCCGGGCCGCCTCTGGCCGTATCACCGCGGAGCGCCGCTAAGGAAGGCAGCGCGGCCTGGGCGGCAGGGCCCATCCGCCCAAGTGCGATCGCGCCATAGGCGCGCCTGTGGGGGTCAGCATTGCCGAGTTCTTCGACGAGCGCGGGCACGGCAGCGGGGCCAATCTTCGCCAAAGCCCGCAACGCGGACAGGCGAGTCTGCGGGTCGTCCAGCCTCTTGGCGATAGCCGGGATGGCGGGCGCGGCGTCTTCCCCGATATCGCCTAACGCATTCAAGGCCGAAATTTGCAGCCTTCCTTCCAAGGCCGCCACGATGACAGGGACGGCCTCTTTGGCGGCCGGACCCATCCGCCCCAGGGCGAAGATGAAGGATTCGCTTACTCTCTCTCGGCACCGGCGGATCAGAATGGGTACGGCGTCTTTGGCCTCGGGCCCGATCGCCCCAAGCGCCAAGGCCGCCGCCTCATGATGCCGCCAGTCAAGGCCGAAATAATCGGAATCATTCGAGTATTTCGCGTCGAGCAGCCGTATCAGGCGCGGTATGGCCAGCCGAGCATCGGGTCCAAAGACCGCGAGGGCGCTGGCGGCCTGCGCGCAGACACCTCCACTCCGGTCATCAAGGGCCTTGACCAGGGCCGGAATGGCCTCCTTTGCCCCAGGCCCGATGTGCCAGATGGCAAAGATCGCGTTTTTACGAACAGACGCTCGCGGATCTCCCATAGCCTCCACCAGCGCCGGCACGGCCGGAACAGCGGTCGGCCCTGCTTCGGACAGCAGGTAGGCGGCCTTCTCCGGCACATACTTCTTCTCGCTCTTGAGCAGTCGAATCAGGTACGGCATGGCGAGGTTGGCGACTTGAGGATCCCGCATGTTCAACTTCCGGCTCGCACAGATGCGGGTAGCATAGTCGGCCGAATCGATCTCGGCCGCGACGGCCGGCATTTGGGTAGACAGCTCTACCGCCGTCATGGGGCGAGTCTGACATCCCATACCAGACATCAAGATGGCCGGCAGGAGCAGGCTGAGTATCCGGCAACCTCTTGATATAGACCTCATGGATCTTCCCTTATTTCCCTCCCTTCCTCCCCTACTTCGCCACCTTCCAGCCGCTGTATTTCAGGTCGAAGAACAGCTTGTCGCCGGGCAGGACGAGGATTTTTTCCAGGCGGAAGAGTTTGCCGTTGACGGGCAGGGTCACGCGGATGGGCGCGGCCCCGGCGGCGCGGGCTTCGGCATCCACGCGCACGTTCATGGTCTGCTGCATCTGCTGGGAATCCTTCTCGGCGTTGATCGTCACCACCCGCCGGCCCGTCGCGGCCGCCATTGAGGCAAAGCTCTCCACCACGGTCATCGGCCCGCTGAAGCCGGACTCGCCCCAGCCGATGGTGTAGCTGCCCTCGGCCGGCGCGTAGAGGCTGAACATCACGTGCAGGCTCGGCACGTTGCAGCTTGGAAGCTCGACGTGCAGCGTGCCGCGCTCTGGCACCGCCGCCGCCGGGGCCTCGACGTAGACGACCTCGACCGGGAACGCCTCAAGCTCCGCCGACGTCCGAGTGCTGCGGATCAGCGGGATCAGCACGTTGCCCTTGTCGTCCTTGGCCGGCGAGGCGGTGTTGCCTGCCACCGACAGCGACCACGTCTCCGCACCGGCCGGCATCTTCATCCGCAGGAACTGGTTGCGGTTGTTGCGGACCGCGTAGGTCACCTTGGTCATCCTCCGGCCGTCGGGCAGTTGCATGGCCGTGAAGGCCGCGGAGTCAACCACCGTCGCCAGCACGGCCACTTCCTCGTGACGCTTGATCGTCAGCGGAATCGTGAAGTTGCCGCCAAGGTAGCGGAAGCCCAGCAGCAGCGGCTGGTTGGTCATCGACACGATGTCGGCGGGCAGCTGCCGGACGTCGATCTCCGACGCGCCATCGACCTTTCCGGCCGCGATCTCCGCGTTGGAAACCGCGACGAGGCCGACGAAGCCGCGCTCGCGCTCCACGCCTCTGGCCTGGATAACGGGAAGGTTCGCCTGGGCCTGCGAGGCCTGCTCGTAGCTGATCCGCAGGCTGTAGCTGCCAAGCACCTCCTGCCGCAGCACGACGGTCATCTTGCCGTCCTTCTCGACGCGCCAGTCCTGCACGTTCGGGCCGAAGACCGCCAGCACGCTGACGCCCTGGGGAACCTGGAGGCCCAGCTCGCGCACGGGCGAGTGAAGAATGTTGTAGTTGACGACCTCCTGGCAGAGCAGCATTCCCTCTGCCACAGCCACCAGCGTGCCGGACTCGGCGTAGAGTTTTGCCGGAGCGGCGGGGACCTTCGGCAGGGCCCGCTCCCAGGATATGCTCATGGGCGCGGCCATCGGCAGCGCGGCGGCGACCTTGGTTTTGGCGCCGTCGGGCTTGGAGACCAGCGACTGTGCGCCGGCGACCTTGACATCGACGTTTTCCTGATCGACCGTCAGGTCAACAATGCCGGAGCTGGGCAGCACACGGGCGAAGGACACGGTGTTGGTCCCGCCGCTGGTCTGCACTGCCACCGAGAACGGGATGACCACGTCGATCTCGCCGGCCTCCTCCGTCAGCAGCGTGTAGGCCCCGCCGCTGGCATTAAGGAACACGCCCTTTGGCAGCGTGGTGTTTTGGCCCAGCGCGACCGTCAGCGGCAGCAAGGGGATCGTCTTCCAGCCTTTCTTGCGGAGGATGTTGATCTTCGCGGTGAGCACCATCGAGGCCGATTCGCCCGACAGCGTGCCGGCGTATTGGCTGGAGGTGACGATGAAGTCCGTCGGCGGAGGCGCAGCCTCGCCGGCCTGGCGCTGGATGGACCAATCGAGCAGCGCCTTGAAGTCCTGCCACGGCAGGTCGACGATGGCGCCCGCCCCGACGCCCTTGACCTCCACGCCGAGGAGTTTCTGGACGTCCGCCCAGGGGATGCTGAGCGTCTGCCCGCCCTTTTTCAGCGGGTTGTAGCCGGTGATCTTGATGAACTCCGGCCAGGTGAGCGTCACCTTCGAGCCGGAGTCGAACACGCGGGGTTGCGGATCGCTCTGACTGTTCGCATCGGCCCCAAAGCCGGCGGTGGCGGTCAGCAGCAGTGCAGCCAGGATTCCAAGGATCATCGTGCGCTTCATTTTGCGGCTCCTTTCCAAGTGTATTCGGCGCGGATCGTCAGCCGGTCGGCAGGGCGAATCAGCGTCTTCTCGAACCTTACAAGATTGCCCACACGGGGTACGTCCAATTCCTGAGGCACGTCGGCGAATCCGACATCCTCCTTGCTGACTGATTGCGTCCAGTGCTGCATCTGGCTCGCCTTGACGGCGGTGAGGTATCCGCCGGCGTCAAGAACGATGTACTTCTCGTGCGACAGGTCGATGGGGTTGCCCGCAACCGAGAACGTGTTGCCGCCCTCGAGGGCGCGAGCCACGTACGCCCGCTGCCCGCCGGCAAGAAGGGCCTCCGTGCCGACGATGGTGTTCTGAAGCCGCGGATTGGCCGCCACGGCCTTGGCCGTCGCGTCCTGCCGGGCCTCCAACTGCCGCAGCGTCCGCAACTGGGCCTCATCCACCGTCGCGAAGCGGACGTCGTTGGCGCCCTGCCGGAACTCGATGCCCAGCCCAGAAGCCCTGGCCGGCGTGATGTTAATGTTGCTGCTGTTGACGATCACGGCCTGACCAATGTTCGAGGAAAGCGCGATGCCCAGGCGCTCGATCATCTTCTCGCGGTTCTCTTCCGGCAGCTCAATCGGCAGCGACTGTCCGATCAAAGTCGGGTTGTTCGGGTCGAAGCCGATGTAGAGCACCCTTGGCCGGCCCCCCGCGCTGCTGCCGCCGCTGATCTGCCAGTCGTAGTTTCGCCGGATGAAGTCCTCCAACTGGGCCTTCGTGGCCTCAGTCGCCGCCCCGGCCTGGCCGGCCCAGCCGAGCTGGGCCTGGGCGTCCGGGATGCCGTCCCCGTCGATATCAGTCAGGGCAGGCGAGCCAGTGTTGGCCAACGTGTTAATGTTGGTGTCGTCCATGAATGTTCCGTTGGTGTTGACCGCCGTGCCCCCGCTGACCACCGTGGCGCCGCTATACGACATTGTGTTCGCCGTCAAGGACGACGTGCCGCCGTTCAGCGTCAACGTGCCGGCGCCGGCCTTGACCAGCCCGCGGGCCTTCTGGCCGGCGATGTTGCTGCTTATTTCCACCTGCGGCCCGCGAATCTCGCGAAGCCGACCCATAAGCTGCTGGACCGACTCCTGGCCGCCAGGTGCGGCCGTGACGACAAGCCGGCCATTATCGACCTCGACCCTCCCGGCCCGGCCATCGGCCCGGCCTTGGGGCGAGCCAATGGCGGCCCTGGCATTTGCCGCCAGCTCCTCGGCCCGGCGGTTGACCTCCTCGGGCGTCCGCGCGCCGTCCGATGCGATCGCCAGGTCGCGAACGTCGTACACCCGAGTAACGACGCCGGCGCCCGGCTGGGCAGGCTGCCCGACCACCTGCTGGGCCAAGGCCCGGTGGTCCTGGTATCCCTTGGCCTGGCGGTCCTGGGCGGCCTTGGCCTGGCGGAGCTTCTCTATAAGCTCAGCCACGGCCTGATGGTTCTCAGCCGTCTGGCTCACCACCAGACTTCCGTTGAGGATCTGGACATGGCCTGGGGTCCCAGCCGTCGGGCCGGTCGAATTATCGGCCCACGACTCGCGGTCGATGGCGTTGCGGATCTGGGCGATGAGGTTCTCCATCACCTTTTCTTTGGTCATCTCCCTCTCGCGCTTGGCGCCTCCAGCGCCGCTCGTATCGTCGAAGATGCCCGTGCCGGTAGCGCCGCCGCCGCCGCCGGTGCCGCCGGCGCTGGCCGGGGCATTAGCTGCCTGCCGCAACTCGGTGCGCGGCCCCTCGAAGTCCGGCGCCGGCGCCAGCAGGTCGCGAACGTCGTACACCCGGCGGATTGGCTCCTTCGCAAAGTCCGCCTTCGTCGAGATCGTCAACACCCCGCCGTCAATCCCATAGCGAAGCTCTTGCTCCGTCCCGGCCGCGGCGGAGGAGCCGCTAGCTTCCCGCAGCACCAGGTCAAGGGCCTGCCTGACGGTAATCTTGCGGACATCGACGCTGACCTTCGTGGTCGGCTCTATGCCCGCGGCCTTCAGGGCTCGCCAGTTGACGTTGATGTTCGCGTCCGAATACTCACGCAGGAACGTTATGACGTCCCTGAAGTCGATATCGGCGAAGCTCAGCCGCTCGATCTCTCGGTTGAGCTTCTCGCGAATGGCCGCGCCGGCTTCGGTCTCGCCCGGCGCCTGGGCCTGGAACCCCTTGCGGGCCGCGGTAATCTGCCTCCAGTTCATGTTGCCGCCGCGGATGTACTCATACCAGGGAGTATTCGCGTCGCGAAGCTCGGTGGGAGACTTGCCCCCTTCGGTTTCCTCCATGCGGAACGCGGCTATGTCCTTCTTGAGGGCGCTGAACTCGGTCAGCGCTTCCTTTTCATTCACCGCCCACTTGTCGGACGGGTCGGTACGCAGGACTTGCTCGACCGTCTCCAGGGCCTGGTCGTACTTCTGCTGGCTTCGCAGGGCCTTGGCCTGCTCTTTCAGCACGTCAACATCCCTGGGGCTGACGCCCAAGGACCAAGCAAAATAGCCCGTCTGATTGCCGGACGGCGCGGCTTGGCCTGAAGGAGCTTGCGCCCTCGTGCGATCCTGGAAGCTGTCCAGTTGGTCGGTCCACGCCTGCCGAGCGGGCTCGGGACGCCACTCCATACTGGAGCGGACGTCGGGCGCGCCGGCAATTTGATCGTGCTTGCCGGCCGGTAAAGCCTGCCAGAAAGTGGATGTGGATTGTTCCTCCGTGCGATTCTGGAGTCTGCCCAGTGGCTCGGTCGCCGCCCGGCTCGCGTCCGGCAAACGCGAAGGCCCTTCCGTAAAAAGATCCCATGACTCACCATGCCCGCCATCCCACACAACGGATCGGCCGCTCGACCCGCCCGTCGTGATGCTGCCCGAAGGGTCGGTCCCGTTCGCCACGGTCGTAACCAGATTGCCCGAACCCAGCTTGAACATGCCAGCGAGCTTTTCTGCCTTCTCCTCACGATCCGAGTGCCGCACCGACGCAATCGCGAGTTTCTCCAGTTCCCCGGTAAGGGCCTTCTTCTCCTCGCCTTCGGCGGAGAGTTCCTTGAGCGCGTTGCCGATGGCCAGGGCCTTGTTCAACTCACCGCTGCTCTTGACCTGCTCATACTGTCGGCGAAGCTGGTCGGCCTGGCTGCTTTTCCGATATTCCAGGTGGGCAAGCTCCTGGCGGGACTGGCGGAGGAGGGCGTCCTGCTCGCCCTTGCTCGCGCCTTGTGCGAGCAGTTGCTCGCCGAGCCCCTCGGCCGCCTTGTAAGCGGCCTGGGCCTCCTCCAGCCTGCCGCTCTTGAGGACCTCGCCGGCCTGCTCGATGAGTTCCTGCTGCTGTTGCTCCAGCTTGACGTTCTGGCCGGCAATCTCCGTCTGGACCTGCCTGCCGAGGGCCTTTTCCTGCTGGCTGGCGGCCTTGGCCTTGCCCTGGCCCTTGCCCTGGACGACGTCGATGTTGGCGAGCAGCCTCTTGGCGTTATCGGCCTCGACCGACCCCGGCGCCATCCGGGCCGCGTTGCTCAGCGACTCGGCCGCCTGTTCGTACCGGCCCTTCTCGTAGTAGTCCTTGCCGGCGCTGTAGTAGTTCTTCGCCAGGAGGGACTGCCCGCCAAGCACCAGCGTGCCGCCATTCAGAGTCAAACCGGGCTGCGACTCCTGTGCCGGCAGTTGTTCCTGTGCCGGCAGTTGCTGAGTGACGACCGTCGGAAGCTCGATCGGCAGCGACTGGGCGACACCCGCGGCGATCTTGACGCGGGTGCCCGGCGGCAGGTTCTTGGGCGCGCCGCTGTAGGTGTTGCCACCGTTGAGGGTCAGCGTTCCGCCACCGACCACCGACACCGTGCCCGTGGCACGGGCATCTTGCCCGCGAGTCGCAGGGCCATCTTGGCCCTGCTCCGGGCGCGCCGGCACGGCCAAGATGGCCGTGCTACGCACGGGCGAGCCCGAAGGGCCAGGGACGCCCGTGGGACTCATGGGCGGGACGCCCATGCCACGCGCCGGCTTCGGCTCCAACTCCACCACCGGCGCATCCGGCACGCGTCTCTCCGCACGCCACATTGCCCCCGACGGCCTCTTCGCCTCCGGCTTGGGCGGCGCCGTAACAATCTTTATTCGCTTTTCCTCTCGGTAGCCTTCCGCCAGTTCGCCGGCGCCGTAGCCGAGGCTTGCGATGGCCGTCTCGCTGGAGAGGCGCTCGACGCTGCGCATCGGGCCGGACCACTGGCTGACGGCCATGCCTTCGGGTGCGTACAGGTCGCACCAGCCGTAGGCTATGGGCAGGTCGATGGTCGGCAGCGGCACGTCGGCCAAGCCGCGACGGGCCAGGCCCGCGGCGCGGTAGAGCATCACGATCTGCACGGGGAAGCTCACCAGCCCCTTTACCGACGCCTTCGAGCGGACCAGCGGCAGCCGCGACACATCGGCCTCGCCCGCGACCGGCGTCAGCGCCGTGGGCACGTCGTTGACGCGGGCGCTCAGCACGGCCGCGCCGGCCGGCAGGTGAACGCGGAGGAACTGGCTGGTGCGGTTGCGGATTTCGTAGTCAACCTTGCACATGACCGACCCATCCGGCCGCAGCAGCACCTGGTAGTGGGCAAGGTCGGCGATGCTCTCCTGGAGGGCGAACTCGCCAAGGTCCAGCACCTCGACCGACGCGTCAAAGTCGCGTGCGGTTATCTCGTAGGCGAGCACGGGCTTGCCGGCCAGGATGGCGCGGGCGTCGGCGGGGATGTCGCCCTCGTAGATCTCGCGCAGCGAGCGAATGTTGCCGGCGATAAGCTCGCTGGCTCCGGCGGTGTTGGTTATCACCAGCGTGCCGCCGGACCAGTGCCCATCGGCCAGCTTTGGCGCCGGCAGCGTAGCACGGGCATCCTGCCCGTGAGTCGCACGGGCATCTTGCCCGTGCAAAATCCCCTCCCCTGCAGGCCCGGGACGGCGCTGCGCCTCCCCCGTACCCTGGCCCGCCGGGCCGTTGGGGAGTTCGTAGCTGATGTTCAGGCGCGTCTGGCCGGTGACCTTGCCGCGAAGGAAAACCGTCGCAGAGCCGGCCGACAGCCGCATCTCGCGGACGTCCGGCCCGGTTATCTCGCATCGCAGGGCATCGGCGGGGATGGCAAGGGCCAGCCGGTCGGCCGCGCCGCCCAGTATGCGGACATTCATCCTGGCGGAGATCTGCTGCCTGCCGGCGTCGATGTTCCACGCGATCGCCCCGCCGATCTCGAACTGCGGCGGGCGAGGCGGAAGTATTACCGGGCGAGTCCACACGATGTCGATGCGATCCGTCGGCGGCATCGCCAACTCGACGTGCGTGCCCGCCTCGGCCGGGGCGCTTGCGGTGAGTCCCGTCGAACCGGTCGCCGTCCGCGTGGCCCCGGCGGCAGAAACGTGCCAGGCGCCCGCGGCGTCGAACTTCACGCCCGAGCGCACGCTGCGCGGCACATCCAGCGCGACGCGGGCCTGGTCGGCCCACTGCCGGCCCAGCTTCGCCGTGGCGGCCAGTTCATACACGCCGGGCTTGTCGGGCATCAGCACAAGCCATCCCGCCTTGGTGGCAAGTCCCCCCGGCTTGCCGTTGACGGTGATGACATCCCACGCCAGGGCCGCCGAAAGGATGGGGATTTCCCGGCACCTTGGCACGTCCAGAACGCGGATGGAAAGCTCGACCCGCATGATGGGCCGGCTGTTGGCATCGAGCGTGACGCCGTAAAGCCCCCGCTCGATAATGTGCGCCACGGGCGCCGGCTGGGGCGTGCCGGCCTGCTCGATCAGGTACAGCCGGTAGACCTCGACGGGCAACTGGAAGCGGACATCGTCGATGATCCGGCTTCGCTGCATGAGGGCGCGGACAAAGTCCTCTCGCGACGGCTGGGGCTCACCAAATGCCGCACCCGCCCACGCGAGGCACAGGACGACAACGCTGGCCGCTCTTCTGCCCGCCACCCTGGTACTCCCTTACTTCTTGCGGTGACAGTACCCTTGGAGCTTCGGAAACTCAAGGAAGTCTCTATCCCTGCTTAGACGCGCCAGCGGCGAAAAGTTCCCGGATAGTTGAAAAAAAATTTCCGGCTTCGCGGGCGAAACGTTTGTAGTGTGCCCGTGAGGGCATATTCTTCTTTCTTTCCCGGACCAGAGAGCGACAAAGAAGAAGAAGAGGAAGAGGAAGAAGAAGCAAAAGAATATGCCCTTACGGGCACACTACGAACGCTCCGCGGAGCCGCAAATCCCGCTCCAGGCAAAACTGGCTTGACCGGATGGGCGAAGGCAGGTCATACTCTACCCGCGTTGGCGCAAGAGCAAATCAGCAAGAAGTCCGCGAAGGGACCGCATGGCCAAGGTCGTTACTGGACATCTGCCGCCGGAGTCGCTGTCGGCGCTGGTTGATGCGTCGGCGGCAATCAATTCCGCCCAGGGGCTTGATGAGACTCTCGCGGCCATAGCCCGTGCGGCCGCGTCGGTCATGCGGGCCGAGGCATCGAGCGTTATCGTGCTGGATGAACCGCGAGGCAAGCAGGTTTTCGCCGCCGCCGTGGGCGACAAGGCCGACCAGCTCCTCGGCGTGTCCTACGACCGCCAGGCCGGCATCTCCGGCCGGGCGCTCAAGACCGGCCAGGCCGAGATCGTCAACGACGTCTCCAAGGACCGCAACCACTACCCTAAGATCGACGACCTCGTCGCCTTCCACACCCGCAGCCTGATCGCCGCGCCGCTGATGTATAAGGACAAGGCCCTCGGCGTCGTCGAGGTGCTCAACCCCCTCCAGCGGAGCACGTTCGACGAGGAGG
>Ga0315285_10007699_pt1 | contig 11071 bp, 12 predicted proteins | sample YL17G09_36_MG_FD_203698 | JGI IMG/M metagenome (GOLD analysis project Ga0315285, IMG submission 203698) | Sediment microbial communities from Yellowstone Lake, YNP, Wyoming, USA - YL17G09_36 | ecosystem: Environmental > Aquatic > Freshwater > Lake > Sediment | place: USA: Wyoming | collected... | reverse complement strand
CGCACAGACGAAAGCCAACGCCAGCCGGCCACGGACGTCGCCGTTCTAGAAACGCTGAGTAGACTCGCTCGAAGCGAATGCGTGGACGCCCTGCGGCGAGAAGCTCATACCCGGTTCTTGGCTCGGGCTGAGCCCCTTTGGAGGGTCGAGTATACCAGCCGGCTTATGGAGCCGTGAGTTGCTTCGGAATGGCATCCCACGGTGTGCCCCCTGCGCCGGCGCGTAACAGATACGTCCGATAATCGTCCAACCCAATCCCCCCATCATCAGGTGCGGGGCGGAAGTGATTCTGAATCGCGCCAACCGTTTCTAACTCGCGTCGCGACAACGAGCTACATGGTGTCCGACGCCTGCGCGGAACGCCACCACCGGGTACTCCTTTACGGGGTACGCCGTACGCCGTGGGTGGCACCAACCGATTCAAGCTCGGGCGTCGGGGAACCCGTTTGACCTGCCCCCAGTTCATGTACCAGTCGCTGTGGGAGTCGACAGTGCTTCGAGCGACTCCCAATCGGGCATCGTGCCGTCGGTCTGGTAGGCCTTGCGGGCTCCGCGGTGGTGGTGTGCAGGAGGCCGTGGAAGGCGTATCAGAACAAGGTGGCGATGATCAGTGAATCCACCCCTTAAACCGCCAGATTGGCATTCTTCTCGCCCTGCCTGGATAATCGATACGGAGGTTCAGCATGTACGGTTCTCGGCTTCATAGGCCTTGTCGTCTGATCGTGGTGTGGATTCTCCTGCTCGCGGTGGTCGCCACCGCTCAACCCCTCGACATCGACGAGCGTCTGACGCGATCGCGCACCGAACCCGATGTAACCTTCGGCACCTCCCCGAGCGACGACCTGACTGCCTTGCCGGCCGATATGCTCGCGCCGGTGAGCTGGAACATCCAGGTTGGCGGCACGTCGCCAAGCGCGAGCGCCCTTCGGCCGCCGCAGGTCGAAATGGCGCTGGCTACCCTGTTCGGTGGCACCTATCAGCTGCTGGCCGCGCAGGAGATCTCCAGCCAAGCACACGCAGACAAGTTGCGCGATCTTCTGCCGGGACCGGCGTCTGGCTGGACCACCTCATTCACCGACACGACCTCGACAATGGACAACGGCTTCTGGTTCAAGTCCAGCGTGACGGCCCGCGCCGACACCGCGATCCTGCACACGGGTGCGACAGACCCTGTGGGTCGCTACCTGATCGACCCCTTTCGGGCCAAGCACCCGCCGCGCATCGGTCACTTCACCGTAGGTGACTTTGACTTCACGCTCATCACGCTGCACCTGACGTTCGAAAGCGGAGCCACAGCGGAGTCCGCTCGGGAGTTCCGGGCGGTGCTCGACTACCTCGACGCCTACTTCAACACGACGGGGCACGACCCGGACGTGATCATCACCGGCGACTTCAACATGCCGTCCCAACTCAGCGGGCAGAGTGGCATTACAATCGACGGCCTGTTGGATAGTGACCCGCGTTTCCAGACCGGGGACCGCCGGTTGGTCGTCACCGTCCACGAGCGCACCTCGCGCAGCAGCAGCGGGCAGCCGGCCAACAACTACGATCACCTCATTTTGTCCGCCGACTGCATGGAGGAGTTCGTCCAGGCGCGGCGCGTCGACACCAGCATTTTGCTGGAGCGCTCGGGGGAAGTGCAGCCTGACGGGGCTCGTCGGCTCACCTCGGATCACTTCCCGATTGTCGCATTCTTCCGCACCAGCGGAACGGGGGTCGCACGCGACTTGCCATAGGCGCGGACGACCACCCCAGCGGACTAAGCAAGCCCCCGCCTTATGCTCTAACCCAGACCTCGGCCGGGCAAACCCCGTGCCGAACAGAATTGATGGTTTCCCCCGGAATTACGCGGTATTCGACCAGTCAACGATTGTGGTCCGTCCGTCGGGCAAGCGGTATTCATAAGCAAGCGGCTCCAGCACGCCACTACCCAAGTCCCACGGTGAAAGCACGACCTCCTTTCCTCCGACCGCCTCTACTCGACTGCCAACGGTCTTGAGTTCAATCCCGTGAAGAACAAACAGGTCGCACTCTCCCGGATTCTGCCGAACCTGGGCAACCTCACGCCGCGTTACGAACACAGCTCGTGAACCGCCCCGGGCACCCTTCACTTCGACGTAACGCGTCTTATCCCCCTTCGTACAAAGCAGGTCGTACGGCTTGGACTTGTGGACGCTCGGGTCGCACTGGTAGCCGCGCTCCAGGTAGTACCGCTCGGCGATCCGCATCGCATGTTGTTCAATCGCCTTTCGCTCGGCCGGTGCGCCCCCGAAGCTCTGCCCCTCAAGAGCAGCCGCCGCCACTTCGAACGCGGCGGCTGCTTGGTCTTCCGCTTCCGCCAGCCACTCGCGACACAAATTCGGGCCGTCATACCCACCCACGTAGTCCAGGATTTCGTTCGCCCACGCCAGTCGGAACGCGCCGCGGAGGTCATAGGCGTAGGTGATGTTCGACTGGCCGGTCGCCCCCTTTCCGTGGGGGACTTCACGTTGACGGTGGCTCTGTGGCAACAAGCACACGTCGCCGTCCTTAGCCTTGCAACACCACACGCGCTCGAAATCATGGCCGATCGTGGACCGCTGCGCAGCGCGGTAGACAGTCGCGCGTCGGTACCATCCCACGACAACCTGTCCCCCGCTGGGCCCGGGGGCAAAGAACACGACCGTGGTTTCGTCCAGTTCGTCCGCCTTTCCCGCGGTTGGGTCGATACGCTCAAGTGGGATGCTCTCGTCGCGCGATCCTGAACGAACGTAGCCGTAGTACCAGCCGTCGCGGTCCAGGAAGTTCCACGCTTCGTGCCCGATGTTCTTAAGGTTGTAGCGGCCGCCGCCCACCGGCCGTTCATCCCCCGCTAGCGGCCCACGGTAGTACTTCATCATGCCAATGCGTGCAAAGAGAACTCGCTCGCTCATCGTCGTCTCACCGGCCTGCGTGTATCCGATAAGTAATCCGGGGACACCACGTAATCCGCGCGTAATCCGCGGCGCGCGTAATCCGCGGACACCACCGCGGACACCATACTCATTCCCTGCGGCTCTTTTTCTTCCGGCCGGGTTTCCGCGGACTCCGGAGCCGACCAACGTTCTTCTCCAGGTGTTGGAGGAACCCGTCGTTGATGGCGCCCCAAAATCCGGGCTACTTCTTCGCCGCCGCGATTCGCTTTGCTCTTTTCTCCAAGGACCGGGCACTACCATCGCCAGACTCGCATGAATCCAGCGTTGCCACCGCCTCGCGCATCCGGTCGATCAATCGTCTGCCCGCCTGCGAATCTCTCTTTTCCTTCGCTTCGTCGATGACGCGGGCCAGCATTTCCTCAATACTGGTCCCGTGGCGATGTTTCTCGTTCGCAATGGCCAGGGCCATCTGCTTGAAATCCGAAATGGCCTTGTTCTCGTCCGTCGTGAATGGCGTATTCTGACTATGTTCAAGCACGGCCGAGAGCGCCTCCATCATCCGGCCAAGTTGTCTGCCATAGCCCGCTACCTCCGTGACGATCCTGCGCTCCAATTCGGGGTCCGAAGAGACGGTCTGCTCGATGTTGATCAAACCGAATTGCCGCAGCGATTGATTGAGCCACCAGCTCCACGCCTGGCCTACATCGCCGCCCAGTGGCCAAGTGAATCGCGACATGGTCATTCCTCCGATCAACTGCTGAGGCGGGGCTGCTGCGAAATCAACGACGTACGCTGACTAAGACTCGCGCCCACGCTAGGCCAATAGTCTAATGGTTGGTTGTCGCAGAATCGAGTCCGCAGCCGTACTGTGCGGAACAGCAGGCAAGCAGCGTGAGTCTACGCTCCCGTCCACCTTCGACGGTGCATGGCTTCGATGACAGCGGTGGGCGCGAGGTGGTCGAGGTAGCGTGCGGTGGCGGTGATGCTGGCGTGGCCGAGTTGGCGGGAGATGATGGCGATGTCGACGCCTTCGGCGCGGAGTTGCGCGGCGTGGGTGTGGCGGAGGCCGTGGGCGTGGACGCGCTTGTCGATGCCCGCCCGGGCGGCGAGGCGTTTGAGCATGACCCGGACGTAGGCGGCGGCCATTCGGTGACCGCGGAGCGTGCAGAAGACGGGGTGGCGGCCGCCCAGGCCGAGGCGGGACCGCGCGTCGAGCCAGCGCTCGATGATGGCCGCGGCGCCGGGGTCCAGGCCGACGGTGCGGGATCGCCCGCCTTTGCCGTGGAGCACGCGCACGCTGCCGTCGGCCAGTTCCAGATCCTTGGGGTAGAGGGTGAGGGCTTCGTTGATTCGCAGGCCGGCGCGGTAGAGTAGGGCGATCAGCGCTCGGTTGCGCAGGCCGGTCGGAGCGTGGCGGCCACACGCTCCCATGAGGCCACAGACCTCGGCGTCGGTGAGAACCTCCGGCGGCAGGCGGCGGTTGGGCCTGGCGGTTGCTGGATGGAGCATTAACGGGGCGTTCTGCGGGCATTCCATTTGCGGAGGCAACACGAGTCGCAACGCCGGTGCCCGAGCACGGCGAGTCCGATTCATCTTCATAGCCATTTTCACGACCTCCTTCTGCATGGTTGAGCTACGCTTTTTACGCAAAGCGTAACTCAGTGCTACCTCGGGGGCACCACCCGGGCAAGAACGTAACTTCCTGGCCGGAATACGCTCGGAGCGGAAATGCGAAGGGCGGGCTGAGTATGCCCCGGACCCCTGGCAGATGCGGTCGCAAGAGCGGGCTTGACAAAGTGGACCACCTGTCATATGTTCCGGCATTCGGTCGCGACTCAGCTATTGGAAGGCGGCTACGATATCCGAACCGCTCCGCAACTTCTGGGCCATAATGACGTGAAGACAACGATGATTCACACCCATGTACTGAACTGTGGACCGGGTGGGGTTCTCGGCCCGGTGAACGGGCTTTGAGGGTAACATGGACGTTGTTATCCCGATCCGCACAAGACGCCGCGGCAAGAACCCACGCTCGTCGCAACAGACTGGTGTTGCGGGAGTCAGAGTCGAACCGCCCCGCACTCGCGGGTGCCTTATGCGGCACGCCAGGCGGCGTCTGGGATGTTAGGCGGATCGGCCTAAACATTGTTCGGCCAGCAAATGCAAGGAGAGAGTAGCGATGAATGATAAGCCCACGTGCTTCGCAACCATGCCGATTTCTACCCCCAAGGAGTACCAGGCAGAGCACTTCAAGGTCGTTTGCGAGAGTTCCATCAAACCTGCTTGTGTCAAGGCTGGTTTTGCTCCGATTCGCGCCGATGAAGTCGACGAATGGTTTGATAGAGAAACATGAACGATCAGAAGACACAAGATCGCCTCTTTCTAACTTCGGCCTACAGGGCATTCCTCGCTTGCTCTGCCACCTTTGTCCTCGGGTTTGAATACTCCGGGCACTACCGCGTCTATCAGTTGCCTGAGGATGCTCACTGGCTTTCTCCAGTTGTCACTGACGGCTCGATTGCCGCCTACGTGGCGGCAGCATCGCTTGTCTTGCTTGTTGCGTTCCTTTTCGACGGCGAAATCCAGGTTGTTCTGGAATGGGTATTAAGCTTTCTCGCCGACAAGAATGGGGGAACGGATGTTCGTGCCAAGCGCAGACGGCGACTTAGGATGCTGGTGTCTCTCCTCATTCCCTGCACACTCATTGCGCTTGGACGGCATTTCCTGACGCACAAGCCACTTTCCCAGGTAATCGCGGATTTCCGCGATCTCTTGATGGGAGATCTGCGCTCGTTTTCTGTCCTCTTTGCCGTTGCGGTCTTTTCGGGATTGCTTTACTCCGCCCTCAGATGGTTGGCCCCACGCATCCGAAAGGCAGATCACCGCACGGTTTATCTGGTGTGGTCGGCCAGCACTTCCCTTCTGCTTCCCACGTACCTTCTCTTTCTGGTCGCCAGTTTGCGCACAGGGCAACTTCCTGAAGGTGCTTGGTGTGGACTGCTGAAGGACTACTTCGTTCTATTTCTTATATCAGCAGTTTATTTGAGCGGATTCGATCGACTTTCGAGGAGTCGCTCGCTTTCAAGGGGACAGTGGTTCACTCTACTGTCACTATGCGCGGGCTTCGCGGGTCTTATGCTCTATGCGGACCATAAGTTCTGTCTCGCGCTAGAGCAAACCCCTCAGAACTTCCCCTTATTGCCTTGGCAATGCAAAGCAATGATCAAGTTCATTCATCTGCGAAACTGGGCATCGCTAGTTCCCTTGGTGTCTATTCATGGAGTCGTCCTCATCGGCAGGGTACTCAAGGACGGACACCCAAACGACGACAAAAACATGACTTTGGGACAGCCAAATCTGCCCTATTCAGCGCGCGCCGGGCGGACCCCTCAAGGGTGATTTAGATCGTTCTCTTTCTTGCACCATTCTTCTTTCACAACGCATCAGCAACCAGGGGGGCGTCGCCCGGGCGAGCGGTTAACATCCGCGTCCAATCCGCACCGTAGTGCGTCATCTGGAACTTCCGCCGAAGCGCTGCCAGTACCAGTGCTCTGAGTCCTCCAGGAAAATGCGGAGGTCGGGGCCGGACGCGGAACCTACTACCACCGCCTGAGCAGTTCGCGTCTTCCGATGCGGCGGGGAACGTGGATCATGTTGATCTCCACGGGAGCCGGGCCAGCGGCGTGGAGGGCGAGGGCCAGCGCCGTCCAGCGGTCGGCGTGACTGCCCGCTTCGCGAGGAGCGGCGTAGCGTACGTTACCGGACAGCGTCACCGTCCGCTGGATCGAGTGCAGGTCGTCGATCAGGAGCCGGTGGTCGGGAATGCCGACATCGCCGCACTGGAAGACGGCCAGGATGCGCGAGGCCAGCGACTCCTTGACCGGCGCGGTCATGGTGATCGGCTCGACCCGCGAGCCGTGCTTCCGCACCAGCTCCTCGGCGAGCTGCATCCCTAGGCCGCTCTGGTCGATCGCCAGCCGCCGCAGACCCCGCACCTTCAGCACGCTGGTGAGCAGCTCGAACTGCTCGTCGAAGGGCGCCTCTCGAAGCTCCACCGCCCCCGCGCCAGCGGAATTCCTTCTTAATCCTCTCCAGGACAATCAAGACAGACAGGTCACGTTTGCGGCCCACGTCGTAGCCGGCGTAGAAATCGCCGGGCTCGAACAGGGTCTTGGCGCTCAGGTGGTACGAAAGGGTGTCATCCACCCGCGCCAGCAGCAAGTCGTAGGGCAGCAAGGCGTGGGCCTCGTCCACGAACTGGCATTCGTACGCCGCCCGCCAGGTGGCCTCGTCAGCGACGGCGGCGCGCAGGGAGTAGATGTCATGCGGGGCCCCGCCGGCTCGGGCGTCGTAGATGCTCACGCGGTGGCGCGACCAGGCCTCGTCGCCGTTGTTCCACAGGCGATGGAACATTCCCGCCCGCGGTCCGGGCGTGGACACGATGCTCAGGCGATACTCGCGGCGGGTCGAGATGGTCGGCACGATGGCCATCCACAGGCTATCCACGTCGGGAATCCACGCCGCCTCGTCAATGACCACGTGCCCGGTGTAGCCCTGGACGGTCGCGGCCGAGGCGGGCAGGGGGATCACCCGGCCGCCGGTGGACAGCTCGATGGCCTCTGCGGATTGCTTATCCACGCGGACCACCCCCTCGGCGGCGACGGTCACGAGGGGGAGCGAGTGGGTGCCTTTGCGGAGCAGTTCCGATGCCTGGCGCTGGGATGCGGACACAATGACCGTCGTCTCGCCATAGACCGCGGCGTGCAGGGCCTCGATGGCGAGGGCGGTGGACATGCCGATCTGGCGGGCCTTGCAGCACACCCGAAGCCGCGAGTGGTCTTCGAGCCAGCGGCGCTGGTGGTCCCACCATTGCAGGGCTGGAGGTCTGTCCTCGACGATGCCTGGCGTGGTCAAGGGCTCGCCCGGGACGCCTTCGACCGTCGGACTCGCAACGTCGGCGATCATGTCCCGCTCGGCTCGTCGTGCGGCTGCGCGGCGTCGTCTGGTGGAGGCGGGGCATAAACTCCCGCCTTGAAGCCCATCACCGCCGAGACGCTGGTCAGGGCCGCCTCCAACTCGCCTGGACCGCTGAGGGTGATCCGCCGCTCGTCGCCGTCCGTGGACTTGGACAACAGTTGCAGCAGTCCGACGAGCTTGTCGCCCGCGCCGATGTTGCCCTTGACGGTGCGTATCAACAACTGGGTGATGCCGTCGTAGATCAGCCCGGCGACGACATCGATGTTCTGGGCTTCCTCGGGGTCCATGCCGAGTTGCACAGCGAGCTTGGTCAGTTCGGCGCGGGTCTTGGCGGGCTTGACGCCCACGCGACGCAAGGCCGCCGCTAGAGAGCCGGACTCCCGAGGCCGACCGGAGGGGTTGCCGCTCTGGCCCGGCTGCCAGCGGTGCGGTGCGAGCCACGGGGCACGCTCCCCGCTCGTCGCTCCCTCGGAGGACGCGGGCGACTCCTCGGCGATGGGCCCGGCGTTGTTGCGTTCGTCCATCACGTCCATTCCTTGCTACGGCGCCGAATCGTAGCCGCCCGACCGGGCCGCCCTTCCAGCCTGTGGAAACAGCGTCATTCCAGAAATACGCGGAACCGCCAGCCGCAGGCGCATCGGACCCACCACAGGGCGCTGCCATCGCCCTGGTCGGCTAGCGTGCGGTACTTCCGCACCTTCACCCCGCCGCACGCCGGGCACCGCGGCCGCTCGACGGTGACCGTGGTCAGGCGTTGCCGCTTCATCCCATCCGGTCCGGGTTCATGGGCCTGTTCGGTCATGCCGCGTTCCGTTCGGCGTCACCGAATGCCCGCGGGAAAATGAGAAATATCCGGGAATTCCAGGGGTTTTTCCCTTGATGTGTTCGCGGCGACTTGCCCTCATGGGAATGTGAATAACGCCGCGTCGCGTAGGCGCGGCAGGACCCTTTTTTAGGAGACATGCGATGAAGAAGGACGCAGTGAAAGTCGGCGGCACGTACGTCGCCAAAGTGAGCGACAAGCTCGTGAAGGTGCGGATCGACAGCACCAACACCCACGGCGGTTGGAACGCGACCAACACCGCCACGGGCAAGCGCATCCGCATCAAGAGCGCCCGGCGCCTGCGCGGCGCGGCCGAAGGGCGCGCGAAGAGGAGTGAGACCCCGAACGCGGCCGAGGCCGGCGACGAGAAGCCCAAGGCGGCGGGTAAGGCCGCAGCCAAGAAGGCCAAGCCGAAGAAGGCCGTGGGCGAGAAGAAGCCCAAACGGGTCAGCGCTCTCGACGCCGCGGCGGAGGTCCTGGCCAAAGCGGAGAAGCCCATGCGGGCCCAGGAACTGATCGCGGCGATGGCCGAGCAGGGCCTGTGGAAGAGTCCCGGCGGCAAGACGCCCCATGCGACCCTCTACGCCGCCATGATGCGCGAGGAGCGCGACAAGGGAGCCGCCTCGCGCTTTCGCAAGGTCGATCGTGGGCAGTTCGCCTTCAACGGGAAGGCGGCGTGAACCGTGAACGTCCCTACCCAAGACCCGCCGCGACTGCCGGACGGAACGCGCGTCGCCGTTCGTAGCGACCATTTCGCACGGCAATGCGAGGGCATCATCACCGCGGGTCGCTACGACGAAGGCTGGCTCTATCGCATTGAGGTGGCCGTCGGCGACCGCCTCGACTCGGAGCGGAATGACGAGGGGGAACTCTGGGTCTGTGGCTTTGAGGTCCAGCCGAGTCAGGAGGGCGCGCGATGACGAAACGTCGGATGGATACGAACCGCACGTCCCACCGATCGGAGGCGACCACGACGGTCGCGCCTCCTCGCGCTGAGACCTTCCACGTCGAGGACAGCCACCTGATCCGCAAGGTCGTGCCGCGGCGCGGCGAACCCTACGAACACCGCTGCCCGCTCGACGCCTACCGTGAGTTGGCCTGGGCGGCGATCGACCTCGCCGCCGATGGGTTCACCGTCGAGACGCTGGCCGACCAGGTCCGCAACCGCCCGCGCGAGGAACACGATGACCGCGAGCCGTGGGCGTCGTACACCAACGCGGCGGTGGCCATCGCCTTCTGGAAGGAGCGCGGGCTGCTCGACATCCGCCGTCGCCGCAACCATGTGGACGACGGCTTCTTCTTCGAGGACGCGATGACCGAGTACTTCGCCTTGGCCGAGAACGGCTGAGGACATCACTTCCCTTCCACCAACGCCTCGGCATGTCCGGGGCGTTGCTCCGGCCCTCGGCCGCGAGCGCTCCACTCCGACTTCGTCACACCCCATCATCTTTGCGTAATGAAAAACGGCCGGCCATCGGGCATGGTCAAGGGCTTGGAGATCGGTTCGGGATCGGGGGCGACGTAGACCGGCGGCTCACCCACCAGCCGCACGCCGCACAGACTCCCCGCGGCGCAGGCGTTGTACAAGGCATCGAACCAATGGTTCTGCCGGCGCAGCCGCTCCCACTTCACAACCACCCCGCGTCCGGCCACGAACTCCTCCGTCTTCTTCTCGGCGGTCAGGTGCTTGGCCAGCGCCAGATGCTCCTGCGGAGCCGCCTGGAACAAGGACATCGCCCCGGGCTTACCCAATGGCGTACTCAGCCGCTGGTGCACCCAGGTCTTCCAGTGGTCGGCGTTGACCTCCACCAGGTGGAGCCGCTCGGAAGGCTGATAGTTGATGTGGAACCCCTCCCCGATGTGCTTGACGACCGACCCGGTGTGCGTCGGCCGGTTGTACCACTCCCGATGCTGCTGGGCCGCCCCGCGGCCGACGGCAGGACGGAACCGGGTGCCGGAGTCCCGGCAGAAGGCGTAGACCACGGGGGCCATGTATCCGGCATCGACCCAGACCTGGGTGGGAATCATCGGTTTGCCGCCGGGAACCCCCGTGGGCCAACCCTCGGAGACGAGTGTCCGGAATTCCCGTAGGGCCACCAGCGTGGCCTGCTCGACGCCCAGGTCGTCGCTGGCCACTTCGAGCCGACCGTAATCCACGATGTGGCAGACCGCTTTGGGCATCCAGGCCACGACAATCCAGTGCGCAAGGTACTTGCCCAGATCGACCGCGGCGGTGAGCCACCGCGCGCCCTGTGGCACGACCCCGCGGGGCAGGTCGTTCATTCGATTCGCCAACTCCGTGGATTCCAGGGAGGTCTGCGCCCACTTGGACGGCGCTACGGGCACGCACCAGACGAACTGGCACATCTCCCGTTCG
>Ga0315285_10007697_pt1 | contig 11072 bp, 12 predicted proteins | sample YL17G09_36_MG_FD_203698 | JGI IMG/M metagenome (GOLD analysis project Ga0315285, IMG submission 203698) | Sediment microbial communities from Yellowstone Lake, YNP, Wyoming, USA - YL17G09_36 | ecosystem: Environmental > Aquatic > Freshwater > Lake > Sediment | place: USA: Wyoming | collected... | reverse complement strand
GGTGCAGGAACAAAACATATACAATGTTTTTCAATTAATGAATTTAATTTGTCTTTTTGGTGGAGAATTGGCTTAAAATTATTAGCTTATAAAAATTATTTTGGAGAATTAAGATTGAAACCGTTATTGAAAAACGAGAAAATTAGAGTAATGATGGATGTAGATATCCCTGATGTAGTTAAATTATTAAATAATCAAAATAAGAACCTCGAATGTTCACCAATGTACACCTCTGATTCTTTAAAAAATTTAATTCAAAAATATAATGCTAATGGGTTTGTTGCAGAAGACGACAAAATCTTAGTCGGGGTGCTTATATTTTTTGTTACCCCTTGGAGTGGATGGATGTATGGCAAACCAAAATATTCAAAATCTTATGGTATTTTCTTAATTAGACAACCCTTTGAATTCACCGTAGTCCCTGAATATTCTGAAAGAATAGCTCCACATCTTTTATTAAAAGCTATGACAGATGAAAAAATAGGAAAATACTTATTGCTCGTTGACGTATTTGATCGCAGGATTCGTTGGTCAAGAGAAGCATTTTTTGCGGTTGGTGGAGATGAACATCCATTTGATTTTGGAACAGTATATTATAAATACCTCAATAGTAAAAACAAAAATCTTACAAATCCTATTTATGTTCCAACTAATCTGATAATTAGTCCATATACTGAAAAAGATTATTAAATAACACTATATCTTCTGTATAGTGTGGTTTTCATGGTAAAAATAGAAAAAGAAAAATGTATAAGTTGCCTTGCATGCATTTCAGCTTGTCCATATAATATCATCGAAATGGAAGGTTTATTCATCTCAATAAAAGATAATAAAAAGTGTAACACCTGCAAGGAAAAAAACTGTAAAATTTTATGCCCCACAGGAGCAATTATCGTAAATTGATTTTAATATCCATCTCTTTTTCCTTAATTAATTTTGTTGCGTAGTCATTGAGATCTTTTACGTTTTTATATTTCAACGCGGTCTTTAGTTCTTTACCATCCCATTGAATCATTTCAAGCTCAAGCATTGCGGTTAGCATGGATTTAATGTCGTTGGGGAGATTCATTGCGATAATGCTGCTAATGTTATCTTTTATTTTCACTGTTCTTCGTGCTTCTTGACCAATAAAACTTGCTTCATATTCATCAGGATACTGTTTTAAAACTTCGTAAGAATTAGATTCTATAGCCTCTGCAACTTTTTGGCCAGCAATAACTGCAGCCTGCCATCCAGGAATAATACCTTCACCGACATAAGCAAAGTTCTGGTTTGCTGAATCGCCAACTAAGATAGTATTACCATAGACAGGATACAACGGTGCTGATAGATCAATTATTCCGCCTTTGATTTCAAGAGGCGAAGCACGTTTCAACTGTCGCTTCATCTCTTGGTTTGATTCAGCCAATATATAAAAATCTTCTAGCGGAGAGCGAGATGTAAAAGGATTTTTTCCATAAAATGGTCTAGCACCAACACCAACATCAGCCCGATCATTGCCTTTAGGAAAGATGTAACCATAACCACCGGTTATATCGCCCATAAATAATTGCATAGAATTTTTAGCATCTAAATCTAAATTAGTAACTTCAATCTCAATGGCGCAACCCCAGTCCTTGATACCAGACAGCAGCGTATTCCCAAGAAGTCTTCTTCGAATAAGAGAGGTAGCTCCATCAGCACCAACTACAATCTTGGGTTTGATTTCAATATCTCCTTGAATTGATTTTGCTTTGATACTTTCGATATTTTTTCCTTTCATGACGACATCTGTAACCGTTGTGCCAAGACGTAGTTCGCTTCCAGCATTGATAGCAGCCTGAGCAATGATTTTTTCTGCCTCCTTCCGATTTAACATAAACGATTTCCACTTCTGTTCCTTTGTGACGATTTTTGCAACAGGATTGTAAATAATCGTATCTTCAATAGGCCATGTATACACTTTTTCTAAAAAAGGAAGTTCTTGATAGAGTTCTTCAAAGAGAAATTTACTAACAGCCTCGCCACCCCTGAGAGGAGCTGCCACCTCGTTCTTCCTATCTACTATTAATACATGAAGCCCTTTTTTTGCAGCAATATATGAAAACGCTGTTCCTACCGGTCCTGCTCCTACTACCAACACAACACATTTTATCGACATGATAATAAACTCACATTTATCCTATAAGAGAACATTTTAAAAGTTTTAATAATTTGTTATGCACTTACAGCAGTACCATTTATTCTTAATTGTGAACGACTGTACATACGCATAACTAGATAAGCCCCATCAAACAGAAGCATCGCAACGAAGAAATACCATGGGAACACTCCTATTAATATTATATAAAGTACTGCAAGTTTTGTTAACCATCGCTGATCAAAAAAAGCTATGAAAACCTTATGTGAAAACTTATTTCTATCAAAGCTTTTACAGTTGTAATCAATGGCATCGCTTCCAACTTCATCTAACACAGCAGCAGCAATAAGCATAACTAATGGTAAGATAAGCAGCTGTACACCAAATAAAATAAGAATCAACCCAATAACAACTAAACCAAGGATATGCGCACGATTATCAATCTTACCCTTAATAAAAACTCCAAGTATAATCGCAAGCAGAATCGTTGCTGAAACCGAATTAATCATCATTGTATAAGCCCACAGAATACCAATTAATGGAGCAATTACTAATGCGATCTTCTTGTTAAACGTCTTTTCATCAAACGCATCGTCTATATACTTCAATCCCGCTCCAAGTAGTGGGTATGATAACAGAAAGAAATACATATTTGTTTTCTCCTCACCCAACTTTTAAACCTTTAGCCAAACTCATGGCAGCTTGCTCCTATTCTCCTCACACTTTAAGTAGGTTTTTCGCAGATGCCTCTGCAGATACATATGCAGATAATATTCACTCTAAGTCGTGTACTTTTCGCTTTCACTAATCTCAACAGTAGGAAGTCTTATGTTTTGTCTTGCCTTGCTGTACCAGCGAACACCCAGATATGCGTAATCAAACGAAATCATAGCAAGGAAGAAAACCAATGGTATAGCACCGACAAGACCAAGAACCAAGATTGCAACTTTTAAAACCCAACGTTGATCAAAAAATGAAACAACAAACCTGTGAGAAAACTTGTTCATATTCAAACTGTTTTTCCTCTTATCAACAAAGTCATTGCCAAACTCATCTAGTAAAGCAGAAAATGCTAGAAAAACCAATGGAACAACCATTAGTTGAACACCAGCAATGAAGATGATAGCTAGGATAACTACTAAACCAGCAAGATGAGCAGCGTTATCGATTTTTCCTTTGAAAAGAACACCGATAACCACTGCCAATAAAATTGTTGCAGCAACTGGGTTAATAAGCATTGTATAAGCCCATAAAAGTCCTAAGAAAGGAGCAACACCTAGGGCTACTTTTTTATTAAATATTTTATCATCATACGCAGCATCAATATATTTTATACCTGCTCCAAGTATCCCGAAGTATAACAAAAATAAATATATCATCTAAAATCTACCCCCGTTCGCCTGCCCCAAGACGCAACCATCCGAGTTCGTTTTTATTAAACACATATTTCTTCCCTTCTTCTTGTGTCTAATGTTTGTAACAATCTATGCAGACATAAAGCCCCATTCCTAAAAAATCCTACAAAATTCTAAAAACGGCATATTTTATTTATGTTTGTAGGAAATACGGGAAAAACCTTATTTTTTAAAGATGAACAAAATCTCTCCAATGATTATCGTCAATTAGTTTAAAAAGATAGATTTACCAACTCTACTTGTGCAGACTTGTTTTTTTAAAAAACTTCTTTATACGTTGAACAAATTGTTTTGCTGATTTTAATACTGAATCTGCTTCTTCTTCAGTTGTATGGTGATAGAGGGTATACTGGTCTAGATGACGAACATCACGAATCCTGTCTAGTAAAACTACCCATTCGTCTTCTAACGAATCTTCATCCACGTATTTCTCGAGGTATCGTGCAACACAGTAATGGCTCTTTTCTCGGATGCCATCTCTAAATAACACTGCTCGTGCAGCATGAAACATAGCCATATATGCAGATGCGATGCATGAATCATAGGCATCAACTGTTATATTTTTCTCTGCTTCACTAATCCATTGATCAGCCTTTCTGATGCTCTCCATACCTTTTTCTTTCGATGGTTGCACCCTTGTCAACAATCCACGTTTAAAGCAATCATCATACCCCGTCATAATAATTCACCCCATAATGATAGAGAACCATTGTATAGTGATGAAAAGAACGGTTCATCTTTTTTAATCTGGTCAAATTTTTGCGGAGTTAAAACCAAGAGTTGTACATCTGCATGAGTCATCTGCCTTAATATTTTTACTAGATCAGCAAGTTCTTTTTCATCTGGATAAGAATCAACTTTTATCCATATATCAAGATCGCTATCCACTGTATTTGTACCATGGGCCCAACTACCATACAATCCAATTCCTTTAATAAATGATTTTTTCTTAATTTTAGGAATATCAATTCTACTGATATTCAGAAATATTTTGGTGACTCGTGTCAATACATGATCAGTTGGATGATAACCCTTCTCGCAATACAAAATACCTAGTTTCTGTAAATGGGAGAGAAATTGGGAAACAAGTCCCTTACTAACAGATAATTCTTTAGAAACAATTGTTACTGTTGATGTTTCTCTATAGAGGACAAATTCAAGTATCTTTACCCTTTGCGGCGATGAAAAAAGCTTATAATTCATATAATATGTAATATTATTCACAATATATGAACTTTTTGTTCACAATTTGAAAACAATTTGTTCATGATTCAAAAACGATTAGTTCACAAAAACATCCTGTCTTTTATTTTTATTACATAAAAGTTTTATATTAATCAGAAACTAACAGGAACTCCTCTTTAACAGGTTTATGAACAAGTCTTGTATTACATCTTAAAAGTAAACTCAAATAACAATCATCCTCATGAAAAACAATGCCACTCTGTTCAAATGCATCTAAAATATGCCTATTTTATTTACGTTTGTAGGAAAATACGGAAAAAACGACCAAAAACCTAACTATGAATGTTCTCATACCTTGTAAAAAATTCATCCTAAAATCTTTTCTTATATACCTTATCATGATGATCAAAATATTCAAAAATTATTGTATCACCTTCAATTCTAAAAAGAAGCACATAACTACCAATATGTATTCGTTTAAAATCACTGAGAGGACCTCTGAGATTTTTAAAATGTTTAATTGAAATTGTATCAGAGGAAACAATCTGAAAGATTTTCTTTTCCAAAGCTTGAAAGGCGGATTTATCTTTTCTTTTTAGAAGAACCAACGTTCTTTTTAGCTCTTCAGAAAACACAATTCTAAAACTCATAATTTCTCAAACCATTCTTTCAACTGTTCAGGTTTTATTGGTTTGGAATGTGGACCTCTTTGTGTTTTATTTAAATTCTTAATAAACTCCTCTTTTAATGGTAATTCATCAACTGGATGCCAATCAATTTGCTCACAAAATTTTTCTTCTTCTTTAGTTAGTTCTCCTGTTTTCATATATTTATCAAAGATATATCGCTTCAACAGTTCTTCTCTTCCAATTTCTGACCAGTTTATCCAGGGGAATCTTTCGAGTCTTTCTTTAAATGATTTCTCTACAGAAACAGTAATACATGCCATCTATAGTTCACCACGTGCATGTAATTTTTCCAAAAGTTCCAACTTCTTCTTTAAACCTTCTTTGAGTACTTCTGGCCAGTTAACATCTGGCCGAGAATCAAGTTTTTTCTTCAATTCTTTTGATATTGAAAAAGTCATTCGTTCCATTTACATCACTTTATGCAATTGCATGTATATATGTATTTGCATGAAACTATTTAAAAGTTACGGTCATTCTTAGCATTATAAACCTGAATTTACATGAAGTGGAGATACATCTAAAGACTGCTGAATTTTCCATTTTGGAAACGATGAACTTACAAGATTGTACCTTAATGGTAAGCTCAGATAGCTATCATCATCTTTGAAAACAATACCACTTTGTTCAAATGTATCCAAAATTGCAGCGAGTTGATAGTCAGGAATATCTGGAAATCTCTCCCGTAATTCGTCGTAAGAAACTACATCGATACATGCAAGGAAGATTTCTCTCTCGCACTCATCGAGGACATAGATCCTGATATTCTCACTATTCCGTTTATCATAGATTTTAACAAAACTTCCACCATCAACAAAATAAAAAATTAATTTATCAATTGTGGTTTGTTTTTTGATCCCTTCGATTTCTAATGATTCACGTTCTTTCTTCCACTCATCAATTAGCTGTACCCACTCATGTTCACCTAATTCTTGCTTACGTTTAAATCCGTAGACAAAATTAAATCCTTTTTCTAAAAATTCTTGAGGATACATGAGCTTATCTATAGATGCATATTCTAACTGTTCAATATTGAACTGCTCTGGGTTAAGATAAATAGGGCTACCAAATAAAACTCTAAGATAACAGATCTGTGGGGGATCAAGATACTGCTTAAACTGTTGAATTGTTTTCTTAGTTTCTTCAAAATCAATTGTTTCTTCGTTTGGATAATCTATAATAAGATTATACCGATTTATAATACCGTTTTCCTTACAAAATTTTAAAGCTGCGATATTATCGATTACTCTAGTACCCTTATTCATTTTCTTTAAATAATGCTGACTAAACGATTCTATCCCAGTTTGGATTGTTGTAAAACCTGCTTCTTTCATTAAGATATAATCCTCGCTTTTTAACTGACCAGCACGAGCCTCAGCAACAAATGTGAAATCTCTTCCCAACTGTTTCAATTTTTCAAAAAGAATCCGGAACTCTGCTTTTGGAAGCGTATTACCTATGATTTGAAAATCTAACATTTTATATTTATTTGATAAAAACTCTATCTCTTCAACGATTTTATAAACGTTTTTCTCTTGGTATCTTTTATGCTGAATATTTAAATTACAAAAAGTACATTTATTCCACCAACAACCCCGTGAAATCTCGACAGGGATTCTCCCGTTGTAATAAAAATATTGTTGAACTTCTACAGATGTTGACTTTAACTCTTCATAAAAAGAATTATAAGAAGGAATCGACAAACTATTGATATCAACTATAGTATCTGATTCATTCCAGATTATCTCATTTCCCTTTCCGTACATTAAACGTGGTATTGATTCATAATTCTCGTAGTCTGAAGCAAGACGATAAAGAGCCTCTTCGCCATCTCCTGAGACAATAAAATCCACGTAACTAAAAGCTTCTAACACTTTTGTTCCTAATGTATCAACAGTTCTACTTCCACCAAAAACGATCTTTTTATCTGGATTTAATTCCTTGATTTTTTTAGCGATCGCTAACGATGGCAATAGTTGTCCATAATTCAAAGTAAAACCAATGATATCATATGATTGCCAACCAATATTTTTAAGAACCCAATTATAAAATCTATCTGTCTGTTGAACATAATTCTCAAATGTAAACTGTTTTTGAATTTCTTTGTTTTTCGATAGGTTTCTATTAAAGTATTCTCTAAATTTATTCTCTGTTTTTTGCCAATGTTCAGGAAAAACGTATTTGGAGAAAATCATCTGAGCGGTATAGGAATCATTAGGAGGAAAAATGAGGAAGTTGTAATTGTTTAAACCATAAAACTCAGCGGTTTTTAGATAGAGGTGCCGTGTCTTTATATTTATATTCCTTTCTTTTAGATAGCTCTCTAAAATTGCCAGTTGAATCGATGGTATAGCTGTTCCAGCGTAAGGCATCGAAATAAGTAGAACATTTTTACTATCTGTGTGCATCTCCAAATCCAAAATAATTAATAACTAATAATCTTATATAATTAACTCACATGGCCAAATTAGATTTGAAAGACAGGAAGATACTCTACGAACTTGATTTAAACTGCAGACAATCAAATACTCAGATTGGGAAAAAAGTTGGATTAAAAAAAGATGTTGTAGCCTATAGAATAAAACGAATGCAAGAAGAAGGAGTCATAAGAAATTTTTGGACGGCAATTAATACATTTAAATTAGGTTATAATGTTTTCAGAATCTATATAAATTTTCAGAATGTTACTTCAAAAATTAGAGCGGAAATAATTCAATATTTTGTAAATCATACAAATTCTTGGGCAGTTATTTCTGTAAAAGGAGAAATAGATTTAAATGTTATTATTTGGGTAAAAGATATTTATGAATTTTATTTATTTTGGGAAAAAACTTTGGGAAAATATGGAGAATTTTTTTCAAAATCAGCGATTTCAATATTTATCTATGCAAATGCATATGAAAAATCTTATTTGTTATCAGAAGAATATAAAAAATCTGATAGGTTACTTTATAAAATCACATGTGGTGGTAAAACAATTGAAATAGATAAAATCGATTATCAGATTTTAAATGAAATTGCAGTTAACGCTCGTATTCCATTAATAAAATTGGCAGAGAAGGTTGGTACTTCCTCACAAACCATTAACTATAGATTAAATAATCTCATAAAAAATGGTGTTATTCAAGCGTTTCGTGTTGGTATTGATATATCAAAGTTAGGTCTAGAAAAATTTGTAATACAGATATATCTCAAAGAACAAAAACAAAGAAGATCTTTAATTGATTATTTACAACTTTTGCCATATATAGAATATATAGATATTGCACTAGGTTGGTCAGATTTACAGATAGAAGTAATAATTGAGAATATAAATAGTTTAACACAAATTATGGATCAGATAGTTACAAATTTTCCTAATGCTATTAAAAACCAGAATATCCATATAGCAACTCAATATCACAAGGAACGATGGCTTCCTTTAATATAGTTTATATAATAAATCACTACAGATTATTTAAATATTTTAAAAATTGAGTATTTAAAGAAATTGAATTGGGTAAATACCAATACTAACTGCAGTGCCTATTGCAGCTGCGATTACATATTTTTCCATATTTTTTCTCACCATCCTTTTATCTTGATATTTATTATCATGTTATATTGTGTCAATAACTGGTATATAAACCTATTGTGACAGAACTCCAAAATGTTAAAAAACATATTTAAATACTAGAAAATTAGCTGTATAACCTAATTCTCAATATTTACTTCAATAAAGCATTAAACCGACAGTTATTAATTCCCCAGTTTATCAATAACTAAATATCGGTATCGGTCATTTTTTGTATTTACCGATATTAATTAAACTCTTACTTTCAGATCATCTATTAAAATCTCAGCAGCCCATCTTGCAGTGTTTCCAGATACAACAGGGCATTTGTCAACATGGCCACCCAATTTTTCAAACTCAGCATAATCATCTGGATCCATAAGGTTAAATGTTCTACCAAAAAGCTTCATATGTATATCTTTACATCTAGGTGAACCATATTCCTCAATAAATCTATCATATAGTTTCTTTGAATATTGAAAAACCCTTCGTTTCCGTTTACCAGCACTAAAATCCTTGTAGCTTCTACCAACAATAGAACCAATCGCAAGAAGTCCACCAACAAGAGCACCACAGGTCCCTTCTGTTGATAGAGCAGTTCCACCAGCCATTGCATCAGCTGCTTGTATTGTAGCGGGATCTCCAACACCTAATGTTTCATGTAGTGCAGCAAGTACACATTGCGGGCAGCTTCCTCGTTCTGCTTCATATTTAAATGCAAGACGATAAGTCTTTTCAAGAATTTCATCCCTTGAAACCATGATATCACTTATGTAAATAGTTTTTTTTAGCCATACATTTGTGTTGGAATAGGTGGCATTGAAGGAGCTGTTGGTTTAGATTGCTCCATAAACTTCCTGATATCTTTCTCTATTTGATCAGCCTCTTTATACAAAGGATCTGGGTCAATTTTAATTTCTGGAAGCATGATGTCAAGTTTTTTCAACAAATTCCCAGCTGCCCTGGAATCAGGATAAGAAGAGTGAGCTTCAGATAGCAAACAGATAACATCACGTTTCATTAAAACACTTTGGTAGAGAAGAACACCTGTTACACCAGTAATCATACCCTCCTGTGTTTCTTCGATTTTATATTTCTTTAGAAAATTTTTCATCTCAATATTACTTCCTACCCCAAAAACCTTGTAATCCTTTTTCTTCACTCCTATAGAATGTGTTCCTTCCAAAGATACAACAATCTTACATCCTTTTTCATCAGCCCATTGAAGGATTTTGTCGGCCAAAGGTTTTGTAATATTGTATGGTGGCATAAATTCAGAGAGTATTACTGCAAGCTGATCACATGAACCATCTGGTCCACATTTCTTTTCACCTGCATAAATTCTAACTGGTGGAGAAGGTTTTGATTTATGTATTATTGTTGCAGGCATAAACTCTTTTGAGACAATAGCTCCAATTTCTTCAAGTTTTAATGAGTCAATAATGAAATGACCAGCTATTGAACTAATCAATCCAACTGTTGGAAAAGCAATAACAAGTAAGCTATTTGATAAATCTACTTCTTTATATTCAATTAATTCAATATCGTCCATAATACCCCAACTCTAGTATCTTCTATTTCTACTTAAACATTGTTTTTAATGAACAATTAACGTAGTTAACTCAGATATGTTTTTTATGGTATAATCTGCATCAATATTGATACCAATAACCTTACACCCTGCTGCTCTTCCAGCCTTTACATCACTATCTGTATCACCAACAAGTAAAACATTTTCTGGATAAACCTTTATTTTTTTACAGGCTTTTATTACAATCTCTGGATTTGGTTTTGCCATTAAAACATCATCACTTGTCATTACAAATTCAAAATATTTTTCTATATCAAATCTTTTAAGGATTTGAACTGTGCAATCCTTTGGTGTATTAGTAATAATTGCTTTTTTGTAAATATTGAGTTTTTGGAGGGTATCTTTTGTTTCCGCGTAGATTTTTATTTTATTTATATTTTTTCCGTAAATAATATTGCAGAACCTTCCAACTTCAAGTGGTAGATTCATCTTTTTTATATTATCATAAAGGTCATGACCCCAATATTTGTTTAGGAACTCTTCTTTAGACATCTCATTATGATTATATTTTTTCAAAGCAGTG